>Ga0307509_10008594_pt1 | contig 12970 bp, 9 predicted proteins | sample 10_EM_MG_FD_202245 | JGI IMG/M metagenome (GOLD analysis project Ga0307509, IMG submission 202245) | Populus trichocarpa ectomycorrhiza microbial communities from riparian zone in the Pacific Northwest, United States - 10_EM | ecosystem: Host-associated > Plants > Roots > Unclassified | place...
ATTCCAGTTTTGGTTTTCTTCTCCTCTTGTTAGTGACCCCTTTAGTGATGCCTTTTGTTGTCTGTAAGGGTTTTTTTTTATATATATGCATTTAGTTTCTTATTGTCAATGCATCAAAAGGGTACAAGAAAAGAATTAAATAAAATAAAAGCATCAAAAGAGAGATAAGCCTTTACTATTGCTGTCACTAAGTAGTTTATTTGTACATTTAAATACGTGGCAAAAAAGTCCAAAAGGATGTAGAGCCTTTTGTCTTCATATCTTTAGAAGGTTGGATAAAATTCTTTTAAGTCCTTCAGCCAGTTATGTAATATCTTGCTGGATAATCTCGTTGCAGGTGAACAACACTGATGCTGAAGGCAGACTTACACTTGCAGATGCTTTAGTTTATGCCTGTAACCAGGGTGTAGAGAAGGTACCATTTAAATATAATATTGTGACAATCAGATGAAAATTTTTGTATGCTTTGGAATGGTCGTGCTAAAATACATGTTTACTGGGTAGGAGTTGTTTAATTTTCATATGCGACATAAGCTGAACTTTTTGTACCTTGATATTTGATCAGCAATCAAAATTGTAGTTGTATGACCTCATATTATCATTGCTAAAGCTAACACAGTAAGGATGTAGCATGCTGATAGTCATGATCGTTTAGTTTGGATTTGGAATTTTGCTGAATGTTATTAATTATTTTGCAGATTATTGACTTGGCAACACTAACTGGAGCCTGTAGAGTTGCCCTCGGGCCCTCAATTGCAGGTACACACATGTTTTCAATAATCCTGCAGGGTTGTGCTGAAAAGCAAGTTTTGAACACATTTTTATTAATCATGCTGGGAAGTCCGATTCTAGTGGGGATAGAGTTTTAAGAAATTCTTTTTCTTTCTATAGTTGGGAGAAGGGAGGGGTGGGGGTTTTGCTGAACAGCAAGTTTTTGACTGCTGAACAAATACACAGCTGTTATGATAAAAGTACCTAGAGGTTTAAATGCAGTCTGTCACCAGAAAAAGATGTGGCCATGCATTAGTTGTCTATGCAGTTTGTAGAAAACTGTTTATAACTTCTAAACTCAAGTCTGCTAGTGTCTCAAAGACATTAACATGGTGGCTAGTAAACTTTGGTATTTGTGGTCATTTATGGAACTGACACCCTTTCAAGACTAGATTACTCAATTGCCTGTTGTTTAAATAGTGGAAAACCTTTTCTTATGCAGGTGTTTTTACACCCAGTGATGAGTTGGCAAATGAGGTATTCACAGCAGCAGAGGCCAGCGGAGAGAAACTCTGGAGGATGCCATTAGAGGAAAGTTACTGGGAGTCCATGAAGTCAGGAGTAGCAGATATGGTAAACACTGGTGCTCGTCAGGGTGGTGCTATCACGGCAGCTCTGTTTTTGAAACAGGTACGTGATCATGATAATCCACTGCCTATTCTTGTAGTTGTCTGTCCAATTTTTATTTGTGTTCTTTACAATGCCCTTACCCATGTTACATGGACTTGCAAAGCAGTGTCCAGTTGGGTATGCAACCATGTGTAGAGCTCATCTACTTGGGATATTTTCCATTATTTTCTATAGTAACAATATCCTATCAATGTAGAAGTGTTGGATATGGGGTATCTGCAATTCAAGCTGAAATTGTCTGGAACTCTGGGTAATGTACCAAACAATAAGTGGTTTCTCTAAATATTCTTGAATGCATGTTGTCATCCAGAAGGTACTCTGTCTAAGTTGGGATAGACACTGTCAACAGGTTTTGGTAGGGAATGTCGCCTACCACCTTTGGAGTTCTGTCTAAGTTGGGACAGACACTGTCAACAGGTTTTGGTAGGGAATGTCGCCTACCACCTTTGGATGAAGAACCGGCGAGGCTTCTAATGCACCACCAAGCACTGTGGTTGTTTCCACTTTAAGCTTGACAAAAATCAAGTTATTCCTTGTATATCTTTTTTTTTTGAAAAAAGAAAGAAAACTTTGATAATTTTTCAGTCGCAAGTGCTTGGTTCTTGGCATCACATTATCTCACATCCCAGGAAATCCTGAAAAAACATCTCTGATTTTGCAGTTTGTTGATGAGAAGGTTCAATGGATGCACATTGACATGGCTGGTCCTGTATCCAGTGAGAAGAAGCGCACCGCAACAGGATTTGGCATCCTAACCCTAGTAGAATGGGTCCAGCAACACTCTTCTTAGATGCCAAATGTGAAGAGAGTCGAGAAAGGGAAGCTTTGTAGGCTGTTTGGTGGTGCTGTGACTCAGTTATATTAATCAAAGATGTTGGAAATGGATGTCTTATGAGGCATAGTTTGTTTTTATCTCACTACAGTAAATTATCTAGTTTCATATTAGGTTCACATTAATAAAAGGGTTTTTCTTTCTAATATATGTTCTCCTTAATTGATAATAAATGAAATATTTTCACTTTTATAATTGAATGGATTTACTTTCATAATCTAATTGTTATATAGTCTAGGAAAGATAAGAAAGATAGATTTAAGGAAGGGTAGACTTGATAAGAGTGTCACAAAAGTTAAACTAAATTAAGAAGAACAATATTTGGTTATGAGCGAACTAGGATTTGGTTATGAGCTGAAATATTAGTATATAAGGGGTATAGATCAACTGGTTAGATCATAGGTTTGCTTCTTAAGGGTTATCAGATCGAGTTTCACAAACCTCAGGGCCACTAGAAGATTACATGGTCGTTAACTTCAGGGTCCATGAGATTAGTCGAGGTACGTACGAGCAAGCTGGCCTGGACACCCACGTTAATAAAAAAAATCACAACAACCGCATTGCATGTCAATCAATTTTGTAGGAACTTCAAAACTTGTTTACTAGTAGGCAAGCAACATGTGGGGCAATAATCACTATGCTTGCATTTCAATCAAGTTTTCATGAACTTCAAAACCGATTATTAGTAAATAGTAACTAGTAGGCAAGTAACTTGTAAGCGATAATCAATAGGCTTGCAATTTTCATTACAAAAAAAACCATAAAAAACCAAAAATATTAGTTCATGCTCTTTTATCAAGGCATTTTAGTGCGTGGTTGTAATCAAAATAAAGATCATTCTATGAATGCAAGTTCTATGATCTTGAATTGTTAAAGTTCGTATTTACATTCAATGTATTAAAGTATTTGATTACTTATTGAGTTTTGAATTATATTATGGTATTATTGTAAGTCTAAAGTTATAAATCAAGAATTATAGTGAAAGTCTAAAAGTTTAAATATGGAATACAAGTTACAAAGTCATCTTAGTCAAGGCAATTACAAAAAAACCCAAAACAATTGGCGACCATATTAGGAGTGTCAGATTTAGGAGTGATCATTTTCGGTTCGGTTCGGTTTTTACCCAAAAAATACAACCAAACCAAAAAAAAGAGAGACCCGAAACCGGCCTAAACCGACCGGTTTCGGTTCGGTTTTTTATCCAAAAAACCGGAAAAACCTATATGCATTTTTTTGGACTTTTTTGGCTTTATTAGCATAGTGTCACCACGAAAAAACTGAAGCTTCTCCATTGTAGCAGGATGCATAGCAACCACATAGTTATCATCATTGATCGCCTCGTCAACAACAAGATGATTGGCAGACTTCTTTCGCTCTAAAATCGCAGTCGAAAAATCTTTCTTACCACTTTTCCTATAATTATTTATGCATAAACAAGTTTGGTTACCGCACAGTGAATACACTAAATCAAAACCCAGTAACCAAAAACTCAACGAGTATATAGTGCAACGAATCCATTCTCGATTCTTTCAAAACACAGTTAAAGCAAATAAGCTCATAAGAATAAACCAAACAAGTAACAACAATCATTCTTCAAAAAAAAAAAAACAAAAAACCTCATATATTACAAAAGTTAGGGGTTTTTCTGTTTACTTATAAACAAACTAACAATTACATCATAAACAAAAGAAAAAGGTAGATGAAACTTAAAACATACGGGTTAGTGGAAGAAGAGGGTTGACTAGAGCTTGGATCCTCCATTGATTTTGAGATTTTGCTAGGTTAATGAAATTGAGAGTGGTTGTTTAAATTTAAATGTTTGATCAAACATTGCCTGTATTCTTCTCTCCTGGGGCTGGGGGTGTGAATATTTATATTATATATTTGCAGTGTTGGAGGTGGGGTTAGCAGAGAGGGAAAGGGGGCGGCAGGTGCTTTTGCTTTGGCAGTTTGTTAGGGTTAGGCGAGAGGGGGGCAAAAGTTCCTATTTATACCAGTGGAAGTGGTGCTTACTGGTTAGGTACCTTTTTTTTTAACCGGTTCGGTCCGGTCCGGGTTAACCGGTTTTTGCATTAAAAAACCAAAAACCAAACCGAACCGGGATTTTTTCTAAATATTCTAATCGGTTTAATCTGTTTTTTTCTCGATTCGGTTTTTCTGGTTAATTTTTTGTCGGTTTATTCGGTTTATCGGTTTTTTTGAACACCCCTAGTAAGATTTGTTTCTTTGAAAATGTGGCACCAAAAGATCAAAATTACCAGAAAACCTAGAGGAAAGGGAAAAATTAATAGATATCCTTGTTGAAAAAGAAAATAGAGAAACGATCCTTCTAAAGGAGGAAATTGAAAATGAAGAAGGAATCAAGTTTATGACTATAGAAGAGAGATATTTATTTTTTGAACAAAGAGTAGAAGAGGCAAATAAAATACTGGAAGAGATATATAAATGTTTTTTTTTTGAAGAAATTAAGGAAAAACATAAAATTAAGATGAAGATGATTAAATATCATTGTAATAATGAATGAGAGATCAACTAATGCTATTTCAAAGTCAAATATTAAAAAGAGACAAAATGGTGAAAGAAGTCTAGAGCATGAAGTAGAAAAAATGCAAAACTTGAACAAAAAATCTTAAAAAGAAATGATTAAGGCTATTGAAGATGTCAATGCAAAATTAGATGTTAAAATAAGAGAAAAAAATGATAAGTGATATTTGATTTTAATTATACTATGTTGGAGACAGTGAATAAGATTTCTAAATAAATGGTAGTTGAGGTTAAAAACCATTTTAATGATGAAATGAAAAAAAAGAGTTTAATCATAGAAGGAATGACCCTAAACAAAATGAAAAACAACCTTGTTGTTCAAAACTGTTTAGTATTAAGATTAATTCTCTATTTTAACCAAGAGTTAACCAAAGGAAACCTTTAATGATAGAGGAAGTGGAGAGTAGTTCAATAAATAATTTTTTCAATTATGAGAGTCCATCATCAAATTAAAGATGTGGATGAAAGAATAATTTCAAATAATTTAGAAATAACTGAACCTCAAAATAGAGTTGATCCAAAATATATTCTAAGGATAGTAGAACAAGACCATGGACATAGAGTTCAACAAATACATAGTCCAACATATAGAAGACCATATCCAAATTATATTGATATGATGTATCTTTATCCTATTAATTTTAAGTTCCTGGACTTTTGCAAATAGTGGATTTTTTAGGGAATTTTTACAAAGAATGATTGGAGTTAGCTTAAAAGTTGGTTTGTCAATTACAAAAACAATGTTATTTGTTGTGGATGTAATCCCATGTTATAATATCTTGCTAGGGAGAGACTAAATTTATGCAAATGGTTGTATACCATCATCGCTGCACCAAATGTTTTTACTTTGGAATTGGGATAAATTTTAGGTTGTACGTGCAGATAATAAGTCATTTATTGTTTGCGTAAATCATTTAGAAGCATAGCTTTACAATGAAAAATAGAATACAATTAGAATGGAGCAACCAAAATCATTTGTTAAGATTAAAGAGATTGAATATGAGATCTATAATTTTTTTTAACAAGGCCTCTATTAGATGAGGAGCTTGTAAGTAAAAGGAAAATCTCACTAGATGAATAAGCAAAAGGCAAAATATAATTCTGGAAAGATAGCAAGCCAAACTACTATCCGGAGATTGTTAATATATTGGACAAAAGAATAAGTATTAACAAAATCAGAGGAAAAAAAGAGAAGGGACACTCAAGGATAAAAAAGAAATCAATAGTATGCAGAAGAAACAAAATAGTCAGATCAAAGATAAAAAAAATAAATAAATAAAAGAGGTGGAATGTTCATGGACATGCCATAAGTCAACATAAAAAGAACTTAAAAAAGAATATGAAAAGCTTGATCAATTAAAATAAATAAATCTTGGAGAACAAGGAGAAGAAAAAATCACTCATATTAGTGCTTGACTACAACTAGAGGAAAAACAGGCCCCAAAACATGTACTAAGAAGGAATAAAAATTGATTTGCTTAAGATTACAAAGATATATATGGCCTGAATAAAAAACTGGTGGAACTCAGGATTCTAATGTATAGAGGGGTTGAGCCTGTGATTTAGAGTCAGAGAAGAATAACTTTATAGTTTATACCTAGTGTTAAAGAAGAAGTCAACATGTTGATGAAAGTTAAATTCACCAGAATAACCAGATAGGTAGATTGACTTTTTAATATAGTTCATGTTTTAAAGAAAAATGATAAAACTACAGTCTGCATTAATTTTAGAGATTTCAATAAGGCTACACCCAAAGATGAGTATCTAATGCCAATTATTATGTATTAATAGATGTAATAGAAAAATATATAATATTTTTTTTATGATGAATGAGTATTCTAGTTACAATCAGACTCCTATTGCAGAAGAAGATATTCACAAGATTGCATTTAGATGCCCTGGCTCAATCGTAGCTTATGAATGGATAAAGATACATTTGGATTAAATAATGCAGGGGCAACATATCAAATGACTATGAATACAATCTTTCATGATTTAGTTGGTCATAATTTGGAGTTTTATATTGACGATGTGATCATTAAATCAAATAAATTTATAGAACATTTAATTGATTTACAAGAAGCTTTTAAAAGAATGAGGAAAATTGATTGAAAATAAATCCATTAAAGTGTATAGTTGGAGTTTCAGCGAGAAACTTTCTTTATTTCCTCATTCGTAATAAAAAAGAATAATAAAAAAAGGGAGATTAAACAAACAAGAGAGTTTGAATTTTAAATTAATAAACAGATAACAACAACAACAACAACAACAACAACAACAACAACAACAACGGCGGTCACATTACCTATTGATTCTCATTCTTTTAAATATAAATAGGTCATTAATGGGCTATTTAAGGGGGGGAATAAGTTATATACAATAAAATTTAAAGAAAAAAGACAAAAAGAACATATTTAAGAAAAGACTAAACTTAATAAATGTGTAACAAAAATTGAACCAAATTAAGAAGAACATGATTTGGTTATGAGTTGAACTACTATTATACAAGGGAGAACAAAGTTTGAATCAAGTGAAAGGAAGATTAGAATACAAAGTACAGACAATTTAGATTTATTAAAGAAAACTGGCATGATATATAGAGGAATGAAAAGTAGTTGACATCATTAAAATCAAGAAGAATGAAATAGATAGGTGATTGATAGATGATTTTCTATAATTTTTCCTATTTAAAGAAGGTCAAAAAAAGAAGAAAGCACATAACAACAACCCAACAAAATTAATCAACAACAATTGCATTACAATTCAATCAAGTTTGTAAGAGTTTGAAAACCTATTTACTAGTAGGCAATAATAACCTATAAGTAAGTAACCTGTTGGCAATAATTAATAGGCTCATAATTCAATAGGTTTGCAATTTTTATTACCAAAAGAAAACTAGAAAACATCAAAAATATTAGTTCATATTCTTTTTTCAAGGCAATCTAGTATATGGTTGTAATCAAAACAAAGACCATCTTATAAATATAAGTCTTATGATCTTGAATTATTAAAGTTTTTATTTACATTCAATGTATTAAAATATTTGATTACTTTTTTAGTAATGAATTATATTTTGGCATTGCTTCAAGTCTGAAGTTATAAATCTAGAATCATAATGAAAATTTAGAATTTTAAATCTGAAATATAAGTAATAAAGTATTTTTAGTTGAGACAGACACAAAATAACCTAAAATAATAATCTATTAAAATCATAATTCATAATTTAATATTATTAATTATAAAAACTAAAACATTCTATTTACATTTATTAAGTTACTTTCATTTATAATCACAACAATAACAATAAGAAGTACCCTTAAGGCACATATTAGAAAAATCTATTAATAAATTAGAAAGATTCATTAATAAATTATAGAGGATAGGAAGTAAGTAGTATGTATCCATGCCCTTTTAAATTGGGTGAGTATTCGATATAGACCGCTTGATCGAAAAAAGGAACCTAATTGGATCGCACGATCTTAAAAGGAATTAAAAGATCCAATCCGACAATGTTGACAAAATCCCCCCAATCGTGCATTGATGTCCTAAGCTATCTATTTCTTTTCTGTACTTTTAATATTTGACTTCCCGTTTTAGTTACAATTTTTTTTTAATCATTTAATGGGATAAAATATATTTTAATTCTTATAAAATAAAATACTGAATTTTCAATTTTCTCCTTCATCTTTTGTAATTGAACCTTTTTAATTAATATTACTTTTCTAGTTCTACTCCTGGTAAAAAACAACTAAATAAATATGATGATAAAAAAACCATATTTCTCTTTTCTTATTTTTCTCCAATCTTTCCTTCCAAATCACCACAAATGCAATATTAACGAATTTTTGATTAATTTTGTTTTGTCATTTAAGAGCCAAGGATTTTACAAGTGCTGTTTCAAAACAATAGGATTAGTATTAGAAAATGGACAACTCTTTTGAGATTAATATTAGAAATGAAGTTAGGATTTGTTTTTGTAAAATGTTTTTGAAATTGATTATCATTTAAAAAAAATTAAATTATATGTTTTTGGATGATTTTAATATGCTAATGTTAAAAATTAAAAAAAATCTAAAAAAAATATTATTTTAATATATTTTTAATTGAAAAACACTTTTGAAAAAACACATTACACCACGATACACAAATACATACAACAAAGTTTGATACATCAATGGAGATAACAACAAAAAATATCAATTAACTTTTTATACAAATTATAAAATATCTCTCTCTCTCTCTCTCTCTCTCACACACACACACACACACACACACACATAAAAGATAGTGTTTGGTATGCTAGACAATATTGATTGGACTAAACAAATAATTGTCATGTCTTGTGTTTGGTGTGCATTAAACTAAATAATTTGTCTTATTTTATATTTGATAGACACTAAACGGGACACGACCAACCCGAGTACTGCACCGGTCTGGGTTTAATAAGAAATAGAGGAAGAATTGATTTGGGTTAACCCAGTAAAAAAATCAGGTCGATCTGCACCCTGAGTGACTAGAGATAAAACACGAGTAAAAAATTTATTGATTTTTTTGGTCAAACAAGGTAGTTTAATCTCTTTTTTTTTTTTTAATTTGAGTCAACTTGAGTTGATCCTTCCTACCGTTGACCCGGGTCTTGCCCCAAGTCAACTCTCGAGTTACGTTCTTAAATTATAATAATAACCATTTTTATCCATAAATTAACTTTGGTCAACCTTGGTTGATCCTGTCGACTTGTGATCCAACCTTGATCTTAGATCAACCCCCGAGTCGGGTTTTAAAACTATGATAATAACTATTTTTATTCTTACATTAACTTGGATCAATGGTCAACTCGATCCGTGACTCACACTTTGCCAAATTAAGTTTTAAAACTATGATAATAACCACTTGTATCTTAAGTTAACCCAGGTCAATTGTCAACCCGATCTGTGATTCGGGCCTTGCCCCATGTTGACCTCCTTGTCAAGTTTAAAAACTATGATAATAACCATTCTTATTCTTACATTCACCTGGGTCAATGATCAACCTGACCTGTGACTCGGGCATGGCCTTGGGTTAACCCTAAGTCAGTTTTTAAAACTATGATAATAATCACTTTTATTCTTTTATTGACCCGGGTTAATTTTTATTCTTACATTAACTTGGGTCAATGGTCAACCCGATCTGTGACTCACACTTTGCCCTAGTTGAGTTTTAAAACTATGATAATAATCACTTGTATCTTAAGTTAACCCAGGTCAATTGTCAACCCGATCTGTGATTCGGGCCTTGCCCCATGTTGACCTACTTGTCAAGTTTAAAAACTATGATAATAACAATTCTTATTCTTACATTCACCCGGGTCAATGATCAACCCGACCTGTGACTCGGACATGGCTTTGGGTTAACCCCCAAGTCAGTTTTTAAAACTATGATAATAATCACTTTTATTCTTTTGTTGACCCGGTTTAATGGTCAACCTCATTCGTGACTCACACTTTACCGCAGTTGAGTTTTAAAACTATGATAATAACTACTTGTATCATAAGTTAACCCATGTCAATTGTCAGCCCGATCTGTGATTCGGGCCTTGCCCCATGTTGACCTTCTTGTCAAGTTTAAAAACTATGATAATAACCATTTTTATTCTTACATTTACCCAGGTCAATGATCAACCCGACATGTGACTCGGGCATGGCCTTGAGTTAACCCTAAGTCAGTTTTTAAAATTATAATAATAATCACTTTTATTCTTTTGTTGACCCAGGTTAATGGTCAACCCGACCCGTGACTTGAGCCTTGCCCAAGGTCAATCCTTGAATTAGATTTCAAAACTATGATAATAACTACTTTTATCCTTATGTTGACACAGGTCAAAAATCAACCCAATTCGTGACCTGGGCTTTGCCCCAAGTCGATCCCTAGTCAGGTTTTAAAACTATGATAATAATCACTTTTATTCTTATGTTTACTTGGATCAATCTGGATTAACTCTTGTGCAGAGAATTAGACAAGCTTGTTCTATTTTTTTTAGCGAGACAAAAATTTCTCCACTAGAACAGCCTTGGATAAGATAAAAATTGATTTTTGTATTGTCCAAAAATGCATCAAACAACTTCACAAAAAAAATTATTCAGTTTATTTTTGTCCAACACACCAAACACTACTTAATAGTTAATATATTATCTAAGATGTGTAGTTATAATTTTTTGTATTAGAAAAATCCTAAATTGTCGAAGGTAAAAAGTGAAATATTGTTAAAGCTAAAAAAATACAGTGTAAGGAAAAAAAAAGGGATCATTCTTACTCCATATAGTTTGAAGTTTTAAAATATATGCATTTATTTCTCTTAAGACAAAAATATGTAATCACTTAAGGATTACTTTTTTACAGTAAAAACTTCTTAACACACAAATTTCAACATGCTCAACCTCTCTTTTTTTTTCTTTTTTTAATTTTTTTTTCAAAATTAAAAGGTTTTTTTTGTCAGTTTATACATTAATTGAGATAAAAAGTTGTCTTTTCAATAATATTAAATGCACAAGTCTTATATTTAAAAAATATTTCTTGAAATGCTAACCTTCCGAACATAAAAAAAAAGAAGATAATTACATTGATCCTCTTATATTTTGGTATGTTTTTCACTTTCCTTCTAAAGTATAAGAAATTACCCTTTCCTGACTTTTTTACACTTTACATCCTCCATTTTAGTGCTTAAATGAAAGTTAACAAAAAATATATCATTATTTACAGGTTAACCATATAATATTTTTAATGACTAAAATACTCATGGTAACTAAAAATCATGAAAAAACCACAATCTTATCATTGGGATTTTTTTAAAAGATGTAGTCATTGTAAAATGTCATTACATTTATAAAAATGTCATTAAAATCATGTTTATAACATATTGCTAAACAATTCTTGATCATTTTAAGCCAATAAAAAACATCAAATTCTACAAAATATTTCTCAACAGTTCTTTACCATTTCAACCTAACAAAAACAACAAAATATATAACATTAGTTACACAAATATCCAACAAAAATTTCAAAAATTTCCAACAACAATTCTTCAACTTTTAGCAATAATTCTTCACTATAAATCCTGCAAATATACATTGCCAAAAAATAGCCACTCCAACCCAACACACACACTACGAAAAAAACCCAAAATTCACAGCACACATATTTGAATAATGTCATCATATTCATCAAATGCTAATGGCTTACAAACTTGCAACAACTTGAATGGACTAAAGTTCAAGAACAACATGTGCATGAAATATGAAAAAAAAAAAAGCAGCTATAAGGACATTAGAAACAAATATAAGTAAAAACAAGACATTTTACAGATGCAATGATAAGTCATATGAGAACAAATTTATTAATTGATATAAACCTATTAATGATATTAAATTAATCATTAGAGGGGGAGGAGATGTTAATGATATCGATCAAATACTAGATGAAGTGAAGAGAATTAAAGATGAATTAGTCAGGTTTGGATCAAGAATAATAATATGAAAGTTAGCTTTGCAAATGCGAAGTTGTTATTGGTCGCTAATTTAATGTGTTTAATGTTACTATTCCTAACTACGATGTTGTTTATCATGTTCAAATTAAATGAATAACACTAGTTAATTTAACATATGTTCAATATTTGTAATAAATATAGTAAAAACATGCATTAAAATAACTTCAAATACATATCTTAAACCTATCATAAAAGCAACGATGATCCATAATACATACTTTAATTAATGCAATTAGTTTTGGTTGAGTGTTAAGATGATGGTGTTCTAATAGTAATTTGTAATTTAAAATTAAAATGATAACTAATAGAACAATCAGTAAAATAAATTAAACATCATGCATATTTAAGAGAAGTCTCACATGATTGTAAAGTGATGGCTGAGAGGATGGATCAATATTTATACCACAAAATCTAATAGCTCTCCCACCACCTTTGTCAACTTTCCCATTTATTAAACCCCTTTTAAATTCAATCATACCTTAACCAACACCATTGTAATTGTTATTACAACTTGAACTACAACATCCATAACACCCCTGTCAGCACCCCTCATATCCCTGTTAGCACCCTTTATACTATTAGCACCACTCAAACCCATTTGAACACCATTTGAACTTCCAGCACCATGATGCACACAAGGGACCACATACCTACAATGAATGTTTGCATCCTCC
>Ga0307509_10008595_pt1 | contig 12969 bp, 13 predicted proteins | sample 10_EM_MG_FD_202245 | JGI IMG/M metagenome (GOLD analysis project Ga0307509, IMG submission 202245) | Populus trichocarpa ectomycorrhiza microbial communities from riparian zone in the Pacific Northwest, United States - 10_EM | ecosystem: Host-associated > Plants > Roots > Unclassified | place...
AATCTGATATCTACTTAAGTTTAAGCGTTTGGCATTCTACTTCGACAACCAACTTTTCCTCGAGAGAACTAAATTGAGTGAAGCTTCGAGCTTAACTATATTAAGTTTTACCGTTGATTCTTCTCAATTATTTTACCTCATCTTTATCTTCTACTTTGAGTGTTTGGTGCTGTCGCAACCTTACAGTTCACCTCTCGACAGGGTGCCCCTGTTACAACCTTGGTTCTCCGTTAGCCCCAAACTACACCCTATCTACGCCTCAGGTGCGCCGTTCAGCAAGACGCAGCCCGGGCAGCAAATAAAACGAGATTCACTACTTTTTTGAGTAATCTTTTTTTCATTTTTACCCAAACAACCTTACCATTTACCAGATGTTGGTTTCCCTCTGGTGTTATTCAATTTCTTTTCTGCTCCTTGTTCGTAGCTAGTATCAGATAGAACACAATTAATGATACCTGTGCGCACTCTTGCATCAGCTTCTTGTCCTTACTTCCCCTTGAGCTAACGTCTAATATGTTTTTCCCGATTGGGCACGCCTCCCATAGTCTGTCCATAACGCGGCAGGTGATGGCCAATCGTACTAGACAATTAGCAAGGATACATGAAGTGAAAGCTGATATCTCGAAGTTCAATGGTGTTGAATCTCCGTCCGGAGATTATGATCGACAAATCTAAAGTGCTTTTAGCCTGGCGTATATCTTGCTAGGATTGGTGTCGCTAACCGATACTCGTTGTCGCTTGTTTTTGCTTAGGCTCAGACATCAATTATGCCTTCTACATTAGCGACACCTGCATTCCGTCGAACAGGTTTATACCAGAGTCTAGACGCACATGATACATGAGCTCGTCCAGAGTATTAACTTAATGATGAACAAGCAGAAAAATCCCTTTTTGCAGCCAAATAGTCTTTTTCATTAATGAGTGATCATATGTGATGCTCAACCCCCCCCACCGGCCCCCTAAGTCCTATCATATAAGACCAGACGTGTCCTACTCAACAAAACAACACACTCTTCATCTTTACCACACAATATATCGCTTTTTGATATGTCCTAATTCCTATCCTATACCTTTATCAAACGTCCGGCATTAAAACATGCATAAACAACCACAAGCCAATTCACGCAGCCAACCCACCGCATGGGTAGCCCATCAGAACCGCCTTAGGCGCGACGTCCAACCAGTCGATAAGGCAGCCAGATCAGGAACACAGCCGAACGAATAAGGCAGCTCTTACAGTGCACATTCGGGGGCTCGGAAATCTTCCCCACCACGGATCGTAAGATGTCTTCTGGCACAACGAGCCAAGCGCCCCCGCAGGGACACTTTACACACAGTGGCGTATAACGATCACAAGGCCCATCAGGATGAGGATGGACAACAAAAAACAGAAATCTTTCATCTCAGCGATGACTGCAGCGATGAGTACCAAAACTCCAACATATCTGAACAAACTGAATTGGACACAGAGCCAGACACAGATGAGAATGATAATGCGGAGGGCGCTAGATCAATACCACGTCATCAATCACGAGCCGGGGAGAAACGAACCAACAACAAGTTATCGACTGTGTGAATTTCGACCACCTCCGGATCGCAGAAAACCGCAATCGTCAGGCATACCCCTGCTGCATGAGCACGTATAATACGAAGTAGTGGGTACACTCCGCCGATGATCTCGACATCCGGTGTATCGTGTTATCCATCAATGACTACACACAGAGCCACAACGTCAGCAGTCCGATGCTCAAGTCCTCGGGCGAACAGGACATGCCGGGCCATGAGCGCATATGGCCTGAGACTAACTCATGGCGCAATCCAGCTATGGGAGCAGAGGGAGCCGTCATCGCGGGGGCCAAGGGACTTATTCTTCTATATGCCCTTTTTGATGAACCACTCCCAGGACCAGTTGCATTGACCACTCAGGTGCACGGTGTTTGGCTTCAGGCGCTCAATCATATATCCGATGCAGGGAATATAGAAGCATCTAAGGAAAGCATAAAATTGGTAAGTAGACATCCACCAATTTTAGATGAATCTTTTAGACGTCTGGACTAAGACTAACCTTTCCAGATACGCCAAAAACACGCGGGGGTAAGATCCCAGTTTGTCTACCACGTAAAGCATGGGATCGTAAAAATGTACGATCTCCTGGAAGACCCAACAGCAATTGCGTGCCGGGTGGACTACCTGCTAGAAAAGGATAGATTTATGTGGTCCCCAAGAGGATGTGAGGTGCGTTTTGGCTCTTATTAACGATGCGTCCTATGGTAACCGGGCACCCTATAGAGAGGTGAACTCTAAGGTTGCGACCGCACCAAACACTCAAAGTAGAAGATAAAGATGAGGTAAATCATTCAAAAGAATCAAACGGTAAAACTTAATATCGTTAAGCTGAAAGCTTTACTCAATGAGTTCTCTTGAGGAAAGTTGGCTTTCGAAGTAGAATGCCAAACGCTTAAACTTAAGGAGATATCAGATTTAAGCATTTGACATTCACCACTACTGCGACCTTGTGCGAGCACCCTGTCCTGCACAGGGTTTGTCCGAGGTCTACCCTCCATCAGGAATTATCCTGCTGGGAGTGTCGGACTAACTTGGGTACACTTAACTCCGTCAATAGGATATCAGTTTCTACCATGGATCTCCAATACAACCGCAGGTGGAAAAACACTTCCTATCGAAGTCATACCAGTGGCTAACTGTTATGACAACAACCGGAGTCAATACCTAGGTGGTGGACTCATTGGCCCAGTTGTAGTTTCGTCTATACAAGCTATGCAGTTTATCAATTAATCTATGAGACTATCTAATGTGATAAATTAACACGCAAGCTCCCCTGGTGAGATGTAGTCGAGGGTTGGCTAAATGGGCGCTACCCCTAGCCAGCCTCTCGGGACATACTCTACCGTGATAAGACTCATACCTCTAGATTCCAATAACAACCCATTGTAATGCTACAAATCAAGAGGCGAAGGTCCGGGCTGGTTACTGAGGTATTTGTCCCGAAAGCCCCCTGGCCTCCATGCACTACCTAAGTACCGCTAGGAAGAGTACCCTACTACCCGTAGGCTATGGAAGGCTCTCAGGTGCCGGGGAGACCATTTATGGGTAACCCCCATCTTGACGGTTACCCATACTCCCCTTATATATCCTGCGAACAACATTCAGTCAGACGGACGGCGACGACTTATACGATGTTACGGCAGCCGCTCCAATGACCCTTTTTAACTAGCAAACGACCAACCACACAGCTGTCTGCCTATGTCGCGGCGTCCCAATGCTAGGGCCACAGGGGGGTGTTAGCTTAACCCGCCCAAGCTCACTAGCATGTTCGGACCACACTTACACAGGCATAGGGCCTCTCCGCGCAGATGCGTGTATGCCCAAGAACATCTAAGAGCCCACAGAATGTGAGGCAATCGACCTCTAAGTTGTAGGATGTCTTTGCTGGTGAAGGTAGGGTAACTTGGACACCTCAGTAAGGTAACTGGGATCCATTGGCATAATGACCCAATTCCAACGCAGGGTAACTTTGCCCTCTTATGCCTTTAACCGCTCAGGAAGTCCTCCAATCAAACACAGAGGTTGTCTCGGAGGTCCGTATAACATTCCCATAATTGTCTTGATCTGATGCGAATGTTGTCCCGAAAGGTTACCCTGCCTAATAGAGTGCCCAAGGTTACTCAACTATTACCTAGGTTTTATCCTGGGTTTACTAGCTATATATATACTAAGTGTACAAGACCATACCACCTCTCACGCTTCCGCTCCCCTCTTTCCCCCCCGCCTATATTTCTCAACACCACGTCGTTCTGCGCACGAACTCTCCTCCCACACTTTTCCTCCTCACTGTTGGGCCTCGCGTTCCCACCCCCACCTACAGATATGGCCTCCCACCAGGGTGGCCCCTCGAGAAACCCTACTCCAGCCCCTCTCTCTCCCCTCCCAACCACTGGACATCTTGACCATCTAGTCTCGATCTTCAACCAGACTGCCGCGGTCCTAGGGCTCATCGCCTCAGGTTTTCCCCCCATTACTCCAGCAGACATCTCCACCCTCTCTATCAGGGAACAGATGCTCCTCCCTCTACTTTGCACCTGGCTTTAGTCAAGAGTCCACATCAGAACTGCTCTTGAGAATCTCTGAACTGAAATCCACAACTTGTCCTCTCAGGTTGCCAATCTGGACCTCTCCCCACACCCCGCGAACCTCGCCCCACTCCAGGCATCTCTCCGTGACATTGCCTCCCGTCTGCCGTCAGCCGCTCAGGCCCCTTTCCCTCCCCAGCGCTCTTGTGTCTCTCGACAGGCCACACCCTCCTCTAGTGGCTCTGGACCCGCCCCCACCAACAACACCAACCCCCCTTGTGAAGAGAAAGGGAAAGAAAGAGCTCCTCCGGCTCCACCCCCACCACCAGGTAATACGGTCTGGCGATCCCCCGCAGCTGACCCGGAGCTCCCGAGATACGACATGTCAACTTCCCCTCCCACACTATATGGCAACCCTCAGGCGTTTGCCAAGAAATACCCCCACACCAGGGAAGCGGAAGAATTCGCCAAATGGAAATACCACCCCGGTCCTGCCTGGACCCCCGGTCATCTGGACCCCGACTGGCGACCCCACACCACCATGGCCACCAAGGCCACCCCCACCTACGCTCAAGCTGTCGCACCCCCTGCTAAAGGAAAGAAGGGTCGTCAGGCGAAGGGTACTGTCTCGGCTTCCTCCCTTGCAGTTCCGTCGGGTGCCGTTTTTACCAAATCTCCCCCTCCTCTCCGCAAAGCTGTCCGCAGATTCTTCGCCTCCAAAACCACCTTCGAACCCCACCCAGAAGCGCTCAAGATAGCAGCCCATTTCCCAGACATCGCTGCTTCTGTTGTCAGAGAAGCCAACTGCTCCCTTCCCCTTTCCTTCACTTGCACGGTCAACGACAAAGGCTCAGTGTCACTACTCGGTATCGATCTTCACACCCCCGCCTCCGCCTATACCCCTTATTTCTCTCCCCTTACCTCGAGGTGGAACAAGGCCTTTACGGTAGGCAACTTCCCTTGGGATCTCTTCAAACCCGCTCCGAACGAAACGCAACTTTTGATTCACTTTATCCCCCTCGCTTTCCTTCCGTCAGAGGATGCCCAACTCTTCCCCTCTCTTCATGAGTCCATCCGCAATGCCAGGGGAGTCTCCATTCTCTCAGGGCATTACCTTAACCCGGACCTAGAATCTCATGATCAAAAGTCAGCAACCTCCGTTGTTGTCACCGTGGCCCCGCCCGACGCTTTCGCCATCCTCCCATCCATCAACCTGTAACGGGGGCTCCCTATAGAGAGGTGAACTCTAAGGTTGCGACCGTACCAAACACTCAAAGTAGAAGATAAAGATGAGGTAAAATAATTCAGAAGAAATCAACCGTAAAACTTAATATAGTTAAGCTCAAAGCTTCACTCAATTTAGTTCTCTTGAGGAAAAGTTGGTTTTCGAAGTGGAATGCCAAACGCTTAAACTTAAGTAGATATCAGATTTAAGCCTTTGACATTCACCACTACTTCCGACCTTTGTGCGAGCACCCTGCCCTGCTCAGGGTCTGTCCGAAGTCTACCCTCCATCAGGATTTATCCTGCCTGAAGTATCGGACCAACTCGGGTACACTTAACTCCGTCAATAGGATATGAGTTTCTGCAATGCATCTCCAATACAACTGCAGGTGAAAAACTCTTCCTATTGAAGTCATACCAGTGGCTAACTGTTATGACAACAACCGGAATCAATACCTAGGTGGTGGACTCACTGGCCGAGTGGCAATTTCGTCTATACAAGCTATGCAGTCCATCATTTAATCTACGCGACTATTCAAGGTGATAATTCGACATGCAAGCTCCCCCGGTGAGATGTAGCCGATGGTTGGCTAAGTGAGCGCTACCCATAGCTAGCCTCTCGGGACACACTCTACCCTGATAAGACTCATACCTCTAGAGTCCAATAACAACCCATAGTTATGCTACAAATCAAGGGAAGAAGGTCCGGGCTGGTGACTGAGGTATTTGTCTCGAAAGCACCCTGACCTTCTGAGACTACCTGAACACCACTAGGAAGACTACCCTACAACCCGTAGGCTAGAATAGACGCCTAGATGCCCGAGAGACCATATATGAGCAACCTCCATTTGGGCGGTTACCCATACTCCCCTTATATATCCTGCGAACGACATTCAGTCGGACGGACGGCGACGACTTATACAGTGTTACGGCAGCTGCTCCAATGACCTCTTTTGACTAGCAAACGAGCAACTACACAGCTATCTGCCTATGACGCGCCGTCCCAACGCTGGGGCCAGAGGGGGGTGTTAGCAAAAACCCTCCCAAGTTCAATAGTATGTTCAGGCCACCCTTATACAGGCGTGGGGCCTCGCAGCGCAGATGGGTGTACGCCCAAGAACATCTAAGAGCCCATAGAATGTGAGGCAATCGACCTCTAAGTTCTGGGATGACTTTGCCGGTGAAGGTAGGGTAACTTGGGTTCCTCAGTAGGGTAACTGGGACCCATGGGCATAATGACCAGATACCCAAGGTAGGGTAACTTTGCCCTCTTATGCCTTTAACCGCTCAGGAAGTCCTCCAGGCGACCACAGAAGTCGTCTCGGAGGTCCGTGTAACATTCTCATAATTCTCTTGACCTTATGCGAATGTTTTCCCGAAAGGTTACCCTGCCTAGTAGAGTATATCAAGGTTACTCAACAATTCCCTAGGCCTTATGCTAGGTTTACCAGCTATTTGTATAAAGTATATGAGACCATACCACCTCTGGTTACCTCTTGGTATCCCATTTGGGCTAAGGTGATAGTGATTGTAGCTACCTATCGTAGGGTCGTTACACAACCCCTTCTCCCAAACCGAGCATGGAGCAAGTATTCTCCTCCTCTAAAAACTCCCAATTCAAGAAATGCTGGAAATTCGGCCACATCTCTACCCGCTGTCCCAGCACACTGCCAGTTTGTCCCTTCTGCTCCCTCCTTCACACCAAAGCAGAGCTTCGCTGCCCTAACCCTTCCTGCCCTACGGGTGGCAATCCCCGACCTGTTCTCGCCTGCTGTCCATCCTCGGTGGCATGCTGCCCTAACTGCCAAGAAGTGGACTCTGCGCACAGCAAGGATTGCCCCTCCTGCCCAAAGGCCACTCCAGAAGCACCAGAGGTACGATCTCGACAGACGCAGGACAGCATGGATCTCGCTGAAGACCAGGCTGGCCCTTCGACGGTCTTTCGTTCAGCACCAGGTGCCCCTCTTCCCACCCCGAGTGCCCCTGTACTCCCCCGCGATGCTCCTCCACCTAGACAGAGGGCCCAACCTACCATCACCATCACCGATCTCGCCCCAAGAGAGAGTGGTGATGAATCCCTCCACTCTGACTCCGCCGAGGGCTCTGCCCATTAATGCAGAATTTGTTCACTCGATACACCGACAGTAGTGCTGTCTTCCCGTCCTTTCCAATCGTTCAACATAACTCCCTTGGGAGCTGGGATGTTTTTCTTTCATTTTTTCACAGCTTTACCATGCTGCCTCACCCTTCTTTGCTTGTTGCTATTCAAGACCCCTCCTCCAGACATTCGGTTATGCCAACATTCTCGGGATTTATGTCCTTCGCCCCACCCTCTCCTGGCCATCCATGGGTAGCCATTTATGTTTCTCGTACTTTGAACCAACACTTGTCCTGCTCAACGGTTTTTCACGACTCCTCGGAGATACTCTCAGTTGATGTTTTATCTCCGGAGGGTCTTTTTGGATCCCCCCACCGCTCCCCCAGGGTCACCTCGGTGTACCTTCTTCGTACAAATCATCCTCCCTACCGCTCGATATCGCCTGAGTGGGTTTTTTCTTTTCTTTCCTACCATCACCTGGTTTTAGGTGATTTTAACCTCCACCATCCGTTAGTAGATCCCTGCCGCTCCCTGTCCGAAAGGGAATTTATCATCTCAACACGCTACTTGGAAGCCGCTTTTGACGTCCCGTACCACCTTCTCAACACCCCCGGGGTCTATACTCAGTTCCCATTTGACACCATCTCGCAACCCTCTGTTTTGGACCTGGTCTTTGCGAACACCGCCCTCTCCCCCTTCATCTCCTCGTGGGACACCCCCCTCCCCTCCACTGGTTCAGACCACGTTCCATGTGTGATAACACTTAAACCGCCCGCCATTATGCTACCCCCCCCTACTCCACACTGGGCCCTCCTTGACCTGGACGCGGTAAGGAAGGCGCTGGATACCTTCACCACGCTGCCCTGCCCAGCGAGACCCACGCCCAACTCCCTGGATAGATGGTTCGACATCTCCTCTACCCGCCTTACCTCCCTCCTAACATCCCATGCCCTGAGGAAGCGCCAGTGCCCCCGCTCAAAACCATGGTGGTCCCCTTACCTATCGTCTCTGAGAAGGGAGTATCACAAGTTTGCAATGATATCCCACCTCGACCCGTCCCCCCTCAACTGGAGCAATGTGAAGAGCTCGAGAAGAACATACTTTAAGGCGATTGCCTCGGCCAAGAGAACACACTCGTCCGACTTCCTATCCTCGGCCACTCCTCGCTCCCTCTGGACGGTCAAGAGAGTCGCATTTGGCCGCCCACCACAAAGGTTCCCGGACTTACCTGGGGACTCCGACCCGGCCGAGATTGCGGAAACGCTCGTTGGCCACTTCTTCCCCTGCAAACCCCCTCCTCCCCTGCTCCTCCGCCTCACGCGTTATGAGGACTATACCCCCGCACTTCCGAAGAGATGTCCAAGGCCCTCTGTAAATCCTCAAACTCCTCCGCCCCTGGCCCCGACCACATCCCGTTCTCTGTGTGGAAATCTGTACACCGCATCAAGCCATCCCTTCTTCCTTCCCTCCTGGACCCCCTGCTAGCCCACCGTTTTCACCCTCCCTCCCTCAAAAAAGCACTTGGCATTGTCCTTGACAAACTGGGTAAACCATCGTACGACTCACCCTCCTCTTTTAGGGTTATCGTCCTCCTCCGAATGCTCTCTAAAATCCTTGAGAGAGTGGTAGCTTCCCGCCTTTCAGGCCAGGCAGCGATATGCTCCCTCATCCACCCACTTCAATGCGGGTCCCTCGCTGGGAGATCCACCACCGATGCTGCCCTCGTCCTACAACACAATGTTGAGTTCTTCCACCGTATCCGCTACAAAGTCTCCACTCTCTTCCTTCATGTGAAGGGAAGCTTTGATAACGTGGAGTCTCCCTCACTCCTTTCTCTCCTCCGCAGAAAGGAGGTCAGCCCATACCTGGTCCAGTGGGTTGGTTCTTTCCTCAGAGATCGTACCTGCCACCTGACCTTCAAAGGGTCCCCTCGCCTCTTCGCTCCCGTCTCAGTCGGGTCCCTCAAGGATCCCCCATCTCCCCACTTCTGTTCGTCATATACGTCTCCTCCCTCTACCTGGACATTCCCAGGTCACTTATTATCTCCTACGTCGACGACTTTGCTGTTACAGTGGCCTTGCCCTCCTACAGAATCAACGTTCGCCTCCTTCAGAAGTCATTCTCAGCGCTCAAAAGAAAGGCCTCCCGAATCAACATGTCCTTCTCCGTCCCCATGACAGAACTGATCCACTGGAGGACCACCAGGAGCAATGAGCCGCTGTGCTCCCTCCCTGTGCAACTGGAGGATCAGCTCTTCTATCCACAATCCCACCTGAAATGGTTGGGCTTCATCTTCACCCCTGCCTTTGACCCAAGGTCCCACATTTCCAGGAGGTACACACTGGGAAATGCCGCCCTAGCCACGATTCGCCACCTCCCCCCCCCCGGGATGGGCCTTCTACCCTACCTTTGTCTCTCTCCTTGGCCCGTTTGCTCCTTGCCCCGATTCTTCTATATGGATCTGCTGTTTGGAACCCTCCCCCGTCTATCATGGGCCCGATGTCCGCTTTTTGGCATTGGGTCTGTAGATGGATCACCAACTGTTTCTCCTCCACCAACATAACATGTTTGCACAGGGAAGCCTGTCTTCCCCCGCTACCTGTTGTGGTACGCCACCAACGCCGCCTTGCTGGCCTAAGGCTCATCTGGTCCCCTCCAGAAATAAACCCTGCAACAGCACGTCTCCCTAAGTCCGTCCCCACCCTCTCACCCCACCGTGGCGCCCTGATAGCGTGTGGGAAAATTACCTCCCAACCTTATCTTTTCTTCAACCTCGACTGGAGTTCTGCTCCGGACAAGACCAAGAACCTAAGGTACCGACACAACGACATCACAGCGCTGGCTAACACGGCCGCCCCCCTCGTACACGACGTGGCCACCCTACTACCCATCTCCCTCCACTTGACAGACTATATACCCCCTGTCCCCGGGGTGGTTCCATCATACGCAGGCCTCAAATTGAGGGCTAAGCAACTCCTCCGCTCCGACTGGTCAACCACCCCAGCCCCCCCATACTATCCCTATCCGCCCTCAACACGCCCCCATCCCTTCATGGGTTTGGGCAAGTTTGTTGCGGGCAGGATACACCAGATGCGCTCTGGGAAAGGTTATCTCGCGGCTCACCCCTCTTGGGACAATCCTGGTGCGGACACGTCCTGCCCGCTGTGCTCTGAGGCCCCGCAAACCTTCGAACATGCCATGCTGTCCTGCCCCTTGTCCGCCCGTGAGAGATCCCGCCTCCTCCAAGGGGTCTCAGACTTGGCTCCGGAAGCCCCAATCTGGTCGGACCAGCAGCTGCTCATTGCCCTGGCTGAGTTCATTCGCACCACCGCCACTGGTTTCCCCCCTGGGATGCCCCCGCTTGCTCCCTCCCTCCACACCCCCTCAAACCCCCTCTTTTAGCTTACCACCCTATCCGCCCCTGGCCCTCAAGACTAGTCAGGCGGTTTATACTTTCCTTGATTTTAGCTACGGCTGCTTTGCGACGTTTATTGATTCCGTTTGGGGAAAATGGTTATGTTTCGTTTCTTTTGTTGATTGTTAGTTTGATTTTCGGTTTTGTTTTGGCCATATCGTTAAAGATGCATGTCATTTCTTGTACCATAGAAACAATGAACATATGATTTAAAAAAAAAAAAAAAAAAAAAAAGACCATACCACCCCTGGTTACCACTTGGTATACCATTTGGGCTAAGGTGATAGTGATTGTAGCTACCTATCGTAGTGTCGTTACACCTATCCTCTTGCAACTAATCTGGGTGAACTTGACGCAGCAAATAACAAATCGATTCCTGGCGCCTCAGATCCCCAAGGCCATATGGTGAAAGTACTTCGAGGGTAGGAGAATGAGTGGGATTATTGATCCTGCATTTCTTAGGCGCATCAACGGTACCATGATTTGCTTAACATGTGCCATAATCTCCCATGCACTGCGAGCATGACAGACAGGAGTATATAAGGATTAGGGCGACTTCAAGCCTGAAGCCGCCGGAGGTGAGCCAGAACCCTGACCTTTCTCTTTCCCGAGAAGACTAACCTAACGGCAACCATTTAAGATCTTTTTGCGCGCCAAAGGCAAACGTGGGCATCATGCCCCGACTCAGTTCAAACTCAGATTCTGGAGACAATTCGTGGGACCATCCATGGAAAGATAGAGCGAGAGCATGGAGTCCAACGAGATCGCCGGGAAGCCTTCACGGACGATTGGGCTGCGGTGGCAGCAGAACTAGAGGGTCAAAGTTCGACCAACCTTTAGCGATGGACAGCACCACAGAGTCAAACTCCGAATAACCTGCATCTTGGGCCTCTGCCGGAGAGTCAAAACAGTTCCCAGACGGCAGAAGCGTCTTTCGATTTCGGCGTCGTGTCAGCAGAGGGCCTTCTGAGATATCTAGATTCGGATCCTCTGAGTCCGCACTCTTCCCCAGAGGAGACTGTGGGGCTAACGTTGGACGCCGCAGTGAGCCCAACTCCGTCGTGTCAGCTATCTCTGAGTCTTGACATCTTGGAACCAGAACTCGAGGAAACAGTTCATAGTGACCCGGGAAGAGAGGAGGAGGGAAAAGGGGCAAGCTTATGAGAGGGTACATAGGAAATGGTGTATTTGTAGAGTAAGATATAGTAATAATTATTTCGTATTCCTAAGAAGACAGAACCAAAAGTGGAAATAGTAGAGCTCATCGCCAGAGCGTGAGGTGCGAAAGAAAATGCATTCCAGGTGAGGTTGCGATATCGTCAGAAGTAGTTTATCGGGCGCCAGAACACCATGCTAGAGTCAGGATGTCGCAGTGCAGAGAGTCTGAACATGTCATGTGTAAGAATCAGGGGACGCACCGTATTTGGAGTATAATCTGGAAGAAGTCATCACACATCTGGAGATAATGGATCAGGATCTGGAGATAATGGATCGGGATCATGAGATCCTGACGCAGGACCACAGAGCAGAGATATCTGCACGGGACGTGGCCAGATGAAAGAAGCCCTGACTACGGGGAGAGAGATCCGGCATCAGGACGCAAGAGGACAGTATCACACGACGTGGGAATTACGTAGGGGTAATCATGGGTCGCCAGGACGACAGCCCTGAGCACCAGACGCTGTCAGGATGCAAAGGCCGAAGAGGTCTGTGGCTGGGTGGCGTCAGAATTAAAGGTGCAAACAAAGGCAAATCGGGACGCAACGTCCGATCGACGTGGCATTCTAATTCACGATTGACGTTCTGTGCGTCAGGTGAGTCAGACGCACAGGACACACAGGACGCAAGCTAGTTTTTTTGCTGATGTTTTCCATACTCTCAGCTAGTTCCCAGGTGTTCTCATCCTCTGAACACCCTTTCCATTTAACAAAATACCTTAGTTCGCACATTCGCTTATTGTGACCACAAACCTTTCTTGTATAAGAGATTATTTCACTCTTTACAATCTGTTCTACTATTAAACTAGGATCGACGGCGACGACAGTATGGCGACAACGAAACGGTAAACGCCAAGGAACTCACACCTAAACGATCGCACACAAGAAAGGGGGAAAAATCTCTTCACTAACAACAACAACAGT
>Ga0307509_10008597_pt1 | contig 12968 bp, 7 predicted proteins | sample 10_EM_MG_FD_202245 | JGI IMG/M metagenome (GOLD analysis project Ga0307509, IMG submission 202245) | Populus trichocarpa ectomycorrhiza microbial communities from riparian zone in the Pacific Northwest, United States - 10_EM | ecosystem: Host-associated > Plants > Roots > Unclassified | place...
GTTATTTTAAATATAAGCCAAGCAAATCCTTTTTTTATAATCTGGAAAATTTGAATTCAATAAACATGATTCCTTAATTCTAAAAAAATGATTCCTTAATTTTCCATGAAGTGATGTTTTTAGAAAAACAACTAAGCTTGATAGTATTAGCAAATTTTTTAGCGTGATAGGATTTTTATGGATTATGTCCACATTTTGCTTAGAAGGCCTAGGTTAAGGAGTTTAATGGCATTCATCAAAACTGTCCAAATATAGTTACCAGAAACATGGAACATTCATATTGTGATATTGGATTTGAGTAGGATAAACTTGGATCAATTCATGGATTAGGAGAGTAAGTTTAATTGGCACAATATTTTAGGTTGTTGCATGCTTAAACCATAATATTTTGATTTCATTTTGAAGGAAAATTTCAAGACTAGTGATTTTTTAAAGAAGTAGAAATATTTTTTAATTATTACAAGAAAGATAGAGTTAAGCATAGGTTGAAGTGTTGGGCCATTCTTGCCAAAAGAAAATAGGTTGAATTGTTATATGAAAAAGGTCACCTAATTTAAAACAATGGGCCGCCCATATGCTCCCAAGTTTTGGGCTTTAGGTAACTCGCCATCAAAGACTAAGGGCTTGTTTGGGCCATGCATGTTGTGTTGTGCTTTATTATGTTGATGCAAGAAATTTTTTTAATGCATAGTTTTGTTACTGAATATAATTTTTTATTTGATTATTGGATTGAGCTGAAACTTTGCTAGGAGATTCTAAAGGTTTTATTTTCTATAGTGTTAAAATTTCACAGTATTGAAAATAAAAAAGGCCTTCTAGTAATGCCAACAAGTTAATGTTCGGCATTTGCTATATTTTCCTAGTTGGCTTAAGATTTTTGTTTTTTATTTGGTTTAAAACTCTTTTATTATCTTTCAAGTTTTGTTTAGAATTTTTATTGCTTTTTTTTTTTCCGGGCTTCCTAGCTTGTTTAGGTTAATTTTTAGATTTACTTAAGGAGTTGTAAACTTCTTATAGAGGTAGATTACCTGGACAAAAGATATTCAGTAATGAAATTTCAAACTAATGTTTCTATGTGATCCATTTTTTAGCATAATTTTGTGTTCTTGTGCTTGCTGTCTTTCTTGTGTAGTTTTCATCTACGCCAGTTAGTATCAAAGCCCAACTATCCCAAGTTATTGCTTACTATGTGCTAAAATCCCAAGTTATTTTGTTTGTTGTATGTTTTTAAATAATAATAGTTGAAAGAAGTCGTACAGCAGAACGTGTTAAGGTAAGAGGAGATGAAGAGGTCCTCTTTCATAAGAGAAACGTTAGGAGTTGGTGATAGAAGACATAAAGAGAATTAACAAAATTAAAAAGAGATGTTTAGGAACTAGTGATAGAAAACATGCAAAGACAAATTGCAAAATTAACTTGTCGGTTGGTGGAGGTGAGGAGCTTGGGGGATCATGGATCCATTACTTGTTTTGATAACCCGTTTCAAAAGCATGAATAGAGAAAGTAAGTTCTTGATCGGGATGAGTATTGTGGAGATTTTGATGAATTTTTTTATGGTAAGATAGACGCGAATTGATATTCTCCACCAATTTATGATAATTATGCTAATGATATCATTGATGATGTTCTTGTTGATGAGATAGAGGTTAAGTGCAAGGAAAACATAAAAGGTGCTAAAAAAATTATTGATTTTGACTATGTTGATCATTTGATTACAAGGTTATTGTTATCATAAATGTAGATGTGTTCATAGGTTATATGAACACTACACGTATTGATGAAATAAGTTTAAGGTTTGCAATTCATTACTCTAGAAGTCAATGGAAGATAAATAATATGTAAATTGTTGTCTTTTATACAAATTTTAAGATGAAGAGTTTGAAGTTGATGTCAAATTATTATATACTTGAAGAGAAGAAAGAAAAAGGGATGAAAAGTCTTGATTGGACATCCATGAGATTAAGGCATGAACAATTTGAACTCAATGAGAAGTTTTTTCCACCACAAGGACACCGATGTAGAAGATTTTTTCCCTTACATGTAGTTTTATGTTATTAAACATAATTTTTAATTTGATCATTGGATCGATTTGAAATTTTACCAGAAAATTCTAGAGACATTGTTATGTATAAGGTTAAAATATCACAGTAATTGAAAATCTGGAAGACCTTTCGATAATGCTCATAAGTTAATGTTCAAGATTTGCTATACTTTTATAACTGGTTGAGGATTTTTTTATATTTGATTTAGAACTCTTTTATTATTTTTCAAGCTTTGTTTAAGAATTTTACTAATTATTTATTTTCAAGTTTTTTTAGTTTGTTTAGATTAATTTTTAGATATATTTAAGGAGTTTTAAACGATTTAGAGAGTTATACTATCTGAATAGAAAATATTAAGTAATAAAATTTCAATTTAGAATTTCTATGTGATTCCATTTTTAGCATAATTTTGTGTTTTTTTCTTGTTGTTTTTTCGTGTTGTTTTTGTTTGTGTCATATATTGTGTTGTTTTGTGAGATTGGACATATTAAACTATTTGATTATGAAAAATTATGCTTTACTAAGACAAAAATCATCTAACTTCGTAGTAATCTATTGTTATGTTGTTTGAATTGAAATTACACATCACTAAAATTTAAGAGATTTTTTTTAAGAAATAAGATTTTTTAAGAAATTAAAATAAATTATTTGAAAACATAAAGCCTTGTATTTATAGTCGTTGAGTGCCTTGTAATTAACGTAGAGTCTATATGTGTTGTCTTTAATCCTAATCAAAACCATTGGGAAAATATAGTCTGTTGTTGGGTTTTATTATGCAAAATTGTATTGATTAAGTAACAACCTTTTCTAGTACATCTTTTTGTAAACAATAAAAAGGTGTAAAACTCATTGGTTCTTCTTCCATTAGTGGGATTCCATGATCATGTATCCTTGCAGGAGGCAACCTAGTAAGCTCTGCAAAAGCTGCTTGATACTCAACAAATATTTTAGATAAGCTAGAATCTTGTTCTTTGATTTGAGATAGGAGACAACCTTCTTGTCCATCATTTTTTTGCTACATTGTTGTGCTCTAGTCATTTCAAAAGTATTTAATAGGAGTTTATGCATATACTTGATCTCTATAAATTGTAGACTAGCATCAGTAGAGCCTTGTAAAACTAGTTTCTTTTCCATCCCATCTATAAGGACACCCCAGGTCTTTGCTGTTGGACACTACATCTCCAAAAATAGATAGCACTAAACCCCTAAAATCATGACATAATTTTTGAGTTGCACTATAAAAACATTTCCACAAGGCCTTTTGACCATATTTATATGCAAGACCTTGGTGTTAATCCTGCCCGTTACCCTAAGGGTTTGAAAGCTAGAGCAACGGTGTTAACAGAAACATGATTGACTTCATCCTCATACACCTCTATGTCATAACAATATTTACCTTATCTTACCTCTTCTATAGTGGCATCTTCTATATGAATGCTTGCTCATATATTTGTGGTCTAGGGACACTTTTTCATCACAACAATGAGATTTATTCTTGGCCATTTTATCCTTCATGTGGATATTTTTGTGCAAACCAATAGAAATACCTTTACTTGAAAAACTCAAAACCTCCAATTTATTAAAAATAAATATATTTGAAAAAACAAAGCAAATTTTCATATTGCATTCAAATCCCTTCATTTTTTCATGGTTATTTTTTTTTAATAAATTAGGTTAGATTTGGTTTTTTCATATGAGGGTATTTTTGCCAATTTGGATGAAAATATATGAGATAAAATAGATTGGAGGATGACCATATATTTATGGATAAATTGGAAGCAATTACACTTGTAGGGGAAAGCTGAAGACTAGACATAAATATTAAGAACTAAATGAGCTAATTTCCTATTTTTTAAAATCAAAGTCAATATGTTTGGTGGCCCTGCTTTGGTTGTAAAGCAGTTTGGGTTTTCTAGGCTGGTTGGTGTTTGTGGTATAGTTTGGAGTAGGCAGGCCTTGTTGGGGTTGTTAGGTTTGTATTTGAGGTGTCCTTTGGGTGCTTATGTGTTGTTGTTTTCTGGTATGTGTTTGTTGAAAATGATGTGGTGTTCTGGTGAGAAATGGAATTGTTCATGTGGCTGTGGAACTAGATGGTAGTTCTGGTGATAAATGGAATTGTCCTTGTGGTCGTGGTACTAGAGGGTGGTTGAAGTTGGCTGTGTTCCTCGGAACCAGCCAGGCCAAAGTCTTCTTGTAGGTTTTCTGGGAAATACATGGTCACTGGTCATTTCGTATGCTTTCCAAGACCAGCAAGATCATTATTAGTGCATTTTTAATCAAGTTATGCTGTGTTCCACAACATGTCTAATTCTTCGATATGGTACTTGAGGTCTGCTGTTTTGCCACAAGTATTTAATGGCTGCCTGAAGCTTAATACCTCCCCCAAACCTACTAGGTATATTTGTTACGTAGTCCTCGCAAGTTAAAGCAAATCCAACCCAGTGACCATAGGCTTTCTCAAAGGGCATCGTCATCTAAGAAGCAAGAGGCATACCTAACCTCAAAAGTGTCCTAATTTAGTTTGCATTATGGACTTGGACTTTAGTTATTCTCCAAGAAACTATTATGCTTTTTTGTTTTTCCAGTGATAGCAGCTATTTTCACGTTGCTATTTTAGTCACGACGACATAATATTTAATCCCCATCCTTATGCAAGTCAATGACACCATTATACATTGTTCCAGCTATTTGCCCTTCGGTGGAGGACCACGGAAATGCGTAGGTGACATGTTTGCTTCATTTGAGGTAATTTGTTTCCAGATGGATTCAATATAACATGATTTACTGTCATATTATCCTTTACTGGAACTTGTGATGTTTCTCATTCAATCGTTTTGTGATTTGCAATGTAAAAGCTAATTGTTCATTACACTGATTTATAGGCTGTAGTGGCCGTTTCCATGCTTGTTCGGAGATTTAACTTTCAAGTGGCACTTGGAGCACCACCGGTACGTCATATAATTTTGTTGCTTGAATTGACTATAGTTAAACATTTAGTATAAAGTCTTACCTATAAATTAGTTCCTATAGTTTAATTAATTAGTCCCTCTTTTATGAAAAATAATTCAACACTTGTGGTTTTGTATCGATTGATTACTTAGTATCTCGTTATTCTTCCTTGATAAATATGGTGATGTGGTGTCATTGATTTAGTAGTTTTTTCAAAAAAGCCCTTTCTTCTAATTATTTATTTCCTATCACCTATTTCTCTTTTATTTTTCGATTAATAAATATATAAATTGAAAAGAAAAAGGAAAAGAATTTTAAAAAATTATTATTATAATTAAGAAAATCCAAGCTTATGCCTTTTGAGCTCCTTTAGATTTCAAAATCCAGTCATCTTTTCCTGGAAAACCAAAAAGAAAAAGGAAAATAAAAAACCACAATAAAGGTCCCTGAACAAATAGACAACAAAATTAGATTTCAGATTTCACATGCCAATGATTCTGCCCAAAACTTATCAGTGTCCATTGCCAACCTCCTCTTTTTACCTCGGACTCACCTCTTCCTTTTGCCTTAGCCAGTACAATAGCAACCATTGCCAACCTTTATTCACTTCTTCATCTTCACCTCTGTCTCTCCCTCCCCTCCTCTCTCTTCCATTACTAGCACAACAATCACCATCGGTAGGGATAGAATTAAGTGAATTTGTGTGAGAAAAGCAATTTGCTATCCATGTTGAGATGGAAACATTAATTCTTCCTTGTATATGTAAATTTCAGTGGAACTGTACAGATTTCTACCAGTTGAGTTAAATCCTATTACAAGATCTGGGGTTTTGTTGTGGTTTCTCTACTTGTACTTCTTCGATATGGTGGTGACGATGGAGTATGGAGTGAGAGAAATGAGGAGAGAACATAGAGGCTATCTAGACATGAAAAGAGTCTAGGTATTTATGTAAAAAGTAACAAATCTGTTAGGTAAATGCTGGTAGAAGGACTGTCAAATTATTTCTCATCATAGAAAGAACTAATTTATTCATTTCAATAAATTAGAGAATAATTTATAACTAGTTCAAACATAAACTTAATAACACGGTATTCTTTGATGAGTATAAAAGTTGGGGAAATTAATTCAACTTGTCTTTAAATTTTTAACTCATTCTCTGATCTGTCTCTAGTGAAGTATAATTGTTCCCAAGATCATTCTCCTAGTAGATATTTTCATGCAAACTTGCAGAAATATCAACAATCCAAATATTAAACTAATTATCGTAAAGGTTAGTGAATTAATGCGCCAAAAAATTACCATGAGCTTTTCTTAATTTAAAAAACTCAAATAAAAAAAGGTTACAAAAATCATAAAGAATTCGATCACATCCTCTGAATCTGAACCTGTTAAGCTTGGCTTAACAAAATGAAGCAGAAGGTAAGAAGCAGGGGAGGAGAAGAGAGAAACAGAGAATTAAGAGTTAAATGATTCTGTTATTTCTTTTGTGCCCTTTATGTAATCCTCTCCACCCTTATATACTCCTTCCCACATGCATTACACGTGTCCATGCACCTGCCGACCACCCTTAAACTGCACTATAATGACTATAATAGTTGTACAATACTTCCCCAGCTGTAACAGAACCATTGTCCCTTAAGTTAGACCTAGAGGCTAGTTTGTCTTCCTATATATCTTGATTAAAAAAACATGCGGCTAGCAAAAACTGTATTTGGTAGTATATCTTGCTAATATGTTTCCAATCAAAACATAGCCCCCAACACTTATATGCCTTTGATCACTTGAGTCTATTGTCGCTAAAAACATGTCAAGAGTAGCTTTACAGGTAAGTTTTCACGTTAAAAAAAGCGTGACTTAGGGCAAACTTACCAAAAGTTCCCAAACCAATATAAGTATTCTTTGTTGGGTCTCCAACGTATTTTTTGAATTTCATTTGAATCCCCAATGTGTCAATATTCTCAATTAGGTCGATCTGTCAGTTTCAGTTAACAAAACCGAACTATACCCTTCATGCTTTTTTATATAATATGTTCTATCACTGTCAGTGTTCTAGGAAATTCATGGGTTATTTTTTTATTTTTTTGTATAGGAAAAGAGAAGTCGTATGAGTTTTGCTTGATTACTCAATAGTTATGTTAACTGAAACTAATGGAAATATCTAAATGAGATCCATTGCTGCATTGTGGATCTTATTGAAACAAAAAATAGGTTGCAAATCCAATTCAGATTGCTCCTATAGGTTTAAAACTTTGAGGTTTGCTTCATGGAGCACTTAAAACGATTTGTCATCTAATTGTACTCATCAGTCTGTAGAACATCATATAATTACACTTGTGTTCAAATCCAACCAGAATATTAAAAGATTGGAAAAAGGAAAAACAAGATGCAGTATTTTGGATATATCTGAAGAAATAATCTTTCTACAGGTTGGAATGACAACAGGAGCAACAATTCACACAACAGAAGGGTTGAAGATGACAGTCACACGACGAACAAGACCTCCCATAATGCCAAAGCTGGAGAAGACAATGTTTGAAGTGGATGAATCAACTAGTGGTCCTGAAGGAGGGACCCAGCTGGGTCCGAAAAGTGAAGTTTCTTCTGCCAATTCCTGATTGCTATCTTGTTAAGATCAGCTACGCACCATATTGGATATGGCTGTCATGGAAAGGAAATAGGAATAATAAAGTAAAAGGAAATTTAAAGGATTCCCCTTGAGCAGTTTGAAGGTTTGAAAATATGCATCCATCCTGGAATCGGTTGGGGTTCATTTCCTTTCAAGACACAGGTACAATTCCCCATATTGGTGTTGTGTTTTATTTCCAAATGGATGATATCATGATCTATACCACTGTATCAATTCCTTTTTGAGTAAAACGATTGTGGGTAAAGACAAGTTATACGCATCGATCGCGCCTTCGTTTGAGATCTTTCTAACAAATCGGACAGACGATGGATAATGTGTCTAGCAAAAGCAATATTATCCCATGAATTAGGGACCTGGTTACTGCATTTTGCAAGCAAACTATCCTGCAAACTTTGGACACATGTACCATGCATGGCATTTTGTATGCCCTGCTTGGTGAGAAAGACAAATGATCACCCTCCTACTCGAAACAATTGCCTAGAATTCAGTTTTTACGAGGCAACCACGCATCAATCTTGACCAAAAAGGGAGGAAATGAAGAAAATTTCTGGAGTTGGGTACATGCTTATTGAACATACCTGCATGACGGATTGTGATATGAATCACGTGGTCACGTAACCCACATGTAAAGACATTAAATTCCCGGAAAAGCTAAGTAAATTAGGTTTGATAGGAGTGTGACACATGTACTTAGACACCAATGCTACCAATATTAATTCGCGAACAAGAAGTATAAGGATGACACTACGAAATTAGTTGTTTTTCAATAAGTTGTTTTAGTTATTTAGAGAGGAAAGGAGAATATCTCACCGCTTACACAATAAAGTTGCACCATAATGTTTATTAATCTGAAAAATTCGTAGCCCCCCCCCCCACGTCTGGTTATGACTTTATTTATACCAACTCTAGACTGAAATAAACCATAATGGACCCTCTTTATGTGGATTTATATGAGGTCCACTTAAAATTGACTCAAATAAGTAATAATAAACCAAAAACTAAGAAGACAATAATAAAAATAATAAAAAATTAAAAATTAAAAATTAATATCCTAGATATGCTAAAATCAGATTTACCACTCTTAAGAAGTCCTAAATAGACTAGGAAATCTGATTTGAATGTGGAATTAATTCTGAAGTCTTCTTGCCTTGTTGTGCTTGATTTCCTTTTCTTGCATTGACGCTTAATGAAGAAAATATCTCTCTTTTATACCTGCCAATTTAGTTTTCTTCCTAGACTAGGAGAATCATTAATTAATCCTTCCTTACTTAGGAAATCAGATCTAGTAACCCTTCGATCCACACAAATTGGGCTCTTCTTGGACTTGAATTAGATGAGTTCGAGGTTGTCCTTCATGCTCCCCTAGGCGTCTCAAGCTCTTCTAGGTCCATCGTGCTCTATATGTTCTGAACAAGCCCATTCAATACCTCTTCAAGCTTATTTTCTCTAGCTCTTGTAATTGGTCGACTTGGTACCTCCAATGGGTCTTTGGTATGATTAAACTTGGTGTTTGTTGCGATGTCGCAGTCACACAAATTAATTACCCTAGCTTAAATAAACAAGATACAAGATAGTATAGAGCAAGCAAGGGGTCAATCCCACGAGGAAGATTCAAGTCAGATTTTTATGCTATATGATATGCAATTTGGGAGGGTTTGGAGGTTATCTAAACTAAAACAAAAGAAAACAGAAAACTATCAAGCAAAATTAAATAAAATCAGAAAATTATCAAGAGAACAAACCTTGATTTCAAGTAGACATCCACCTACGGAAATCAGAACCGATCATTGAAACGATGCATTAATTTTATATTCTGAATATTTATCCTTTTTTAACATTAGTTAATTAACGGATCCATCGTATAACCCTAACCATCAAACAATCATAGTGTCCACACTAGTAATTTTATTGAATGACAGCTTTAAGAACTAGATAAATTGATTAATCTTGACAACATGATTGTCTGCAGTTTATGTTTGATTTGTTCGAATATTCTCCCTAAAGTTAATAATGTAGATCTGCCACAATTATTAAACTCAGTTGCTTCACAAGTTCAAGTTCATATACCACAACTTCGGTTTTGATATCAAACTTAGCAATAGATTGTCTACAATAATAACTTAGAGTCCGCTCTAGCAATTAAAATAAACAATCATAGGAAAAATAAGCATAAGAGAACAAACATATTCATCATATAAACTAATAAGAAAAGGTAAAATAAATCTCACAGTTCTTGAAATCGGAAGGTTTATGTGTCCATGTAACCAAGAAAAAGAGTTTAGCTTTGCATGTCTATTGAACAACTAATCAAAAAGAAGGAAGAATGCATGATTTCAGGTTTGTGGAGGAAAGGGACGTTTTTTCTCTCTTGGCTGACTCCTCTCCTTTCCTTTCTCTCTTTCTTTTTATATCCTAGGAGACCCTAATCCCTTTTCTACAAAATAATCCTTTCATAAGTAGACAATTTACATTTAAGTATTTCAATAATTATTTTCCTAAAAAAGGAGAAATAGCCTTGTATAAAATCTTTAAGCTTTGACTTTTGACTTAGAAGAGCTAAATTTCTGAAATAAATACTTGCACGACAGTTTGGATGCTTTGAGAAGTACTTTGGACTTGTTTCTTCACAAAACCTGTTTATTGGCATAATTCATGTGTCATCTTATAAAAATCATATTTGTCTCATATGAGCTCCTTGCTCTGCTAACATTTGGTATGGTGATAGGTCTTCGAGTCAAGAATCCAAAAAAATAAAGTTTGCATCAAATGGACTTTTGTAGCTCAAGATATTTAAGTCGGAATGGTCGAAGGTCAACACCGGCAAAATACGAGATTTGACTTTGAAGGCTATGATTTCCATGCTCTTTCTTTTTTTTTATTTTTCTTGCCATATAGGAATAGAAAGGTATGGATGTTATCTTTCTAATGGCACTGAAATCACTTCATTTCGACCTCTAGAGCTCAAGCTCTGCACAAAACATCGACTAGAGGTTAAATCTGCCAATTATCTTCAATTTACTTCTTTTTGAATCTTTCATCCAAAAGTGCCTTCAAAACATAAAAAAGAATATCAAGATATTTTATATAAAAAACATAGGTAAAACACTAGGTAAATGTGGGTAAAACTATCGAATAATATGATTGCATCAAATACCTCCACACTTAGCTCTTGTGCGTCCTCGAGAAAGGATAGATAAAATCAAACTTAAACTCAATAAATAAAATAACTATAACTAATCTCTTAATATCCCATTAATGTCCAAGAAATATGCATTATAAACAAGTACAATCAGGAAGGATAAAGAGTATAGATTTTCATGAATTCATTTGCATGCAAACTTCAAAACTCAATTAATCGTTGAGATTTAACTGAAATCTATGTCATGCCAAAGTGATAGGTCCTCTCATTGATATACACTCCAACACTCAAGTGTTTAGGGCTTATATGTTTAAATTTTTTAAATTCGATCAATGAATTTGTTCTACCATAACCTTGCTCTTCAATCTCATTTCTATTACTAACATATTACAAACAATGCATGAATCAAAATGTCTTACTTTTTTATTGTAATGGGGCTAAGGTTAAGGTAAGGTAAAAGAAAGTAAAAGAAAAGGCTAAAACCAAAGGAGGTAGAGCATTCTAAAAAAATTGATCTTTCAAACAAAATATCCCATCAAAGCACGCAAATTTTTCATCTTTAAGCACCATTACTTAACTTCTTTTGATTTCAAGCTCCATCAACATAAAAATTTAAGAACTACGAACACAATGAAACACTTTTCTTTTCTTTTCTTTTTTCATTTTTCTCTCTCTCTCTCTCTCTCTCTTTTTCTTTCACCTTTGGCAACTTTGCCCATCTTTTCATCAAGCATTACTTTTTTTTTTCCACATAATTTCCAACCATAACCCATGAGATATCAACAAGTATATGCTTTACTAATCCTTGGCCAGGAAAAAGGAAAACGTATAAAATTTTTAGGTTTACACATGGGTAAAGCAAAGAAAAGATAAACAAGTTCAAAATAGGCTCACTAAGGATAATATGCTTTAGGTTGATTTTTTGGCTTAAGTGGTTAAAATTCCTAATGTCTTTATCATCTTCATGTACATATGTAATGCGAATGTAATCTCAACAAGATATGAAGCAAGTTCTAGAGATACATATTATTAAAAGAATGCACAATCAAGGAATATACTATTGAAGGCTAAAAAGCTTACATTGATATAACACTATAAAGTCAACATGATATATTTTCAAAGTCAATCCCTAAACCAATTAAATGTTAAAACTTACATGCACACTCATTCATTCGATTTATATCTTCACTATCTCAACTAATTCTCATACATAATACTCATATTCTAAAAAATCAATGGGAGTTCAAAAGATAAAACTTTAAAAAAAAAACAACAAAGAAAACCAAAATTATCTCAATACCCCACACTTTAAACACAACATTGTCCTTAATGTTGAAATAAAATAAATGAATATAAGAGAATGCCAAAAACAAAGTAAAATGCAAAAAATAAAAGATAAGGGGAAAAGAAAGCAAATCTGATTTTCTTTTTCTTTTTGTGCTGGGTTGCCTCCCAGTAAGCGCTTTCTTTTTATGTCATTGGCTCGACATGTTGCATGCTCATTAGTCATATATTGGTTTAGCTCTATGGAAGCAATGAGTTCTGCCATCCAACCTTCGTAGAAAGTTTTCAAATGATGTCCATTGACCTTGAGCACTTTGTTTGTTTCTAAACTTATAATTTCAACTGCACCATAAGAAAAAATATTAGAAACAATGAAGAGTCCAATCTAACGAGAGCGCAACTTTCCAGGGAAAAGTTTCAAACGTGAATGATAAAGAAGGACTTTGTCTCCAACATGAAACTCCTTTCTTGTAATCATTTGGTCATGAAGACTTTTGGTATTTTCTTAGTAAATCCTTGCATTCTCATAAGCATCATTTCGTATCTCTTCCAACTCTTGCAATTGCAACTTTCTTGCAATCCCACCAGAATCATAATCCAAGTTACATTGTTTAATGGCCCAAAAAGCTTTGTGTTCAAGCTCCACTGGTAGATGACATACTTTTCCATAAATCATCCTATAAGGTGACAATCCTATAGGTGATTTATAAGCAGTCCGATAAGCCCAGAGTGCATCATCAAGTCGTAGACTTCAATCTCGCCGGTTAGGTTGCACTGTTCTCTACAAAATGGACTTGATTTCTTGATTTGAAATTTCAGCTTGGCCATTCGTTTGAGGATGGTAGGCTGTGGATGTCCAATGAGTCACATGGTATTTGCGTAATAATGCTTCCATTGAACGATGCAA
>Ga0307509_10008598_pt1 | contig 12968 bp, 9 predicted proteins | sample 10_EM_MG_FD_202245 | JGI IMG/M metagenome (GOLD analysis project Ga0307509, IMG submission 202245) | Populus trichocarpa ectomycorrhiza microbial communities from riparian zone in the Pacific Northwest, United States - 10_EM | ecosystem: Host-associated > Plants > Roots > Unclassified | place...
GATGTAGCCGGTCCAGGTGCTGGCCTCGGTGAACGGCTTCCACAGCGCCGCCGCCCACTGGCCCTTGTCGTCGAACTTCGTGTAGATCCAGTACAGCAGCGCGAGCAGCAGCACGCCGAAGGCGACCGTGAGGATCCGGTTGCGGGCCCGGGCGCGTGGCCCGGGGTGGTCGTAGAGGACGGCGTCGGTGCTCACCGCTTCACCGCCAGACGGTTGGCCAGCCAGCCGAAGCCGTAGCCGGTGGGGATCAGGACGATGGCGAAGGTGCCGGCGAAGATGAAGAAGATCGTGAAGACCGCGTTGCCGTTGTCATTGATCAGTTGCTTCATCGCGCTCGACGACTCCATGAGCCCGATCGTGCCGACGATCGTCGAGTTCTTGGTGAGCGCGATGAAGATGCTGCCCAGCGGCGCGATCACCGCCCGGCCGGCCTGCGGCAGGACGATCGACATGAGCGTCTGACGGAAGGTCATCCCGATCGCCCGGGCCGCCTCGGCCTGCCCGGCCGGCACCGTGTTGATGCCGGACCGGATCGCCTCGCAGACGAACGCGGCCGTGTAGACCGACAGGCCGATCACGCCGAGCCAGTAGTTGTTCAGCTCGAGGTTCTGCGAGGCGGTGAAGCCCAGCGTCGCGTACAGGCCGAAGTAGCAGAAGAAGAGGATCAGGGTCAGCGGGGTGTTCCGGAAGATGTTCACCCAGGCCGCGCCGAAGCCGCGCAGTACCGGCACCGGCGACACCCGCATCGCCGCCAGCAGCGTGCCGAGCACTGCCGCGCAGACCGACGACGCCAGCGTGAGCTTCAGGATCCAGAGGAATCCGGTCACGTAGACGTCGCGGTTGGCCGGATCGGATAAAACGCCCATCGTCACCCCAAAAAGGGAGGGGCCGGATCACCCGGCCCCATCGCCAATTAACCTCAGGAGCAGTTGGTCAGCTTGGAGGTGTCCAGCTCGGGCGCGGGCTTCCCGCTCTTGCCGAGCGAGTCGTCCCAGGCCTTCTTGTAGGACCCGTCGGCCGCGGCGGCCTTCAGGATGTCATTGATCTTGTTGCAGCCCGCGGTGTCTTCCTTCTTCACGCCGATGCCGTACGGCTCGGTGCTGAACGGCTTGCCGACCACCTTGAACTTGCCCGCGTACTGCTCCTGCGAGGCGTACCCGGCCAGGATGATGTCGTCGGTGGTCACCGCGTCGACCTGGCCGCCGGCCAGCGCCGTCACGCACTTCGAGTACGAGTCGAACTGCTGCAACTGCGCGTCCTTGTGGTCGGTCTGGATCCGCTTGGCCGGGGTCGAGCCGCTCACCGAGCAGACCTTCTTGCCGGCCAGCGAATCCGGCCCGGTGATCGTCGAGTTGACCGGCACCAGCAGGTCCTGCCCGGCGATGTAGTACGGGCCACCGAAGCTGACCTTCTGCTTGCGATCGTCGTTGATCGTGTAGGTCGCCACCACGACGTCGACCTGCCCCTGCTGGATGTACGCCTCGCGGTTGGCCGACACCGTCGTCTTCCAGGTGATGCCGCTTTCCGGCACGCCCAGGCCCTTGGCGATGATCTTCGAGATCTCGATGTCGAAGCCGGAGTACGTGCTGCCGGTCTGCAGGCCCAGGCCCGGCTGGTCGGCCTTGACGCCGAAGATCAGCTTGCCGCCGGCCGCCTTGCCGATGATCCCCGAGCCCCCGCCGCTGCTTCCGCTGCCGCCGCTGGTGTTGTCGGAGTTGCTCCCGCCGCACGCGGCCCCGGCGAGCACCAAGGCCATTGCTCCGAACGTCGCGGCCAATCGGGTGATGCGCATCATTACGCTCCTCGAAACAGTTGCTTGCGTCTGGACTAAAGGTGTTCGCACCATCAATGCGTAAGGATTTTGGAAAGGAAGTCTTTTGCTCTGTCGCTTTTCGGACTCGCGAAGAACTCGGCCGGCGGCGCCTCTTCCACGAGTTGACCGTCGGCCATGAACACCACCCGGTTGGCGGCGTGCCGCGCGAATCCCATCTCGTGCGTGACCACCACCATCGTCATCCCGTCCCGGGCCAGCGACGTCATCACGTCGAGCACCTCGCCCACCATTTCGGGGTCGAGCGCGCTGGTCGGCTCGTCGAAGAGCAGAGCCTTCGGCTGCATCGCGAGGGCCCGGGCGATCGCCACGCGCTGTTGCTGACCGCCGGAAAGCTGGGCGGGATACTTGTCCGCCTGATTGGCGATGCCGACCCGCTCGAGGAGCGCCATGGCCCGGTCGTGAACTTCGACAGATTTCTCCCTACGCACCTTGACCGGCCCGATCATCACGTTTTGCAAGATCGTCTTGTGGGCGAAGAGGTTGAACGACTGGAATACCATGCCGACCTCGCTGCGTAGCCGCGCGAGGGCCCGGCCCTCGGCGGGCAGCGGCCGGCCGTCGAACGTGATGGTGCCCGAGTTGATCGGCTCGAGTCGATTGATCGCCCGGCACAGGGTGGACTTGCCGGAGCCGGACGGTCCGATCACGACGACCACCTCGCCGCGGGCGACGGAAAGATTGACATCATCGAGGACGTGCAGCGGGCCGAACCATTTGTTGACGTTCTCCAGCACGATGAGTGCATCGTCGGACACTGCTGAACCCCGTCCGTTCGTTGCGGTCACCCGGATGGGCACACTCTAAGTGGACCGTAGTATCGGTTCGCGCCGAGAATGGTCACGGAGCGGTAACTTAGCGGATGAGGGGCCCGCGCATTGTCCACGATGTTCGGTATGGCTGACGGGGATCCGACACTCGGTCTGTGGAACTGGTCCATCGGAAAACGAATTGACGCGGATCGAGTTCGAGGCGCCCTGGCCGGCGCCCTGGAGCGGTCGGTCGTCCCGCTGGGCGACGCCGGCGGCGTGCTCTGCGACGTTTATCACGTGGGCGGCGACTTCCCGACGATCGTCGATGTCTTCCTCGCTCCGGCCGGCTTCGCCGAGGCGACGACCGCCAGCGCCGTCTCGGTCCGGCTGGGCGAGGCCCTCCTGCTTCCCGACGACACCCTCAATCCCACCCGGTACGTGCTGGCCGAGCCGGACGGCGCCCTCCGCCCCGTGCACGTCGACGAGGTGGAGACCGACGACGGGCCCGAGCGGCGGCAGGTCCGCCCGTGCACCGGTGCCGACCCGGCCTGCGCGCTGGGCCCCGGCTGCGGCGGCTCCCGCTACAAGCCCGAACGGCCGCGGGCGGCCTGAAGCGGTACCCTGGTCAATTGCCATGACTACCGAGACGCAGGGCGCCCCGCGCACGTACGACGTGCGCACGTACGGCTGCCAGATGAACGTGCACGACAGCGAGCGCATCTCCGGCCTGATGGAGGATGCGGGCTACGTGCGCGCCGCCGATCCTGAGTCGGCCGACGTCGTGGTCTTCAACACCTGTGCCGTCCGGGAGAACGCCGACAACCGCCTCTACGGCAACCTCGGCCACCTGCGCCCCACCAAGCTCAAGCACCCCGGCATGCAGATCGCCGTCGGCGGCTGCCTCGCCCAGAAGGACCGTGGCGACATCGTCAAGAAGGCGCCCTGGGTCGACGTGGTCTTCGGCACCCACAACATCGGCTCGCTGCCGGCGCTGCTCGAGCGCGCCCGGCACAACGAGGAGGCCGAGGTCGAGATCCTCGAGTCGCTCGAGGTGTTCCCGTCGACCCTGCCGACCAAGCGCGAGTCGACCTACGCCGGCTGGGTGTCGATCTCGGTGGGCTGCAACAACACCTGCACGTTCTGCATCGTTCCGTCGCTGCGCGGCAAGGAGAAGGACCGCCGCCCCGGCGAGATCCTGGCCGAGGTTTCAGCGTTGACACAAGAGGGCGTCCTCGAGGTCACGCTCCTCGGGCAGAACGTGAACTCCTACGGCGCCGAGTTCGGCGACCGGCTCGCCTTCGGCAAGCTGCTGCGCGCCACCGGCGAGGTCGAGGGCCTCGAGCGGGTGCGCTTCACCAGCCCGCACCCGAAGGACTTCACCGACGACGTGATCGCCGCGATGGCCGAGACGCCGAACGTCTGCCACTCGCTGCACATGCCGCTGCAGTCCGGCTCCGACCGGGTGCTCAAGGCGATGCGCCGCAGCTACCGGCAGGAGAAATACCTCGGGATCATCGACAAGGTGCGGGCCGCGATGCCCGACGCGGCGATCACCACCGACATCATCGTCGGCTTCCCCGGCGAGACCGAGGAAGACTTCGAGCAAACCCTTGCGGTCGTACGCCAGGCGCGCTTCTCCAGCGCGTTCACGTTCCAGTACTCGATCCGCCCCGGCACCCCCGCCGCGACCATGCCCGACCAGATCCCCAAAGCGGTGGTCCAGGACCGCTACAACCGGCTGCTCGCCGAGCTCGAAGAGATCACCTGGGCCGAGAACAAAAAGCTGGTGGGGGAGACGGTCGAGGTCCTGGTGGCCGTCGGCGAGGGGCGCAAGGACGAGCGCACCGGCCGGCTGAGCGGCCGCGCCCGGGACGGCCGGCTGGTCCACTTCGCGACCGGCGAGCTGACCGGCGACCGGGCCCCGCGCCCCGGCGACATCGTCGAGACGGTGATCACCTACGCCGCCCCGCACCACCTCAACGCCGACGGCGACCCGCTGTCCCACCGCCGCACCCGGGCGGGCGACGCCTACCAGGCCGGCCGGCTGCCGCGCCTCCAGGGCGTCTCGCTGGGCCTGCCCACGGTCGGCGTGCCGGCCCCGCTGCCCGCCTCGACCGGGGGCTGTGCGCTCTGAAACACGCTTCGTAGCCCTTTGGGCGACCGTGTGTCACACTCGTGGTCGTCGTCCCAATCGCCGGGCAGGGGGTGACGATGGCGATTTTCCCCCGGTCGGTGACGTCGCTCGGCCGGCCGCAGGGGCAGCGGGGGGTGGCCGCGACCCGAGTGATCTTTATCTTGGCCGGACTCTCCGCCCTGCTCCTCGGGTACATCGGCTTGGACCTCTACCTGGCCCGCACCGCGCCCAACCTCCGAAGCCCGCTGAACGTCCTGTACGACACGATGCAGCTCTTCGTGCTCGGGTCGGACCCGCTGCAAAATCAAACCGGATTCCCGGTGCCGCTGCAGATCGCCCGGTTCGCCGCGCCCGCGGTGACGCTCTACGCCCTGACCGAGGCCGTACGCCTGCTGCTCTCCAGCAACCTGCGGCGGTTCCAGGCCCGCCGCTCGGTCGGCCACGTCGTCGTCTGCGGTGACACGTCGGTCGCCCGTACGCTGGCCGAGAAGCTGCATGAGGTGGGTTCCCGGGTGGTCGTGGTGCGGCAGCAGCCGATCGGGCGGCTCGAGCTCCGCCGTCGCGGCCTGCTCGGCGTCAACGGGGAGGCGAGCGACCCCGACGTGCTGCGCGGCGCCGGCGTCGGCCGGGCGGCCGTCGTGTACGCCTGCACCGAGGACAGCGGGGCGAACGTCCGGATCGCGACCACGGCGGCCCGCCTGGTCGCCGACGCGCGGGGCACCGCGGCGATCTACGCGGAGATCCACGACCCGGCGCGAACCCTCGCCCTTCAGGCCCGCCGGCTCGGCGTGACCGGCTCGGCCGACTTCCGGCTCGACTTCTTCAACCTTGACCAGTTGGCGGTCCAGGTGCTGCTCAGCCAGCAGGCGCTGACCACCGGTCCGGACGGCGCGCCCCGGCTGCTGGTGATCGGCGACTCGGCGTTCGCCCGGGCGCTGCTGGTCGAGATCGCCCGGCAGTGGCTGCTGCGTCGCCCGGACGAAAACCTCCGCGCCGAGATCGACTTCGTGGCGCCGCACGCGGTCGGCATCGTGACGGCCCTGCGCTGCCGCCAGCCGGTCCTGGACGTCGCGGTCGACGTCGCCGCGCACGAGACCGACGTCGACGAGTTCCTGGGCGTGATGGCCGCCACCGGCCGCCGGTACGACCGCGCGTTCCTCTGCTACGCCGACGAGGAGCAGAGCCTGCAGACCGCGCTGGCCACCCACCGCCTCTGGCTGGTGGTCCGGGGGCCGGTGGTGGTGCCGGTCGACCAGTTGTCCGGACTGGCCGACGCGTTCAGCTCCGACCTCCCGCGGCCGCTGCTCGACCAGCTCGACGGCCGGCTGCAGCTGTTCTCGAAGGTCGCGGCCGGCTGCGATCCGACCCTGATCGCCGAGGACCTGCCCGAGCGGCTGGCCCGGCTCATCCACGAGCGGTGGGTCCGGGCCGCCCGCCGGCGCAAGACCGGCCCGGGGTCGACCCGTGCCCTGGTGAACTGGGCTCGCCTGGACGAGGAGCACCGGAAATCCAACCGCCTTCAGGCCGCCGACATCGGTCCGAAACTGCATATCGTCGGCTGCGGGATCATGCCGCGCAGCGAGTACGACGAGGACTTCCAGTTCACCGAGGACGAGATCGAGCTGCTGGCCCGCGTGGAGAGCGAGCGGTGGTCCAGGGCGGCGGCCGCGAACGGCTGGCGACCGGCCCGGGAGCGCGACGACGATCGGAAACTGTCCCCCTACCTGGTGGAGTGGGAGCGGCTGCCGGCCGACGGCCAGGACCAGTGCCGTTCCGCCGTTCGCGACATTCCGGATATTCTCGCCGAGGCGGGTTTCCAAGTCGTGCGGTTGGCGGAAAATACGAGTGACCGGGCGGTGCAGCGGACCGGCTGACGAGCAGCGAGGGCAGACGCGTGCGGATCGTGCGGATCGGTATCACTGGACATATCGGACTCGATCCCGGGTCCCGGGGCATGATTTACCGTGCGCTCTGCCGCTACCTGCGCTCGTTCCGGCAGCCGGTGCACGGCGTCTCCTGCCTCGCCGACGGCGCCGACCGCCTGTTCGTGAACGCGGTGCTGACCGTGCGCGGCACGTTCGAGGTCGTCCTGCCGGTGCCCGAGGGCCCCGAACCGGCCGGCCCCGATCCCGAGCTGCGCGAGCTGCTCGACCTGGCCGCCGAGATCACGCCAGTCAGCGCGGCCGGTGCGCCGGAGGTGGCCTACGAGGCGGCCAACCGCGAGATGCTGCGGCGCGTCGAGGTGCTGGTGGCGGTCTGGGACGGCGACACGCGGGGCGGCCGGGGCGGCACCAGCGAGACCGTCGCCCTGGCCCGCGACCTCGGCCGGACGGTCCACGTGGTGTGGCCCGACGGCGCCAGCCGCCGGTCGCCTCAGTCGCCTCAGTCGCCGCGGGCCTCGAGCAGCGCCAGCGTGCTCATCGCCAGCTGATCGCGGATCCGCTGGACCAGGGCTTCCCACTGCCGGGTGAAGCCCGGCCGGGCCTCGAGATCGGTCCACACCGGCAGCAGTTCCGGCCCGAGCCGGGCGGCCGGCATCCACAGGTGCAGCAGGTGCTCGACCGCCGGCTGCAGCCCGCCGACCCGGTCCCGCCGGCGCCGGTCGCCGGTCAGCGCTCGCTCCACCATCGTGGTCAGAGTGGTGAGCAGCCAGTCGTGCAGCGCCAGGTCCTCGCAGAGGGCGACGACCGCCAGCAGGTCCTGGCCGGGGCGCTGGGCATCGGTGCCGGGCAGCGAGATCTCGACGGTCCGCAGTTCCTCCGAGCGCACCGCGAACGCCGCGGCCAGGCCCTTGCCGCCGATCTTCGCGGTCCAGCGCAGCCGCAGGCGCGGAGCCCGCAGCGGCGGGTTGTGGTCGAGCAGCGGCGATCGCTGCACCTCGTCCAGGATGCGCCCGGTGATCGCCGGCAGGTCGAGGACCGAGCTGTCCCGGGCGCCGGACAGCAGCCCGGCGCCGATGTCGTCGGCCCGCGCCTTGCCGATCCACTCGAGGCAGCCCGGCTGGGTCAGGTAGTGCGGCCAGGGCAGACGCCGGTCGGCCGAGCCGGGCTCGACATACCCGTACGCGGATCCCTGCAGCACGTGCCCGCCGACCAGGGTGGCGTGGGTGACGAGCGTACCGATCGCGCGGACGTGGGCGCCCGAGCCGGTGGGGAGCCTACAGTCGACGCCGTCGGGCCGGTCCGGCGAGATCGCGTACGCGATCGGTCGCTCGAGCCGGCGTACCTGTTCGCCGTTGACCAAGTCCACCACATCGGCGGCGCGTAACCCGGTCACAGCGCGGGAGTTCTGCAGAAGTCCGGTCTGGACTTCGCCGAAGGCCAGCATGCTACCTCCGCCGCAGTGCGGCGCTTCCGGGGCCGGATTGCCGGCCCGTCCCCTTCATCGTGACGTTCTGACGCCCGGTACGGCAAGCGGGCGGAATCCGCGCCGATCTGGCTGCGGAAGGATATGCGCTGCGGCGGGCGGGCGGTGGGACCCGGTGTCCACGGTCCCGAAATTTTGACTATCCCAATTCTCCAAGTCACCATTTAGTGTCGGGGAGTGACCAACATCAGCGTCGATGCCGTCGTCATCGGGGCCGGGATCATGGGGTTGACGACGGCATTGGGCCTGGCGCGAGCGGGCCTGGAGGTTCGGGTAGTGGCCCGTGACCTGCCTCCGGACACAAGCTCGTGCGCGGCCGGCGCGATGTGGGGTCCGTTCGGGGTGAGCCGGCACGAGCGTGCTTGGCGCTGGGCGCGCGCGACGCTGGCGGAACTCCGCCGCCTCGCCGCCGGTCCGTCCTGCGGCGTCGCCATGGTGGACGGTCTGGAGGCGTCCCGGCGGGACACCGAGGTGCCGGCCTGGTTGCGGCGCATCGGCGCCCGGCCGTGCTCCGCCGCCGAGTTGCCGCCCGGGTATCGCAGCGGCTGGCGCTACACCACGGCGGTGATCGACATGCCGGTCTACCTGGGACACCTCGCCGTCGAGCTGGAACGGAAGGAGGTCAAGATCGAGCAGAGTCACGTCGCCGACCTGCGGGAGATCGCCGGGTTGGCCCCGGTGACGGTCAACTGCACCGGCGACGGCGCCCGCGAGCTGGCCGGTGACGATTCGCTGCGTCCGGTGGAGGGCCGGGTCGTGGTGGTGGAGAACCCGGGCGTGGATCGCTTCTTCGCCGACTTCGACGAGGGGCCGGAAATGACGTATTTCATCCCGCACGGGAACCGCCTGGTGCTCGGCAGCACATTCGAGGAGGAGCGGGGGCCGGACGCCGACGGCGCGAGCCCCGAGGACGGCATCGTGCGCCGTTGCGCGGCGATCGAGCCCGCGATCGCCGGCGCGGCGGTGCTCGAGTCGCGGCGCGGCATCCGGCCGATGCGGCACCGGATCCGGCTCGAGGCGACCACCGTGGAGGGACGCCCGGTGATCCACAACTACGGGCACGGCGGCGGCGGGGTCAGCGTCTCCTGGGGCTGCGCATATGAGGTTGTCTCACTTATCCAACGCCTCGGGCATGCACCTCGTACCCTGAGCTGAGACGCCGCCCGACCGAGGGGAGCAGCGTTGACGAAGGCGTACATCTCCGCCACGCTTGAAGATCTGAAAGAATGCCGGCAGGCCGTGCGGAACGCATTGAGCCAGCTCGAACTCGGCTTCAAGACCATGGAGGTCTACGTCGCCGAAGGCCGCGCTCCGCTGGAGCGCTGCCTCAAGGACATCGACGCGTGCGAGATCTACATCGGAATCTTCGCTTGGCGGTACGGCTACATCCCCCTCGGCGAGACGAAGTCGATCACTCACCTCGAGTACGAGCACGCCGTCCGGTCCAACAAGCACTGCCTGATCTTCCTGCTCGACGAGAAGGCGCTCTGGCCGGTGGTCCACGTCGACCGCGACTCGGCGGCGCCCAAGGTGGACGAACTGCGCCGAGTCGTCTCGGCGGCCTATCTGTGCAAGTTCTTCACCAGCGCCGACCAGCTGGCCCTGCAGGTCGTCGCGGCGGTGACGAACTACGTCGCGGAGAATTCCCGCGGCGGCGAGGAGGTCACCGAGCCCACCCCGGAGAAGTCGATCGGCCCGCGGATGAGCGTCACCGTCCGCCAGCAGTATTTCGACCGGCTCGCCCAGAACTACGGGCGGATCGACCTCGACGCCCTGGTCCAGCAGCAGCCCACGGCGAACGGCGGTATCCCGCTGTCCGAGGTCTTTGTCGAGCCGCTGGTCCGCGAGGTGCAGCCGGCCGAGCTCCCGCGGGAGGTGTGGCGCCGGGTCGGCGAGGCCGGGGTGCTGACCGAGCAGGACGTCCCCGAGGACGTCGACCCCGCCGAGCTCACCCAGACCTACGCGGCCTACTACGACAAGCCGGCCGTGCCGGTCCTGGACGCGTTGTGCGCGCCGGGCGAGCGGGCGTTCGTGCTGCTCGGCGATCCGGGCTCCGGCAAGTCGATCGTGGTCCGCTTCCTGGCCCTGGCGCTGGCCGGGCATCTGACCGACGAGCGGGTGGCGGCGCTGGGCGGGCCGCTGCCGATCATGATCGAGCTGCGCTCGTACGCGCCCTTCGTCGCCGGCGGCGGGGGCCCGGGGTTTGTCGACTACCTGATCCACCGGGCCGACACGGACGGCTATCGCACCGAGCCCCGCGGGCTGGAAAACCATCTCCTGCTGGGCGATCCGGCTGTCGTGATCTTCGACGGGCTGGACGAGATCTTCGACCGGAACCTCCGGACGCGTACCGCCGAGCGCATCGCCGCCTTCGCCGCCGAGTTCCCCAAAGCCCGCGTCGTGGTCACCTCGCGCGGGCCGGACTACCCGCGCAACGCGCTGACCGGCGCCATCTCGGCGCATTACACGCTGCAGGATCTCACGTACGCCGAAACCACTGACTTCCTCAACCGGTGGTTCCGGCAGGCCATGCCGGACCGCCCGGCCGCCGCCGCGCAGCGCCGGGACCTGCTCACCCGCGTCATCCGGCAGTCCCGCGAGCTCACCGAGCTGGCCGGCAACCCGATGCTGCTCAGCATCCTGGCCATCGTCGGGCAACGCCGCATCCTGCCGCACCAGCGGTGGAGCCTCTACGATCACGCCGCGACGCTGCTGGTCGACCGCTGGGACGCGGTCCGGCTGCCGAGCACCGCCGCCGACAGTGCCGCCTTCGTGGACGCCGACGACAAGCGTGAGCTGCTGCGTCAGGTCGCCTTCGAGATGCAGAACGGGCGGTCCGGGCTGGCCGGCAACTACCTGCACACCGAACGGCTGAAGCAGATCTTCGCCGACTACCTGGGCGGCCATTACCGGCTGGACGCGAAGACGGCCAACACGGCCGCCACCGCGCTGCTCGGTCAGCTGCGTGAGCGGGACTTCATCCTGACCAGCTATGGCCCGCACATGTGGGGATTCGTCCACCGGACCTTCCTCGAGTTCTTCTGCGCCTGGGCGATCGTGCGGGAGTTCCAGCACACCCAGCACTACACGTTCGCGGACATCAAGACGATCTTCCAGGAGCATTGGGCGGACCCGTCCTGGCACGAGGTGCTCCGGCTGGTGGGCGGGCGGCTGCCCACCCACCAGACCGCCGAGATCGCCGAGCTGCTGGTGACCGGGGCGAACCCGGGATTCCCGCCGCAGGCCGGGGCCGGCACGGTGGCCGCCGACCCGCCGTGGAACATCGCTCTCGCCGTGCAGTGCGTCGCCGAGATGCGGCCGATCTCGGGTGGTGAGCGGGTGGCGGAACTGGTCCTGCAGCGCACCCAACGCCTCATCGAGTACTGCGCGTACGTGCACGACCCGGCCGCCGCCGAGCTGATCGGCGAGGAGATCCTGCCCGCGATCGACGCGGTAGGCCCGCAGTGGCCCGGCCGCGCCGGCTATCTGAGCTGGTACCGCCGCCAGGCCGGGAAGCTGCTGGCCGCCCCCACGGCCACCTACGCGGCGCGGATGGCGGCCATGCTGGCCGGGCCGGGCGACCGGGTCGAGGAGGCGTTCGCGGCCACGGTCACCTCGCTCGGCAACATCCGGCTCGTCTGCGCGGCCGTCACCGGCCTCGCCGAGGTGATCCGCCAGGCGCCCCGCCGCGACCCGATGCCCGATACCACCGGCACCCGGCAGCGGCTGGTGGAGTTGGCCAGCGCCGACGAGCGGGTCGCCGTGCGATCGGCCGCGGTGCAGGCGCTGGGCGCCATTCCCGGCGCGGACGCGGCGGTGCGGGCCGTCCTGATCCGGCGGGCCATCACCGACGCGTCGTTCGAGGTACGGCTGATCGCGATCCAGGTGATGGTCGAGGCCTTCCCGCACGACCCCGAGGTCGAGGCGGCCCTGCTGGGCGAGCCCCGCACGGACGCGAACGCCACCGTGCGCCGGGCCGTGATCCGGGCGCTGATCCGGCCTCGGAACCTGCCGATCGAGGTGGAGCAGTCATTGCTGGACGCCTGCCGGATGGACGCCGACGCCGAGGTGATCGAGGCCGCGGCCCAGGCGCTGCTGGTGCGGCCCGGCAACGCGGACCGGGTGCGACCGGTCCTGGTCCACCGCCTCACCACCGACCCGGCCGCCGGGGTGCGGCGGGCCGCCGTCCGCCTGCTCGGCGCCGACGGGTACGACAACGAGATGATCGATCGACTGACCCAGGACGAGGACCGGACTGTCGTCCGGGAGGCGGCACGGGTCGTCGCCGCGCGGCGCGACGCACCGGTGGACCGCGTGTGCGAGGCCCTGATCGCGCGCCTGAAGCGGGACGCCGACGAGGTGATGCGGGCCGCGCTGGTGCGGATCGTCCACGAGGTCTGCGGGACGGGCCAGAACGTCAACCGGGCGCTGGCCGCCGCGGCCGTGCAGGATCGCAGCCAGTCGGTCCGGCTCGCCGCGGTGACCGCGCTGGCCGACCGCCCGGCCGGCGACCACGGCCGGGCGTTGTTCGCCGAGGTGGCGGTGCGCGATCCCGATCCGCCGGTGCGGCTGGCCGCCGTGCAGGCGCTGACCGCCGACCGGGGCGTGGCGGCGACGGCGGCCCTGGCCGCCATCGCGGTCGGTGACCCGGTGGTCGAGGTGCGGGTCAAGGCGGTCGGCGGCCTCGACGGGCGCGACCTGGACCGGACGATCGGCGAGAAGCTCGTCGGGCTGATCGACGACCAGCAGCATCCGCAGATCCGGCTCGCGGCGCTGGGCGTGCTGAAGAACACCCGGCCGCGCGGGGTCGACCTGGCCGCGGTCTTCCACGACCGGACGGCCCGGGACACGGTGGCCTACGTCTTCGCCGCGGCGGCGGCCGCGG
>Ga0307509_10008599_pt1 | contig 12967 bp, 12 predicted proteins | sample 10_EM_MG_FD_202245 | JGI IMG/M metagenome (GOLD analysis project Ga0307509, IMG submission 202245) | Populus trichocarpa ectomycorrhiza microbial communities from riparian zone in the Pacific Northwest, United States - 10_EM | ecosystem: Host-associated > Plants > Roots > Unclassified | place...
GTTGATGAGGCGTTGAAGAAATTGGAAGATAAGCTCGTTCCCAAAGGACCTGGTGTTACCCGGTATCTTGCATTGCCTAAAGAAGGCATGACCGAGCTGCAGGTGAAGGAGGAATTGAAAAAGTATGATATAGCAAGCTCTTTGTTATTTTCCATTAGATGATTTGGGGTATCTGAGCTGATGAGTGATCTCTGATGCAAGACTGAGCGAAATGGAACATGCGTCGTGGGAAGAAGGAAAGGTCTCCGGTGCGGTGTATCACGGCGGAGATGATCTCTTGAATCTTCAAAGTGAGGCATCTCGTATTTTTTCTACCAGCAACCCAATGCACCCGGACGTCTTTCCTGGCGTGAGAAAAATGGAGGCTGAGATAGTGGCAATGGTAAGGGCAATTGGCTTGCTATGGAGATTGTGTTGGAACTGGTATTGACGCGACGGGTAGGTCTTGGCAATGTTCAATGCGCCTTCCGGTGCCGGTGGTATCACCACGAGTGGGGGCACTGAGAGTATCTTGATGGCTTGCTTGTCCGCTAGAACAAAGGCCTATGTTGAGCGCGGTGTTTCCGAACCTGAGATGTGAGCATCGATATGTCTCTACCCATAATCACAATAAATTACTGACGGCTAGCACAGCATTGTCCCGAGCACAGCCCATGCTGCGTTTGACAAAGCAGGCCACTACTTTGGCTTGACCGTGCACCGCGTAGCCGTCGATTCCGTAACCTTTAAAGTTGATCTTAAGGCAGTTAGCCGTTTAGTAAATTACAACACAGTTTTGGTAAGTTATGACCGGTTGCTGGAATCCGTTATTTGCTGATCGGCTGTGGTCCAGATTGCTGGGTCAGCACCCAATTTCCCGCATGGAATCATTGACGATATTGTGGGTTTGAGCAAAATCGCTTTGAGGAGACGGATCCCATTGCACGTTGATGCCTGCCTTGGGTCTTTCCTCATACCATTCCTTGAGAAGGCAGGGTATCCAACCGAACCCTTCGATTTCCGTGTCAAGGGTGTAACCTCAGTTTCATGCGACACTCACAAATGTTTGTCTTCCAGAAACATATCTCTCTTTGCATCACTGACAATGTTCCGTAATAGATGGGTTTGCTCCCAAGGGAAGTTCCGTTGTGCTCTTCCGCACAAAGAAGCTTCGATCTTATGGCTATTTCGTTTCGGCTACCTGGCCTGGTGGCATTTACGCTTCACCTTCTCTCGCTGGCTCCCGTGCTGGCTCGCTTATCGCCGGAACTTGGGCTTCTCTGATGAGCCAGGGTGAGAATGGATACACCAATTCTTGCCGGGACATCGTGGGAGCTGCAAAGGAAATTGAGTCTGGTATCCGCGAACGTCTCCACCCAGACTTATTCATTCTTGGGGAGCCTACGGTCAGTGTGGTAGCCTTCTCCAGCAAGACTCTCAATATATATGAGGTTGCGGATGAGTTGAGCTCGTTGGGATGGCACTTGAATGCTCTCCAAGATCCTCCGGCGCTTCACATTGCTTGTACCCGCCCCACAGTTCCTGCTGTGGAGACTTTCTTGAAGGATTTGGAGAAAGCCGTGCAGAGTGTGAAATTGAGGGGTGAGGGTGAACCTGGATCAAAGGCTGCTGTTGGTGAGACTACTGCACTATACGGAGTTGCGGGGTGTCTGCCGAACAAGAGTGTCATCAACACGATGGCGACTGGGTTTATTGATACTTTATATAAGGCTTAAGCTGAGGGTTTCTGGTATTGGGCACTGTTGATATGTTGGGATGGAAGAGATAGGAATCACCTTGGCATGAAGGGGGACGGTGGTTTCGATTTTTTTGTATTGTACACATACTTGAGCATTCCTTCTTCGTTTCGCCCCATATTTTCTCCTATCGCGGGAACTTTACACGTTCGTTTGTATATTTCATTTGTTGTGTTACTGGCTGGCAAAACTTCGTTTTCGCATTTGCAGAAGGGGACACCTCCGTTAGGGATAGGGATGGGCATTACCTGAAAGGGGGAATGAATAAATTTAGTCGCAAGCGCGCAATCAAGGCGAGTCTGATATCACTTCATCATTCCCCCACCGCGGAAAAAGAAAAAATTTAAAAAAACCCTGCTTCTACAATCCGTACGACCGCATTTCTATGCACAAGTAGTGTTTAACATTGTATAACTACCTTATTGCCCATTCGCACCTGGATGCGCTTAGGAATCCAATTTCGCGGGAAAGTTTCCGTTCTCTGTGATGCTATTAGAATACATGTTGGAGTTGAGGTGGGGGGAGGGGGGGAATACCGCGTTGGGTATCCCATCTGTCGATCCAGGGATTCGGGCACAGGGACCTGAACGCAAGGTAGAACTATTATTGTGCGCGATTAACGCGGGTGTAAAAACAAGAGTCTGGTATCTGAATATAACAAACCTGCTTGCAAGGAGCAAAATCCTCTCCCTTTGCATTAATGCATTTGTAGTAGTCGACGTACTATCAATTGCGATGAGCCACTCTTCAATCCAACTAAGAGAGTGGGCGAGAGCTTTGGGGGAGGGGGGAGGGTAATAACATACGTTTTGCCAGCAGTGCTTTGTCTGGTTCTGGTGAGGAAATCGTGCGTCGAAACCTACGCCCGTCAAAAAAAGTTTGGTTAACCTCCCGTGCCCATCTCATCATCACCACCTCCTACTAATCCATGCTACGCCGGCCCAGTGACCGAGTTAAGGAAGTCCATACCAGCAGTAACGAACTTGAAGGGCTTGGTCTCTCTCTCCTCGTCGGACATAGTTATCGCTGTTTCTGAGTGGAGCTGTTTTTCTCTTTAGGCTTGCGGTTGCAGCGTAGCAATTGGTGACGGTTGTGGTCGGATGGAAACGACGATGATGGTACAATAGCCTGTTTTGCCGAGCTGGGAGAAAGAAAGTCGGGTGAGGGAGGCTTTTCGGTGGGGTGACAGGGCTTGGCGGAAAAGTTACCCGGAATTTGGCCTTGGACTTTTTGTTTTTTCTTGGTTTGTGGAGTGAGTGAGCGGTTTGCAACGACAGAGAGAGAGAGAGGCTACGGTTTATCATACTGTATCTGACGATGACAACGATGGCGTTTTCAAGAATTGCTTGGGCAAATGTAAGAAGGAGGGGTACGACGGGCGACTACGGTGGTGTTTGGAGAAATTGGAACGTTAGGAGCGCGAGCTCTGCTACTCCTGCCGGACGGTCTAGTAGACAAGCAGCCGATGTCAGGCGAAGGAACGCTAGCGGATTATACTATACCATGAGGTACGATAAAAATAATAAAAGACTTCCTTCGAAATCCGAGTTCTTTTTTTCTCTTCTTCTTCTCTTCTTCCTCCTATCTTTTGGTTATTCATAATTTCCAACCCCAAACAGCCTTGGAATAGCCACGTTAACCCTCGCCTACGCCTCAGTCCCGCTCTACCGCGCCATATGTCAAAGGACCGGCTTCGGCGGCACTCCAATCACCGACCAGGCCCGCTTCACGCCCGAGAAGCTCGTCCCCGTGACCGGCGCCCGGCGCCTGCGCATCACGTTCAGCGCTTCCGTCTCCGATGTGCTGGAGTGGAAGTTCACCCCGCAGCAGCGTGAGGTGCGTGTGTTGCCGGGTGAGACCGCGCTGGCCTTTTACAAGGCGAAGAATTGTTCCAAGGAGGACATCATCGGGGTTGCGACGTACAGTGTCACGCCAGGGCAGGTTGCGCCCTATTTTTCCAAGATTCAATGTTTTTGCTTTGAAGGTTTGTTCCTTTTTTTTCTTCCTCTTTTCTACTGGCTGGCTGGTTGGCTGGCTGGTTGGCTGGTTGTTGGTCGATGGGTTAGATGGGCTGATGCAGGAGGGGGATGGCCCCCGGGGGGGGGGTTTCAGAGCAGAAATTGAATGCAGGTGAAGAGGTAGATATGCCTGTGTTCTTCTTTATCGATCCGGACTTTCTGGACGATCCGCAGATGAGGGGGATTGACACTGTTACGCTTTCCTACACCTTCTTTAGTATGCACCCTCTTGATTGGTTGCCCTAGCTTGGGTTAGCGCTAATGCGATGCGCAGAGGCGAAATACGATAGTAAAGGCAATTTAAGACCGACGGCTTAGATTTGCGGGATGTCTTTTAATTGTGGATAAGGTTTGGTGGCAATTCGCTTGAAAGAGGGGGTCTGGGGGACGGGACGGGGATCTGTATGATAGAGGCGACCCCCGCTCAGTTTTACCATTGGTTGCGCTTTACTAGTACAGTAGATACAGTAACTTGCGGGGCGAGTGATAAATTGTGACACTTGCTCAAAAACGCGATTGGGGGAGGGGGGTTGTGTGATATTTGGGCTTGGTTGTGTTTGCGATCAATCTATCTGAGGACTCGGCTCGAGATTTTCAGGAACCCAATCAAGCCCTTTCTCACGAGCAATAATCTACTTGAATGCTGCACTTGATGCTGCACTTGCGGCGGGGACTTGTGGGTGGCAAATGATGGCGAATTAATTAATTCGGGAGCACAAGCAATGTATCATCGCACACTCAATGTGCGAATTCCTACTCAAACCACCCCCTTGAAAAGCCCCCCCCCCCTCTGTCTGGGCACTAAGAGAGAGAGAGAGAGAACATGTCTGATCTGCTTGTCTCATTTAATCCATAGCCTCTCGTAGCAAGTACTTAATTTTCGCCTCCAGGGCGTTCGGTCCCCCCACCTCCCCTTACCGCCGAGTTCAGCTTACTATGCTACGATAGCTTTCCGATTGTTTCACTTGTGTTCGGGTGTTGTTGGGGTTGACGGACGCGTTTATGTCCGTTGGGCACTTGGTCGCCGAATGGGTTCGGCTCTGGCGGAGGGGTGGAAGGGGGTTTGCAAAAGGGCTTATGTAAATATCTCCCCGGGTGGGGACGGGGGAGTGGGAATTTAATAGGAATGTTGAATTTCTTTAATTAGGCAACTTAGTGGGTTTTCTCAACCGATATGTGTGGTGGGATGAAGGGGAGTCTGTAAAATGTCTTGGCGAATGTTGGTTTTTGTATGATATACAGTCTCCCACCAAGGCATGACGAAAACCCGCGGGCGATCAATAGAGGTACTTGGTGGGCAAACAAAGAAGTCGCCAAGGTTAGTGTTACAAAAAATTGTTTTGTGATTGACACCTGTTCGTCGCTCGCTGGCTTTCGTCATGGGCTGGTTGGAGACTTGTAGCTTGTTTTTGTTGGAACCTCTGGCGGTTTATGGTATGGATGGGCGTGGGCGATTGGGTACGCAATTAGTGGGTGGGGTGGTTGAGATGCCACTGTCGAACTTTTATTTGTTACTTTTGCTTCCATTGCACTTCCTGCAATTTGCATGTTCTGGGCATTGCGGGTGTCTGATGAGATATGACGAGTGACTGTCTGTGACGAGGGGGGAGGGGGTCAATCATTGGGGAAAGAGTAGCCCAATTACAGCCTCCCTATAGATGACGGACAAAGTGCGGTGGGGTAAGTGTACTACTAGCATAGCAGGGAGTATTCTGGAAATAACAAATATTCCAATTTCGTTCATGTTTTCTCCATACTGTCTGCCTGCTGTCTATACACACCCCCGGGTTGCTCAAGGCAGGTTCATCCCTCAGCCTGCTTGATTGGTTTTAGCCGTAATATTCGGCTGCGGGAAACTACTGGTCTCTGGCTCAGGACTGTTCATGAACAAATCTAGCCGTATTCTAAATTATGAGTCGGATTTCTCGATATGAGTTTGTTTTGATGCAATTAGCCCCCCAACCCCCGCTTGTAGAGATACGGTGACCAATGATCGTAAGTGAAATGACATACATACCGTGGCAATTTGCTGTGCTTGACCGTGCCGGCAGAAGGTCAGGGAAAAAAAAAGGGCTAAGGAGGTACCCATGGAACTACCTGACTGAGAATGGGACACAAGGCTTTCCGATATTTACCGACGTCAAGTAGGAATTCACCGTGATGCTTTAAGTTATTGTGACATGTCAGTTTTTCCCATTTATCCTCTGATAAGGGGTTCATGTGCTTGTATATCGAGTTGTCCGGTTACTGTACCACGGTTGGTGCTCTCGGGTGTTTGTGCACGGGGGAAGCATGGGGTCTCTAGGGTGGGTCGGCGCTTCGATATACCTCTTTTTCTGCGAATGTTGTACAAATCGTAGCCACTAGTATGGTATTAGTATTAGTGGGGCTGCACACAGTCGGAAAGCCTGATTTTCTCCGGTTCCGGGAATTCCCTTGGCCGACTATCTCGCCCATCGACTGTATCCTGTACGAGCTTCCAAGTGAAGAGAATGGTGGATGTCTGGGTGATTCGGTGATAATTTCAACTTCTTTAACGTTGGTGTGTCGAATAAGAGTGTTGTTGGGATAGTCGGCCTGGAATTCTGGCCTGGCTATGGCCGCTGGAGCCCCAGATAAGGCATCGGGGTGTTTGTGATAGCTGGGCAGATGTGGGGGAATAGCTGCTGGAAATCGAGACACATAGACACTAGTATAGTAATGGCAGTGGGAGAGATGAATCGGATGATCTAGTCTTGTTTTGTTAGGCAGATCTGGGGGTGGTAAGACCTTTGTTAGATATCAAGGGCGGCCCTCCATGAAGGGAAGATATAACTAGCTTTAATGGGCAGCTTTGCTAGTTCACTGGCAGCAGATAGTTTGTGCAACGATGCCAGAGGGTAAAAGCCACGGTTGCGTGTTTTCACTTTGTCTTCGCTGGTCGGAAGTACCTGCCTTTGGCTGTATGTTGTCCCCGCCGAAACAGGTTGTTATCGGAGTGGAGGGGATTCTGGAGGAAATATCCCAAGCTTTTCATAAGTCGGAGGAAGCCATTGGCCCACGAGAGTCGCGAGTTCGTGATGTTCTCTGATGGTAGATCGTTGTGTCCTCACAGCACACCATGGTATACTTTTGCTCTCTGGTGTCAAGAAGTGGACCCTTTTGTTGTGCAGCGGATGATTGTTAATTAAGTTATCTAGCTAGCTAAGCGAAACAAGAACGGTATATGAATACCCAATCGCAGTCACGTCACCGATGATGAGGAATACACACATCCTCGTACAACATCTCATACGCAATAGTGAGAAGGAAGTCTAGCCACTTCTCTCACGATTCCTCTACCGAGAGGACCAATTCTCAACATCTGGACCAATGGGTGGAGGGAGTGCTTATTCATGCTCCTAAAATATCCTTGAGAAGTTTCCGGGCCTCGAATATTTGTGATTGGAATGCCCAGGTTCGGGCTGAGATACACAAGCGCCTTGCTGGATGAGTGGTAGGTGTGTCCGTAGGTCCTAGCAAGGGTGGCATCATCAGGCGCCTTCGTGTTAGGCTTGTTGAGGATGAGGTTCTAGCTGGGATGGATGAAGTCTGGAAAAAGAGATTCTTGGGGAAATCCCCGAAAGCATATCGCAAATGCAGGTAGGGGCAGCGGTACTGGAAGCTCCGTTCCGAGTCATCCGCTGTTGGATGTATCTAGATTTCTACTGGTTCCCTTTAATATCGAGACGGTCTTAACAGGGTCGACATTCAACCGGAGACGGCAAAAACCCGGTGCCATAGTGGGTGGATTGGGTTTGGGGGGGTACTTGAGGCCCGGCTATAGGAAGCATAAGAGCGCAAGACCGGGATATATCAAGTCTCGGGGTGGCAGTTTTAATTGGACCTATCAGGGCTGGCTACAGGTGCAGGCCGGTGAGCTCTGTAACAGAGCTAGTCTCAACGGATTTCAATGTGGCAATGTTCTTACAATGTCGACTTTGTTGGAGCTGCTGTCGAAGGCTTGCTATCGCGAACAAGGAGGGATCAACCGTAAGGATGATCCATTTTACTCTCTAAGGATACCGATTAGCTCATCCCTATCCTTTCAGTAGGCCTCGCTCGACACTGCAGAAACCTGCTTGACCTATCTCAGTTATGAACAAGACAAGCCCCTTTCGCCTAATCCTGCTTCTAAACTCTAAGAAGAAGCTTTCATGAAATATCATCTTATATTAACAGGACCAAGCGAAAAGGGAACTCTCGGAGTGTGTGAAGTGGCTTACACTGAAGCTATTTGAGTAGTGTTATGGCCGCCTATCCGCTGAATTACAGCTACTCGGGGGGGACTTTCGTGAAGCAGAGCCCTCCTTGATGGAGATTACTTTGGCTTTGGGGGGGGGGGTCTGCATGAGGGAAGGCACCCTTCCGGGGGCAGAGAGAAATTCCCTTTTACCAGGACTTTTGCCTAGTGGCTGTACTTTCGAGCAAGTACAGCTTTTCCAAGGGCGCGATTTTGCTGTTCGCTCTCCGGCTACTGGACTGCATTCAGTATGGTATAATCAGAGCTTGAGTTTGAAGCTGCTTTGGGTGTGTGTTGTGGCATCGGTGGAGGGTGTTTTTCTGGGCTATACATCACTCAGATGAACTATTGTGAGTGGTTATAAGGTGTTGGCAAAATTGCTACTAGGGTGGAAAGATGGTAATCCCCAACCAGCATGGAAAACGGGACGAAATGCCACTCTCACTTGTTACTATGTACGGACAACAAGGGGGGGGAACGCTGTTCGGGCAGAAATATACCAGCCCTGGCAAGCCAATAGGTGGATGAAAACTCCTCTCTCGCGGGTTGCTTGGTGCTTTTAGTGTGTTTCTAGAATCCCGCTGGCCCCCTTCTCTAAATTACTAGTACATGCCGTAGATGGATGTGCCGTTTGAAGAGTGTTGTATAATATTATAAATAGGGAGAAAGCCATGTAGCGCATACGCATAGACTCCTGCAGTAATAAAGAAAACAGATGTAAGCAACAGGGGTTGGTTCTAATAGCGTTGGGGGCATTTGCGGAGGGGAAGCGATATATCAATGATAGCTCTCTGTCCACACTTTGTTGCTCTGTATTAGGCTACTCATGGGAAAGGACTTGGAGGGGTTTGTGTATCACTAAGATATGGAGGGCATATGTCTTTGCCAAATACTCGGGGGTTTAATATAAGCTAGGCATTAGGCTCTGGCTGAAGTGTGCCTCGGTCCAACGAGTTGTTAGCTCGTCTGAGCCCTCCCACAAGCGGGCACACTGCTACAACTGTCCCGAAATCGAGACCCACCTGAAGCTCCTCACCCCGCTGTTTAGAATTCGTTGCAGAAGTCTAGGGATCACCTCCGATCTTGGAGTAGATACCGACATATCGCGACTGCTCTACCATGCTGTAGCCTCACGAAGCCTGCTTTGTCCACAAGCATACTACCAACGCGGAGATATTAACAAACCACTTTAGGACTGCATCAGGAATATTCTCATATATAGTGCCGTGGCTGCATCTGCGAAGCCAGCTACCTAGAGCTTTCCGAGCAGCAGTACCTTTAGAAATACTCTTAGAGGGTCTACGAGTGAGACTGCTGGTTAACTACGGATATTTGATCTAATCCTACTTTCCGGCTTATATCTATACATGGCCGTAGAATCTCGAATGATCGGACAATGTGCCATGTGGTGGACGAACAGGGCAAAAAACAAAACTACTCTGCTCGTCCAAGAGACCCCAGAATACAATAAACCCCTAGACCTTAGAAGAGGAGACAACTCCAACAACGTCGCGCACTGCTCAATCACTTGAGGTTCTATGGTAGAGAGTAGCAAGAGGGGCTAATAAGTGGATACTTTCCAAGATCCTTAAACCATACCCAAATTGTGGAGAGAGCGAATCTTGGAGAATCAGCAGAGAGCTGGGGACGCCAGAGATTGTAAAACTACCGCTTCCTTGCCGAATGGTAAGTGGAACGGGTGGTCAATCAACGCTGCATAGGGCTTGCTTTATATTTGTTGCTCCTGCGGCACTAGCCATCAAATACCTTTTGTCACTCTGGGGAATGGGGCTGTCGTGGGTTCGTTAGCTCACATTACGAGGTCTGGGATGTGATAGGAGAGTGATTTGGTAGAGTTTCTTGGCACTCCTTTAGATCGCCGAGCAAGAATCAAAAAGAAAGTCCACCCAACATTCACCTGCATACAAGGACAGGCCGGTACATGTATACTTGATCACCCAGTTATCTTGGAAGCTAATACTCTACATAAGTTAACACAGTGGGCTCGAAGCGGTGATGCATACTTGGAAAGTAAGATGAATTGGCAATTGCTGCACAGCCAAGGCTGAAATTCAGTGAGAAATTAGAGGCGTCGAAGAGCTGTTTCGTGTTCGACTTGGTATCGGGTTCAGTAAAGTCGGTGATAGCTCAAGGAGTGCACTCTTTTACTCGATTTACAATCATCACATGAGTTGGACGACAGACGTGGTATGAGGTATCATTGTTCATTCCATGCCTTGCTTAATAAAAAAATAAAGACATCTTCTTTCTTTTCACTGCTTGGTAGTGAGTCTACGCAACTAAAATTAGCCTCTGCAATTAGTACAGACTACGCTCAGTGTATCTCCTTACCTTAGGGGGTAAATGCATGATGCTAAATCCCAGCGGCGTCAAGTTTCTTCTGGTCCTAATGCAGCAAGTGCAGGGCATCCTTAGCTATATATCCTACCTTCGAGATCTCAGCCATGAGATCTAAGCTGGTATGGCGAAGCTTCCACACAAGATCCTCCTCGACACAACCGAGTGTCTAGTCGCCTCAGCCCATCATTTAATCCAGCAGTTCGACTGTTTTACAGATTTCGTGGACCTCGCGGCGGGGTGAAGTGGTTCGCTGCAAAAGTGTTTATCTAAATTCTTGTCACTAGACGGTCAAAAGGTGGCGTTGCCTCGGAGCTGCGTTTGGAAATCCCACCAGACGATAGACAGTACACTATGGTAGGCGAACACCCTCTACTTGCCAGTACCCCTCCAATCGCCTATAGGTAAACCGGCCCTGAATGAAATCCATCTGTGAGCAGGTGATCAAGCGAGGATTAACTGCGGAGGTATACTTACGACGGGAAGACACCATTACCAACCGGAGGTTCTCTGGGAGTCGGTGGAAGATAATGTGAGGCGTGGAAAATACAGAGTAACCTTCGTGTAGGTAGTGTGGGTGCCTTCAGGGGTGATAAATTAAACACCCCCGCACGAAGTATTTTCTATTAGCTGCCGGGCACCGGGGAAAAAGACTAATCATCTCCAAAATAGTCAAAACAGCACTGACTCAGCTTAGAGGGGAGTGTTTAAGATATTCACGCACATTCCGAAATATCCTGCGCTGGATGTATAATATTTTTTTGTATTTCCTTGGAAATGATCGCGGTGACTTGTTTCCCAACTCCCCATCCCATGGGAAAAGACAACCCGGCCCCTCCGCCACGGAGAATCTCAAGCAAACGAGAGAACAAATAGAAATTCCACCCCTGAATTCATCACTACGCAATCCCACCACCACACCCGATCAAACATCCAAACCAAACCGCTCTCATCTGTCTAGCCACAAGCCTCACCACGAGAAAAATTCTGCCTCGTTGCAGGAAACATAAGACCAACGCGATAATAGCACATACACCCTTCACAAAGCTCCCCCTCAATTTATTACAAAGTAAGCATCGATACATTTACTATGTAGTTTAGGAATTACTCTCCCCTAATCTCCTCCCTTCACCACTCCGGCATAGCCAATTTATTGCAATCTCTTCACCGACTCATATAGACGCGGGGGCAGAAGACATAAATGTAAACGAGAATGGCCTCTAGTTCTAGGTGACGGATGAGCTGACCCAGAATCTGAACAAGATCCTGCATGGGGAGCACTACCACTATTTTATGTGCGACAGGTGTGGTCACATGTTTTATTAATATCTAGGTTGTGCATCGCAGAATCCTCATAGGGATAGGGGGGAAGGGCGAGAATGTTCCTGAGAAGAGTTTTTATGGCTGGAAACATAGGATTCACACGAAAAAACCAGGGGAGTTCCGAGCATATAGGATACTCTCACGAGCTTCATATTGATAGGCAGCTTGAGCTCCCCTCTAATGAAGTGCGTTTCCAACTTTGATTGATTCCTTCCACTCTTGGTATATTTGTGTAGGCTAATGCTACTATCAGGTCCACGGGACCAAACCTAAAAAAACCCTCACCATTGTCCTGAATGCGATATCTTGCTCAATGCCATTTCTGGGGTAACCCAGAACATCAAGGCTAGACTGTGCAAGGTTAGCCTCTCCGCTCTGACTATCTCAAGGTAGATTATTAAAGCACTCTCCTCTCCAATGAAGACCTCCCCGCAGATTTTCTCACTGGTAGCACTCCACTCACACCTGGTGTACTAGTATCTTAACCACGCTTAGCCCGTCCTCCCAGAGACTCTTAATCACGGCAACGCCCTGAGCATTTCGTGAGCCTCCTCGACTACACTCTTGCAGCCAAACAAACCGATTCTCCCATCGAGAGCCCAACTGGCTATCGGAATGAGATACTCGCAGCCTACATCAATCCCGGTCCCAAGGACTAGAGGAAACTCACTCGTGCTACAGGGCTTAGAGAGCATCTTGAGAGTATCACTTATGCCAAGAGAGATTTTTCGGTACTACTAGCCCAATCTGATCTGATCCCAGGTAAATGCTAAAGTGTAGGTGGATATCTGACTACCTCCCTTTGAGCTTTCCGTCTAGTTGTGTCCTCTCCTCTAAGGTGCCGAGCTGGAGGTGTGTGGGGGTTAAAGGTTCCGCAGCCTATAAGCAACCCATCAAGAAGGCCACTGGCCGATTGACGAGTGGGGGTAAAAAAGACATAGCTCAAAACAGGTTGGCAGAAACAGGCCGCAAAATCAATACTAAGGTGGAGCAATGAGGTTTCGAATCATTAGTCACTAAATCTCATGGTGATAAGTTTGGTGGGGCTCTATCTATTTTCCTTGATCCTCTATGGCTTGTTTCTTTGTCCGTATTGCTACTTTTGGGGGGCTGCCTTATTTTCACCAATAATAGAATATGAAGCTTGATAGCGACACTCTGATGGCAGCTCGCTCACAACCCAATGATAACTGGGGTAGCGTAGGTAACGGCGCGAAGCACGGAGAAAAGCACGTAGGTGGTGGTTCCGGTATGTGATGATAACGATGTGG
>Ga0307509_10008600_pt1 | contig 12966 bp, 12 predicted proteins | sample 10_EM_MG_FD_202245 | JGI IMG/M metagenome (GOLD analysis project Ga0307509, IMG submission 202245) | Populus trichocarpa ectomycorrhiza microbial communities from riparian zone in the Pacific Northwest, United States - 10_EM | ecosystem: Host-associated > Plants > Roots > Unclassified | place...
AGTCCTCGTGCGGAACGCAGCGGACGAGCGGATGCGATGCCGTCGCGCGCGAGAGCACCGGTAGGTCGGGCTTCTTCGCGCGGACGTCGGCGAGCGTCAGCGCGTGGGTGCGATGGAGACCGCGCGCGTCCATCACGACGAGATCGACGTCGGTCTCGCGCAGGAGCGCCTGGAGGTCGCGATCCGCGGCGCTGCCGTCGAAGAAGTCGGTGTGGCGCGGCTCGACCGCGTAGCGGTGCTCGCGCGGCAGCTTCGCGAGGAACGGGGCGAGGCGCGGCAGCTGGGTCGCATCGAACCGCGGCGGCAGCTGGAGCATCAGCACGCCGAGTGCGAGCGGCCCGATGCATTCGAAGAATTCGTCGAGCTCTGCCCCGCAATCGACGAGGAGCTTGTCGTGCGAGATCGTGCGCGGGAACTTGAAGCAGAACCGGAACGTCTCGGGGACCTGATCGCGCCAGCGCGCGACGGTGTCGGCCGGGGGCAGCGCGTAGAACGTGGTGTTGCCCTCGACCGTGTTGAACACGCGCGCGTAGCGTTCGAGGAACTCCGTCGATCGCGTGCCCGGCGGGAACAGCCGGCCGAGCCAGGTCTTCGTCCCCCAGCCGGGACAGCCCAGGTAGTAGCGGGTGATCATCTACCTGCGCACCGCCTGCGGCGCTGCTACGCGTCGGGCATCCGCCCGACTTGTCAATCGCAGCCCTCGGGACCGCAGGCGGCACCCTCGGCGAACTGTTCGAGCTGCGGGCGATCGGCCCACGCCTTGGCGAGGACCTGCTTCATGGTGTCGACGGGCTGCGCGCCCGACACGCCGAGCTTGCCGGCGAGGACGAAGAACGGCACGCCGGTGATGCCGAGCTCCTGCGCGAGCTTCTCGTCGGCGCGGACGTCGGCGGCATAGCGATCCGAAGCGAGGACCGCGCGCGCTTCGGTCTCGTCGAGGCCGATGTCGGCGGCGAGCCGGACGAGCACGTCGGGGTCGCTGATCACCTGCCCCTCCGTCTGATACGCGCGCATCATCCGCTCCTTCAGCGCGTCCTGGGTCCCGAGCTCGTGAGCCCAGTGGAGAAGGCGGTGCGCGTCGAACGTGTTGCCCGCCTTCGAGTCGTGGAGCTTGAGCTCGAGGCCCGCGCCTTTGCCCGCGGCGATCACGCGGTCCATCATCGCGCGCGCTTGCTCGGGCGAGACCCGATACTTCTGCGCGAGGCGCTCGATGTTCGGGATCGCTTCGCGAACCTTCGGCGCGGTCGGATCGAGCTCGAACGCGCGCCACACGATCTCGACCTCATCCTTGTGCTCGAACGTGGCGAGCGCTTGCTCGAGGTGGCGCTTGCCGATGTAGCACCACGGGCACGCGATATCGGACCATACGTCGATCTGGAGCTTCTGCTGCACGCGGAGACCATAGCTCCCGTTTCGCGGGCATGGCCCCTGCACTATCGTCCGGGCATGGAATTCATCGCTCCCCAGCTCGCGACGCTGGTGGCGGAGGTCCCCGCCGGCGACGCGTGGGTGCACGAGCAGAAGTTCGACGGCTACCGGCTCGAGGTCGTGCGCGAGCGTTCGGGCACGCGCCTCTACACGCGCCGCGGTCACGACTGGACGGAGACGTTTCCGACGATCGCCGAGGCGGTCGCGACACTGCCCGCGACGAGCTTCATCCTCGATGGCGAGGCAGCCGTGCTCCGCGCCGACGGGGTCACCGACTTTCAAGGTCTCCAGCAAGCGCTCGGAACGCGCTCCGGTCAGCTGGTCTACTTCGCGTTCGACCTGCTCTCGCTCGACGGCAAGGATCTGCGCGACGAGCCGCTGCTCGCGAGGAAGAAGCTGCTCGCGAAGCTGCTCGCGAAACCGCCGGCGGCGCTCCGCTACAGCGAGCACGTCGTCGGTCGCGGCGAGGAGCTGTTCGCCGAGGCGTGCAAGCGCGGGCTCGAGGGCATCATCTGCAAGCGCGCCGACGCGCCGTACAGCTCGGGCCGCAACAAGACCTGGGTGAAGGTGAAGTGCCACCAGCGCCAGGAGCTCGTCGTCGGCGGCTTCACCGAGCCAGAAGGCTCGCGCGCCGGGCTCGGCGCGCTGCTGGTCGGCTACTACGACGGCAAGGAGCTCCGCTACGCCGGCAAGGTCGGCACCGGCTTCAAGGCGAAGGACCTCGCGGAGCTGTTCGCCGCGCTCGACCCGCTCGAGCGCACGACCTCGGCGTTCACGCCCGCCCCGCCGCGCGCCCAGACCGGGCCTCGCACGCACTGGGTCGAGCCGAAGCTCGTCGTCGAGGTCCAGTTCGGCGAGTGGACCAAGGACGGCCGGCTCCGCCACCCCTCGTTCCAGGGTGTGCGCCGCGACAAGAAACCGAAAGAAGTCGTCCGCGAGAAGGCGAGCTGACGCGCCGCCACCACAGCGTGCTTCGTCATCACACGATCGCGCGCGCAAGTCCGCGAACCCCTCGCATCGGCGCTGGCGCCGCGGTTGCACTGCACGTTCGCGATGCGGTGGGCCCTCGTCGCGATCTGTGCCTGTGCGCCACCGCATATCCGGCAAACCCTGCCACCGCTCGCGCCGACGATCGGCCCGTCGCAAGGTCGCTGGCCATCGCTCGAGCCCGCCGGCCGCACCACCGCCGCGCCGATCGATCCCTACGCGACCGATGATCTCCCGCTTCGCGCGGTCACCGGCGATCACGTCCCATCCGACGTCGAGCTCGGTGACCCCGGCGCCGTCACCTCGATGGTCGTGCGCGTCAACACCGGCACCTACGCGCTGCCGACCGGACCGAACCACGTCGTCGAGCGCGAGGGCGAGATCCAGCGCGTCACGATCCATCGCGCACCCGGTAGCCCGGTCACCGACCGCGAGCGCGCCGACGCGCTGCGCGCCACCGATCGCTTCGACCTCGCCACCGCCGCGATCCGCCGCACCGCGCGCGACGCGACGTCCGGCGCCCGGACCGATCGCGCACGCGTCGCGGCGCTCGTCAAATGGATCCACACGAACATCACCTACGTGCTCGCCGACGAGACCGTCGCGTCCCGCGTGCTCGCGCGCGGCAGCGGCGACTGCAGTGAGATGTCCATGCTGTTCGTCGCGCTCGCGCGCGTCTCGAACATCCCGGCGCGCCGGGTCGTCGGCCTCGCCGCCACCGAGGCCGACGGCGCCTCCGCGTTCGGCTTCCACGCGTGGGCCGAGGTCGCGCTCGACGGCAAGTGGGTCTCGGTCGACCCCACGTGGGACGAGCCCGTCGCCGACGCCACCCACGTCGCGCTGCTCGAGGGCGACGGGGACGACTGGGCGCGCGCGATCCCGTCGCTGCGGATGTCCGTCGTCGGCCTCACCCGCGACGCGACGCTCGAAGGTCAGGCCGATGCGCGTCAGCTCGTCAGCGAGTTGCCCGAGTACATGCGGCTGCGCCGTTAGTTGCCGTTGTCCGGCTGCGTCGCGACAAAGCTCGCGGTGTGTGCGGCGAAGTCCATGTTGTCGATCGGCTGCGTGCCCATCATCCCGGCGTTCGGGCCGACGATGAACGTGACGTTCTTCGGGATCCCGACGTTCTGATAGGCCTGGATGTCGGTCAGCGCGTTGCCGTACGCGGCGACCACCTGCCAGCCGAACTGCTCGACCATGCGCTTCAGCCACAGCGTCTTGTAGACGTTCGCATCCTCGACGTCTGCGGCCGTGACGAGCGGCCCCGTCGGGAACATCAGGTCGCGCAGCCACACCCGCGACTCGACACGGAGCACGTGCGGCCGCGCGGTCAGATAGATGATCGGATAGTGCTTCGCGTCCCACGCCTGGAGCATCGTGTTCGCCGAGCCCATCATCAGCGGCACGTAGTTCGCGTCGGGAATCTGCATCAACGACTGGTTGTCGTCGGTCGTCAGCGTTCCATCGATGTCGGTCACCACGACCTTGCTGCCCGGCGGCAACAGGAGGTTGAAGTGCTCCGCGCAGCTGCCGTCGGCCTCGAGCACCGAGTACAGCGCATGATTGTTTTCGGCGACGAAGTTGGTCTCGGCGAGCGCGTACGCCCCCATCGCGTCGGTCTTGCCGCGGCCCTTCATGTCCCACGCGCTGCCGTCGTAGCTCCACAGGCTCACGTTCTCGCCGGGCAACGCCGTCGAGAACAGCCCGCCGGTCGGCGTCGTTCGCGCCTTGAGCCCCTGATAGGTCACCGGCGTCATCGCCGGTCCGTCGGCGTCCGCGAGGAACACGTTGGCGACGAGGCCACCCGGATTGCCGAGCGTGTCGGCCGCCGCGTCCTTGTCGCGCGGATCGTTCGTCACGAGCGTCGCGTTCTGGCCGTTCTGGAACCCGAACGAGTCGAGCTCGAACGGCAGGCCCGCCGGCGCCGGGCACTTCAGCGACGTGTCGTGGGTCAGCGGCGGTTGACCCGTGCCATCGCTACCGCAGCCGACGAGCAACAAACCCGCGAGGAGGAGACGCATCGCGGAGGAGTATCCACGAAAACGTCACCGCTGAGAGTCGGCGACGTCACATTGACTAGTTGATCACGATCGGCTGCGGCGGGACCAGGATGAGGACGTCGCGCTGGTCGAGCGGCGTGCAGCCTCCGGCGAGCACCTGGATCGTCGCGTGGAAGATCTGAGCCTGGTCGGTCTGCATGACGAAGTCGTTGAACGCGTCGACGGTGAAGCCGACCTGCGTGCCGGGCGTGACGCCGTGGAATGTCGTCGCGTCGAACGTCGGGTCCGGCAACACCGGCGGTGGCGGCGGCAGGACGAAGCTCGCCGGGGCGATCGTCTTCAGGAAGTCCGCGGTGGTGTGCCCCGCCGGCAGTGGGTTGCCATCGATGTCGGTCGTGACGCCCGAGGTCTCGCGGGTGACGTCGAACGTGGCGAACCGGGTCAACATCTGGATGCCGGTGACGACACTGGCGCCGACGCCTGCGCCGGTCGAGTCCGCGAGGAACACGACCGGGCAGAGTCCGTTCGCATCGGTCGCCCGGCCGACGCCGTTGATTCCGGTGCAGCATTGGGTCGCCCCGCAGCCTGCCGGGCGCGCGCCGACATCCCACGCCGCGGGCGGCACGCGCGCCCCCGTCGATGTCGCGAGATCCTGGAGGTATTCCTCGCCCGTGCAGCTCGCATCGACGAAGGTGGGAAGGGCGGCGATGCCGACGACGCGCGAGCAGATCTGCGACAGCGCGGTCTTGGTCTGCGCGCGGCTGTGCGCGAACGTCGCGACCGTGCCGGTGTACGCGGTGGTTTCGCCGGTGGTCGAGCACGACGCGGTCTCGCCGACGCCGTGCGAGAGCGCATCAGTGATCGCGACGATCACCGGCATCGTGCCGTGGCGGAACGCCACGCCACCGACGCCCGCGTGGTTCACCGGGACACTCGTCGGCGACGGACCCGCGAGGCCGTTGCCGGTGGCAGCTTGATAGATCGACTCGAGGCCTGCCTCCGGCGTGTCGTTGCCGCAGCCGACCGGCGCGCCACCCGGACTCACCGACAGCGCCGCGACGCCGGTTTGCACGAGCGATGCCGTGGAGGTGATCGCTTGCTTCAAGACGAACGGTTGATCGCTGCGACCCGTACCACAGCTCGTCGAGCCATACGTTCCGACCGGGAAGTCCGCCATCGATCCGACGCCGAACTGCGCGTTCGCGACCGCGGCCTGGATCCCCGGCAGCACGGTGCCGGAGAGCGAGTTCTGGAGGTTCGCGATCTCGCCCGTCATCGATCCTGTGACGTCCATCAGGAAGAACACGTCGAGTGCGGGAATCGCCGTCGCGAATGTCAGGGGTTGATTCGCGGGCCCGCCCGGATCGTTGTAGGGGAGAATGAAGAAGAAGTCCTGCGGGCGATGCGCGACCACCGTGATCTGCGCGAGCCCATCGACGCCGTTAAAGCTCGCGGTGAGCTTCGACGTGATCGCCTGCGCGCTGGTGAACGCCGGGATGGCGAGCTGGGATACCGTGAACGCGCCGACCGCGGGATTCGCGACGGTCCAGCTCACCTGCGCCGTCAGATCCTCCTGCGTGTCGTCGGCGTACATGCCGGTGACCATGAAGTCCTGCGACGCGGTCGCGTTGAGATCGAGCTCGACGAGTGGATTCACCGGCGTGACGCTCAACCCGACGAGCGTGTGCGGTTGCGGTTGCGACGAGCCGCTGCCGGCGTCGTCGTCACCGCCACTCCCACCATCGTGACTGACCTTGGAAGGACCGCACGCCGCGATCGCGGCCACGAGCACGAGACAAACCTTGGCCATGTGGAGCCCCCGAATAACGTCACACTACAGGAATCGTCGTCGGAAATCGCGTTTCAGATCACGACGCGGCGCGAACCGATCGCGATCTCGATCGCGCGCAGCTCGATGAGGTCAGTTGTCTCCAGCGCCGCGCCGTACAGGACGTCACCGACGATCGGGTGGCCGAGGCTCGCGAGGTGCGCGCGGATCTGGTGCGTCCGACCCGTTGTCAGTTCCAGCTCCACGACCGTGTAGGTCGGAGTGCGCTCGACGACGCGATACCTCGTCACCGCCGGCTGGCCGTCGGCCCGAACGGCGCGCCTGTAGTCGTTCGCCGGGTCGCGACCGAGTGGCCGATCGATCACGCCTTCGTCGTCGGAGATCACGCCCTTCACGGTCGCGCGATACCGCCGCTGCATCGTGCCGGCCGCGAGCTCGCGACGCAGCTCGTCGTGCGCCTCCGCCGTCTTCGCGAAGGCGATCAACCCGCTCGCCCCACGGTCGAGCCGGTGCGCCGGCCGCGGTCGCCACGCGGCCCACGGCCGATCCGCTCGCGCCCCGGCGTGCCACAGCATCGCGTTCAGTAACGTCCCGGTCCGGTACTCTCCGAGCGGGTGGACGTGCATCCCACCCGGCTTGTCGACCACGACGATCCGATCGTCCTCGAACGCCACGACGACCGCCCGCTCCTCCGGCGCGACCGCGTCGCCGAGCGGCCCGACCACGGTCAGCACCGCGCCCGCCTCGACCCGATCGTTGATCCCACCGGCCCGGCCGTCGACCGCGATCGCGCCGCTCGCGATCAGCGGCCCGCAGCGATCGATCGGCACCACCGCGAGGTGCTGCTTCACGAGGTCGACGAGCCGACCCGGCGTTCGAACGATCACGAGACATCGTACGCGGCTCACACGGGTGTGGTCCGCCGGCTACACGTGAACGGGTCGCCATGCCGGTCTCGAGCCGTTTCATGTACTTCGCGCGGCGCGGCCCTTGCTCTACCTCCGGGCATGAAGCTCGTGAAGTCTCTCGCCACCGCCCTCCTCGTCACCATCACGTTCGGCGCGCTGAGCGGCTGCATCGTCGAGACCGGCCACTCGTATCGCCATCATCATCGCGGCGGCGTGATCGTCATCCGCTGAGGTGTCGCGCGCGCCTCGGCAAGTCGCGTAGCATCGCGCTTGGATGGAACGAGCGACGAACATCCTCGTGGTCGCGATCGGCGGCGCGTTCGGCAGCGTGCTGCGCTACCTCGTCGGCCTGGTCGTCCAGGCGCGCGGCTGGCTCGCGTTTCCGTGGGCAACCCTGATCGTGAACATCGTGGGCAGCTTCCTGATCATGCTGATCGTCACGATCGGCGCGACCGCCACGTTGAGTACCAACGTGCGGTTGTTCCTCGTCACCGGGATCATGGGCGGCCTGACGACCTACTCGTCGTTCGACTACGAGACGACGAAGCTGTTCCAGGAGGGTGCGACCATGACGGCGTTCGCGAACGTCGTGGTGACGCTGACCGCGTGCTTTGCCGCGGGGTTGCTGGGGATTGGCCTGGCCCGGTTGCTCGCCGCCGATTGAGCGCATCGTTTCGGCCGGCTGGATCGTCGTTCGGGCATGACCCAGCACCTCCGCCTCGAGTACCGGCTCCGCGACGACGTCGACCCGGAGACCTACCTGCCCCTCGTCACCGAGTTCGTGCGCAACATGAAGGCGCACGACGCGAGTCACGACTACACGACGTACCGGGATACCAAGGATCCGCGGCACTTCGTCCACGTCGGCCACTTCTCGCCGGACGTCGTGCCGGCGATGCAGGCCCAGGCGTGGTTCAAGACGTTCACCACCCACATGCGGACGCTGACGGTGGCGCCGCCCGACGCCACGATGCTGAGCCAGGTGGCGACGACCCGGTGATTGTTTCAGGGTGAAGGTTTTCCCCGCTGCGGCAACGAAGCTACGTGGTCGGCGACGTCATTCTCGACCGGTACCGGATCGTCGCGCGCCTGGCCGCGGGCGCGATGGGCCAGGTCTACCGCGGCGAGCGAATCGGGCTCCGTCGTGCGGTCGCGATCAAGTTCCTCCATCCGAGCGCGGCGGCCGATCCGGCGGTGCGAGCGCGGTTCGAGGGCGAGGCGCGCGCGGCGAGCCGGATGCACCATCCCAACGTCGTCGGCGTGATCGATTGCGGCAGTCATCGGGGCGCACCGTTCGTGGTGATGGAGCTCGTCGAGGGCAAGACGCTGCGCGAGCTGCTCGACGCCGGTCCACTCTCGGTCGCGCGCGCGCTGCGGATCGTCCAGGCGATCCTCGCGGGACTCGCGCACGCACATGGTCACGGCGTGATCCATCGCGACCTCAAGCCGGAGAACATCCTGGTGTGGTCCGACGAGCTCGGCGAGCACGTCCGGATCACGGACTTCGGCCTCGCGAAGCGCCTCGATGCGGTCGGGGTCAGTCAGGACCTCGCGATCGGGACGCCGAGCTACATGTCGCCGGAGCAGACGCTCGGCCTGCCCGTCGACGCACGCGCGGATGTCTATGCGGTCGGCGTGCTGCTGTTCGAGCTCCTCGCGGCGAAGACGCCGTTCCGCGGGATCACGACGTTCGAGACGCTGCGCCTGCACCGCGAGGCCCCGATCCCGAGCGTCGCCGATCTCAGCCCCGACATTTCTCCGGAGCTCGACGGTGTGGTTCGCCGCGCCCTCGCGAAGGTGCCGGCGTCGCGCTACGCCGGCGCGGCGGAGCTCGCGACCGCGATCGACGACGCGATGCACGCGGCGCGCGAGCGCGCCGACGAGCTGCCCGTCGAGGATCTGCTCGAGGCGGCGCGCGCGCACCGGCGCTGGGGCTACCTCGCGTTCGCCGCGGCGTGCGCGGCGGTGCTCTATGAAGCTCTATGAACGCTGACGCGCGGTGCGCCGGCGAGTGATACTCCGGCGCCATGACCAAGGTCGAGATCGAGACTCCCGACGGCCGCGCGCCCGCCTACCTCTGGGACAACGCCGGGCCGAACGTCCTGTTCTTCATCGACGGCATCGGCATGCGTCCCGCGATCCGCGAGGTCGGCGAACGGATCGCGGCGAAGGGCTACCGCGTCGTGATGCCGGATCTGTTCTACCGGCTCGGCGAGTACACCGCGCCGGACCCGAAGCAGATGTTCGCGAAGCCCGAGATCATGAAGGAGTGGTGGGGCAAGGTCGTCTCGATCGCGACGGCGGAGAACTTCGAGAAGGACATCCGCGCGTACCTCGACTGGATCGGCGCACCGAAAGTCGGGTGCACCGGCTACTGCATGGGCGGCCGCCTGTCGATCGTCGCGGCCGAGACGTTCCCCGACCGCGTCGCCGCCGCGGCCGCGTATCACCCGGGCGGGCTCGTCACCGACAAGCCCGATAGCCCGCATCTCCACCTCGCGAGCATCCGGGCCAAGATCTTCGTCGGCGCCGCGAAGGAGGACCAGAGCTTCACCGACGAGCAGCAGCGCACGTTCGACGCCGCGATGACCGCAGCCAAGATCGATCACCAGTTCGTCCAGTTCGACGCGAAGCACGGCTGGGTCCCGAGCGACACGCCGGTCCACGACGTCGCGCAGGCGGAGAAGCACTACGAGACGCTGTTCGCGCTGCTTGCTTCGACGTTGTGAAGCACGATGCCGCCCGCGTAGGTGCCCCGCCACTTCGCCTCGAGCGCGGTCTTGAACTCGGCGAGCGGATACGCGCGCGCGACGTGCGGGACGAGCTGGCCATCGGTCGCCCACGCGAGGACCTGCGCGAGCCGCGCGGCGCGGATCGACGGATCGTTCACCGTCGAGATCACGGTCGGGCAGCCGAGCACGTCGAGCCCCTTCATCATGATGAGGTTCGTCGGGAGCTGGTTGACGTGGCCGGGGGTCGCGGCCCAGCCGACGATCAGAAACCGCGCGCCGAACGTCACGCAGCGCAGGCTGTCGACGGAGAGCTGGCCGCCGACACCGTCGTAGACCACATCGACGCCCTTGCCCGCGGTGAGGCCCTTCACGGTGTCGCGCAGGTGCTCGGTCGTGATCACGTGATCCGCGCCCTGCGCCTTGACGACCGCGAGCTTGTCCGCGGAGCGCCCCGTCGCGATCACCGTCGCGCCGACGAGCTTCGCGACGTGGACCGCCGCGAGCCCGACCGAGCCCGTGGCGCCGTGGATCAACACGGTCTCGCCGGCGGCGAGCCGGCCGCGCGCGATCAGGCAGTGATACGCGGTCTCGTAGTTCCCGAGCAGGTTGCACGCCTGGTCGAACGTGAGCGCACCCGGAATCGGATGGATCGCCTCGGCCGGCGCGACCGCGTAGGTCGCGAAGCCGCCGAAGCCGCGATACGCGCCCGACGAGCGCGGCCCAGCGAGGAACGGATCGACGAGCACGCGCGCGCCGACCTCGACCCCAGCCTCCGAGCCGGCCGCCTCGACCGTGCCCGCGTACTCGAGCCCCGGCGTGTACGGCGGCTGCGGCACGTGCTGGTACTGGCCGGCCGCCATGATCAGATCGACCCAGCCGACGGCGGCGCTCGCGACGCGGATCACCACGTCGCGCGGGCCCGGCACCGGCCGGTCCTGATCCACGAGCTCCGCGAATTGCTCGATCGCCTCCATCGGCGTCTTCCCGAGCGCGCTGATCACGACGCGTTGACCCACGGCCGACTGCATACCGCAGTAGGATCACCGCGCGCCATGTCCGATCGCGTCCTCGTCGCGTCCGCCACGAACGTGCTCGCCCGCGGGTTCATGGTCGTGCCGACCGACCGCAAGGCGCCCGACGGTCTGGTCGTCAACGCGCTGTTCGCGGTCGCCCGCGCGATCCTGCGCGGCCTCGCATTCAAGCTGCCCGCCCGCGCGGTCGCGGTGATCGGCCCGGCGAATCCGAAGTGGCCGGCCATCCTCGCCGACCAGCTGCCGCTCCTCGCGGAGCTGTGCCGCGCGCTCGGGCTCGAGGTCGTCGAGACCGACGACGAATTGCGCACCGTCGCCGCCTACACCCGCGACGCGCTTGCCGCCGGGGACGACGTCGTGATCGTCGGCATCGACAAGCGCTACGCCCAGCTCGTGAGCGATCGAGTGTGGTGGTACGACTCGAACAAGGACGCGCGCTACACGCCCGAGATGGTCGAGAAGCGGTTCGGCGTGCCCCCCGCGAAGGCCGGAGAGTGGCTCGCGCTCGTCGGCGACGACGACCAGATGCCCGGCGTCGCCGGCATCGGCGCGAAGGGCGCGACCCAGCTGCTCGAGCAGTACGCGAACACCGAGGCCGCGCTCGCCGACGTCGCCGGCATCAAGGGCCGCACCGGCAACGCGCTCCGTGCCGCCGGGCCCGAGGTCGTCCGGACCGAGCTGGCTCGCGCGCTGCTCGCGAGCGAGCGCGAGGTCGCCGCCCCGCCCGCATACGCGCCGAAGCCGCCGGCCGAGCTCAACGCGCTGTTCGAGCGCCTCGGCTTCGTCGAGCTACTCCTCGCCGACGGCGGCGCGTTCGCGGTGACGACCTGCGAATCCGCGGCGGCGCTCGCGCAGCTCGTTCCACCGGTCGCGGTCCACCCGCTGTTCGACGTCGTCGACGAGCTCGAGCAGCTCGTCGGCCTCGCGTTCTCCGACGCGAAGACCAACCTGTACGCGCCGCTCGCGGCGATCCCGCTCGCCGACCTCGCGCCGTGGCTCGCGGATCCTGCGATCGCGAAGCTCGTCCATTTTCGCGAGGGCCCGTGCGTCGCGCTCGCTCGCGCCGAGATCGCGTTCGACGCCCAGGACTCGGCCGCGGTCTCCCACCTGTCGCAGCCGAGCAACTGGGCGCCGCACGATCTCGCGGTGGTCGCCAAGCTCGCGCTCGGTCGTGCCCTGGCCGATCCGACGACGATCCTCGGGGTCGGTGCGCAGCAAAAGCCGTGGTCCAAGATCTCCGCCGACCGCGCGGCCGATTTCGCCGGCCAGTACGCGAGCGCCTGCCACGCGGTGTGGACGAAGCTCGCGCCGACCGTCGATCCGGCGCTGCTCGCCGAGTACCACGAGCTGTCGAACACGTGCGTGCGGATGGAGCTCCACGGTCTCGCCGTCGATCGCGACGAGCTCGCCGGCGCCGAGGCCGACTTCGCGGTGATCGAGGCCGAGCTCGACAAGGAGATCTTCGCGCTCGCGGGACACGACTTCAACATCAACTCGTCGAAGCAGCTCGGCACCGTGCTGTTCGAGGAGTTGAAGCTGCCGATCGTCAGCCACACCAAGACCGGGTGGAGCACGTCGATCGAAGCGCTCGAGCGGATCGAGCACGCCCATCCGATCGTCGCGCTCGTCCTGCGCTGGCGCGTGCTCCGCCGTCTGCGCGACAGCTGGATCATCGCGTTGCGCAACTGCATCACGCCCGACGGTCGGGTTCACTCGCGCACCCATCCCGCACGATCGTTCAGCGGCCGGCTCGTCAATACGAACCCCGACCTGTCGCGCGTCCCAGGTCGCACGCCGGAGATGAACCGGATCCGCCGCGCGTTCGTCGCGCAGCCCGGGCATCTCTTGATGTCGGTCGACTACAACCAGCTCGGCCTCCACGTCCTCGCGCACCTGACGAAGGATCCGGCGCTCGTCGAGCCGCTGCGCGCGCGCGCCGACATGCACGTGCTCACCGCATCGGCGGTGCTCGACAAGCCGATCGATCAGCTGACCTACGACGATCGCCAGCTCGGCAAGGTCGTCAACTTCGCGACGTTCGCGGGCCAGGGCGCGTCGGCGCTCGCGCTCCAGCTCAACGTCGACGCCGCA
>Ga0307509_10008601_pt1 | contig 12965 bp, 11 predicted proteins | sample 10_EM_MG_FD_202245 | JGI IMG/M metagenome (GOLD analysis project Ga0307509, IMG submission 202245) | Populus trichocarpa ectomycorrhiza microbial communities from riparian zone in the Pacific Northwest, United States - 10_EM | ecosystem: Host-associated > Plants > Roots > Unclassified | place...
ACATTCGGCCGAAGGCCAGGGCCTTGCCGCGTCGGCATTTCGGACCGGTCGGCCTAGCGTGACCAACGACTACATCAACGATGACAGGCTGCGGCGGTGGCATGCAGCAGCCCGGCGCATCGGCGCGCGGTCCGCGGCAGCAGTCCCGATCAGACGAAACGGATCCTGCATCGGCGCGCTGTTGTTCTATCTCGGTCGGCCGGATGCGCTCGATGACGAGACCATCGGCCTGCTGGAAAAGATGGCCGAAAACGTCTCTTTTGCGCTCGATAATTTCGAGCGGGAGCGAGCGAGAAAGCGCGTCGCGAGCATGTTCGCCGCGTTGACCGCGACCAACGAAGCCATCCTGCGCGCAAAATGCGTGGACGAGATGTTCGATATGGTCTGCCACGCCGCCGTCGATCAAGGCAAGCTCCTTGGCGCGGCGATATTCGTGGATCAGCCCGGCTCGTCCTGGCTCAAGCTCGCCGCCCACACCAGCGCCTTCCCGGAGGTCACGGAGAAGCTTCGATTCTCATCGGACCCGGCGATACCCGAGGGCCAGGGCATGGGAGGCACGGCATATCGCACCGGCAAGCCCTGCATCAGCGACGACGTTCCCAATGACCCGCGCACGCGGCCCTGGCTGCCGCTCATCCAGGCCTCAGGTCTGACGGCATGTGGCGTATTTCCGCTGTTCGCCGGCGCCGGCCCGGTCGGCGTCATCTACTTCTTCTTCGGAGGCGGCAACGGTCAATTGGATCAGGAGGCGTCCAAACTGATGGGGCGGATCTCCGAAAACATCTCGTTTGGGCTGGAGGTGTTCGCGCGCGAGGCCGATCGTCGCCGCGCCGGGGAGCAAAAAGAACGGCTCACGCGCATGTATGTCGCGCTCGGCGCGGCCAATGAGGCAATCTTCCGGGCGACGACACGTCGAGACCTATGCGATCTGGTCTGCGAGGCGGCGGTGCTCGGTGACCCATCCCTGAGCGATCACATCTGGCTCGTTGAGCCAGGCGGTGAATTCCTCGAGGCCGTGGCGGCGGGAGGCGTGGGACGGGAAACCGCGATCGGTATGCGGAGCCCAATCAGCAGTCCGGAGTCAGAGAGCCAGTCGCTGAGCGAAATCGCTTTCAAATCGAGACGGCCCGCCATCAGCAACGACTACGTCGCCGACCCGCGGCTGACGCGTTTTCGGGAGCGGGTCCGAGATCTGGGCACGCGTTCGGTGGCGGTGATCCCGCTGATCAAGGGTGGAGCGCCATTCGGGTTGCTGAACGTGCAGTCGCCCGAAGTCGGCGCCTTCACTCCGGAATTGGTCAACCTGCTGCAACGGCTTGCCGACAATGTGTCATTCGCGTTCGCGAATTTCGACCATGCCGACGAGAAGGCGCGGGCCGATCAGCAGATCGAGTATCTTGCAACCCACGACAGCCTGACGAATCTGCCCAATCGCGTGATGTTCAACCAGTTGCTGCATTTCTCGATCGAGGCCGCGCGACGCCACGATCGGCAATTTGCCGTGCTGTTCATCGACCTCGACAGGTTCAAGATCATCAACGATTCGCTCGGTCATGACGCCGGCGATGCCATGCTGGTCGAGATCGCCGGCAGGTTACGCAGCTGCGTGCGGGCCTGCGACGTCGTGGCCCGGCTGGGCGGCGACGAATTCGTGATCATTCTCGAGGAAACCGCTGATCGCGACGACATCGCACGCGTCGCCGATGACCTGTTGGCCGCACTCGGCCGGCCTTTGCAATTGAGCGGCCACGAATGCAACACCACGGCCTCCATCGGCATCGCCATCTACCCTTCGGATGGTACCGACGAGCAGACGCTGACCAAAAATGCCGACATCGCGATGTACCTCGCCAAGGAGGACGGCAAGAACGGCTTCCGGTTCTTCACCAAGGCGGTCAAGACCCAGTCGATCGAGGGTCTGACGATGGAATCGGCGTTGCGCCGTGCGCTGGAACGCAATCAGCTGGCGCTGCACTACCAGCCGAAAGTGGACATGGTGACGGGGCAGATCACCGGGGTCGAGGCGCTGTTGCGCTGGACCCATCCCGATCTCGGTGCGATAACGCCCGCGCAGTTCATACCGCTCGCCGAAGAAACCGGCTTGATCGTCCCGATCGGACGCTGGGTCCTGAACCAAGCCTGCGCGCAGGCCATGGCCTGGCAGCGCCACGGGCTGCAACCGGTCTCGATGGCGGTCAATCTTTCGCCGCGGCAGTTTGCCGATGAGCGGCTGTTGCGGGATATCGACGACGCGCTGGCGGAAAGCGGCATGCCTGCGGTGCTGCTGCAGCTCGAGGTCACCGAAAGCATGGTGATGCGCAACGTTCCGCGGGCGGCGAAGATGCTGGAGGCCATCCATAGCCGCGGCATTCGTCTTGCGATCGACGATTTCGGAACCGGCTATTCGTCGATGTCCCTGATGAAACATTTTCCGATCGACACCATCAAGATCGACCGCTCCTTCGTTCGTGATCTGCCGTGCTTTTCCGAGGATCAGGCCATCACGCAGGCAATCATCAACATGGGTAAGGCGCTGGGCATGACGGTCGTCGCCGAAGGCGTGGAAACGATCGAGCAGCAAGCCTTCCTGCGCGAACACGCCTGCGATGAGACCCAGGGCTATCTGTTCAGCAAACCGCTCCCGCCCGAGCGGTTGGCCGACCTGCTTCGATCCGCGCCCGTGCTGGTGTCCCCGCCGCTCCAACCCGAGCCCGCCACAGGCTCGAAGGCGCGGGTCAGGGGGAAAGGCCTGAAGCGGTCGTCCCCCGCAACGGCCGCGGACGGGGTTCGCGCGCAGGGCATGCGCAAGCCCAAGGACGGCGTCGGAGGCTGAGCGGGCTCGGTCAAGCCAGACTCGCGCGGATCGCCTGCCAGATCATGATCCGATCGAATCGAATCACGCTCGCGCCGCTCAGGTATTCTTCAGCGCGACGCGGAATTCAGCTTCGGTCTTGGCCTTGACCTCGTCCAGTGTGACGCCGTCGGCGAGTTCGATCAGCGCCATGCCGTCATGGCCGTGCTTATCGATGGTGAAGACGGCGAGGTCGGTGACGACCATGTCGACCACCCGCTCGCCGGTCAGCGGCAGGTTGCACGACTTCAGGAGCTTCGCGCCGTCCTTGGCCGAATGTTCCATGACCACGACCACCCGCTTGACGCCGGCGACGAGGTCCATCGCGCCGCCCATGCCCTTGACCATCTTGCCGGGGATCATCCAGTTGGCGAGATCGCCGTTCTGCGCCACCTGCATCGCGCCCAGGATGGAGAGATCGATATGCCCGCCGCGCACCATGGCGAAGGAATCGGCGCTGGAGAAATAGCTGGTGGAGGGCAGCTCGGTCACGGTCTGCTTGCCGGCATTGATCAGATCGGGGTCTTCCTCGCCCTCGAAAGGAAACGGCCCCATGCCGAGCATGCCGTTCTCGCTCTGCAGAACGACATCGACGCCGCTGGGAATGTAGTTGGAGACCAGCGTCGGGATGCCGATGCCGAGATTGACGTAAAATCCGTCGCGCAATTCCTTGGCGGCGCGCGCCGCCATCTGTTCGCGGGTCCAGGCCATCAGACTTCCTCTCCGGTTGCGGCGGCGGTCTCGCGCTTGCGCGTGGTGCGCTGCTCGATGCGCTTCAATCCGGTTCCAACCTGAATGATGCGCTTGACGAAGATCCCGGGCGTATGGATGTGGTCGGGATCGATCTGGCCCGCGGGCAGCAGGTGCTCGACCTCGGCAACCGTGACCTTCGCGGCCGTCGCCATCATCGGATTGAAGTTCCGCGCGGTCTTGCGATAGACGAGGTTGCCGGCGGTATCGCCCTTCCAGGCGTGGACGATGGCGAGATCGGCGAACAGGCCGCGCTCCATCAGGTATTTCTCGCCGTCGAACTCCTTCACTTCCTTGCCTTCGGCGACCAGCGTGCCCACCCCAGTCTTGGTGTAGAAGGCAGGAATACCGGCGCCGCCGGCGCGGATGCGTTCGGCCAGCGTGCCCTGGGGCGCGAATTCGAGTTCCAGCTCGCCGGCCAGATACTGCTGGGCGAACAGCTTGTTCTCGCCGACATAGGACGAGATCATCTTCCTGATCTGCCGCGTCTCCAGAAGCCGGCTGAGCCCGATGCCGTCGACCCCGGCATTGTTGGAGACCACCGTGAGATCCTTGACGCCGGACTCGCGAATGGCGTCGGACAGCGTCTCGGCGATGCCGCACAGCCCGAAACCGCCCGACATGATCATCATGCCGTCCTTCAGGAGACCGGCAAGGGCCGATTTGGCGTCGGGATGGACCTTGTTCATGAAGCTGTGACCTGATGAAGGAACGGGCGCGGACGGAGCCGAGAATACGGGGATTATTAGGCGAAGTCTTCGCAATGCGTCAATGACGGGTGTATGGTGCCCCGGTGACGAGGCTGGCCTTCACGCCACTCTTGGGGTCAGCGTTCTTGGGGTCAGCGTTGTGGGCAGCCTTGAAAGGGTCAAGAAAACCCCTCAAGTTGGGGCTGTCGGCACAACCGTGGCGCGTCCACCCTGTTATTTTCAACCTTGACCGGGCGGCTATCAACCCGAAGCCCGAACCAGGATATGTCATTGACGAAGGTCCAGGGAATGAAACGCCTGGGGACGCCGGTCGCGGCGTTCCTCGGCGTCATGCTGATCGCACTGATCGCCACCTCATGGCTGATCAACCGCGATGCCTTGCGCCATGCGGTGGAGGCGCAGATCCGCGCCGTGACCGGGCTCGACCTCGTGATCAATGGCGGCACCGAGGTGTCGGTGTTCCCGGCCAGCTATGTCACGTTCCACGATGTCGGCCTGAAGGGCGGCACCGCCGACACCGCGCTGCGGGTCGACGTCCTGACCGCGAACCTGAAGCTGTTGCCGCTGTTGCTGCAACGGTTCGAGATCGCCGATGTCATGATCCTGCGGCCGCAGATCCGGGTGGTGCGCGCCGCCGATGGCGTCACCAACTGGACGCCGTTCATCCAGACCATCGCCCGCACCATGAAGCCCGGCGGCGACAACCAGATGTCGTTCTCGGAAATCGGCATCCAGGACGGCATCCTGACCTACCAGGACGACACCAATCACGCCGCCGAGAGGCTCGATGACATCGACCTGTCGCTGGCCTGGCCCTCGATCTCGCGCTCCTTTGCCGCGACCGGGCAGTTCGACTGGCGCGGCAGCCGGATCGACGCCAGCGTCTCGATCGGCGACTTCGTCGCCGCGCTCTCCGGCGAGCGCTCCGGGCTGAAGGCGCGGCTGGCCAGCGCGCCGCTGAAGCTCGCCTTCGACGGCACCGTCGCCAATCGCACCAGCGCGATGATGGAGGGCACGCTGACCATCGACAGCCCGTCGTTGCGCGATGCGCTGCAATGGACCGGCCAGCCGCCCCCGGGCGCAGGCGGGTTTGGCCGCTTCGCGCTGAAGGCGCGTGCCAATCTGGTCGGGCCGTCGATCGCACTCACCAACGTCAATGTCGAACTCGACGGCAACGTCGCCGAGGGCGTCATGACCTATGCCAATAACGGCCGGCAGACGCTGCAGGCGACGCTGGCGGCCGACGCGCTGGACTTCACGCCCTACATCTCCACCTTCCGGCTGCTCGCCAGCGGCGCGCGCGACTGGAACCGGCAGCTGTTCGATCTGAACACGCTGTCGACAACCGATCTCGACATGCGGCTGTCGGCCGCCCGCGTCACCGTCGGCCCGACCAGGCTCGGCCGCACCGCGTTCGGGGCCAACCTGCGCGGCGGCGCGCTGGCCTTGAGCGTCGGCGAAGCGCAGATCTACGGCGGCATCGCCAATGGCTCGCTCGGCATCGCGCGCAGCGAAGAGAATGCCGAGGTCAAGGCCCAGTTCCAGTTCACCGATGTCGACCTGCAGGCGCTTGCCAACGAGATGTTCGGCGTCTCCAAGCTGTCGGGCCGCGGCAATCTCAACGTCGCGCTGGTCGCCTCCGGGTCGAGCGCGTTCGGCCTGATGCAATCGCTCGACGGCGGCGCCACCCTGACCGGCCATGACGGCGCGATTTCCGGCTTCAACGTCGAGCAATTGCTGAAGCGGCTGGAGCGCAAGCCGCTCTCGGGCGCCGGCAATTTCCGCAACGGCACCACGCCCTATGACAGCATGACGGTCGCGGTGAAGTTCAAGGAAGGCATCGCCTCCGCCGAGGATGTGCGCATCGAGGGGCCGGCGACCCGCGTCACCCTGAGCGGCACGGCGTCGGTCCCGACCCGCGAATATGACCTCAAGGGCACCGCCAGCCTGACCGCGGCCGGCAACGGCACGCCCGCGTTCGAATTGCCGTTCGTGATCCAGGGGCCGTGGGATGACCCGCTGGTGTTCCCGGATCCGGACAGCCTGCTGCGGCGCTCGCAGGCCTCTGCACCCTTGCTCGACGCGGTCAAGGACAAGAAGACCCGCGACGCCGTGCGCTCGGTGCTCGAGCGCTTCACCGGCGGCGGCTTCAAGCTGCCCGCCCCGGACGCGCAAGCGGCGCCGGCCAACGCGCCGGCGGAGGCCGGGAAGTAGGATCAAGGCCCGGTTCGGATCGGGGTGATCGCTATGACGACGGCTTCCTGCCGCCGCGATTCTTCAGGCAGATCATGGCGGCCTTCGCCGCATGACATCGTTTCCGAGAAGGCAAAGCTGACGTCGCGCGACTGCGCCCGGACAGCATGGCTGCTGCGCGCTTGCCCTTGATCCCGCAGCTGTTTAATTGACACGCGATTTCAGGATTCGGACAGGGACGTCTCGTGCTTATCACCACCTTGATTGGTCTTCTGGCCGCGACCTGCACCACCGGTTCGTTCCTGCCGCAGGTCATCCGGGCCTGGCGGACCCGATCGACCCGCGACGTCTCGGCCCTGATGTTCGTGCTGCTGGTCACGGGCAACGCGCTGTGGCTGCTCTATGGCGCCCTGATCGGCGATCTGCCGCTGGTGGTCGCCAATCTCATTACCATCACCCTGGTCGCCATCATCCTCGCGCTGAAACTGCGCTACGGGTGAACGCTGGGCGCCCTGACCCGCGCCCGTTACCCTCCGGCTTATGCATCTCACAGGGCATTGTGCCGAATTTACCGGCCGATCCGGGAACCCAACGCCCCCGCGTTTGTTGCGATCGAGCGTGAGACGGCAAACAGCCGCAAACGCATCGCGCGGGCTTTGAACGACATTGCCCGCGTCGTTTGACGGCACGGTCGGGCGATCGCAACAGCCCGTCCGCGCCGCCCTTCAATCACAATCAAGGAGCGATCGATGCTGGACATCAAGGAACACATGGAAGTCATCGGCGCGGATGGTGTCCACATTGGCACGGTCGACAAGGTGGAGGGCGCCCGCATCAAGTTGACCAAACAGGACAGCGGCGAGGGGAGCCATGAGGGCCATCACCATTTCGTTGCTTGCAGCCTGGTCGCAGGCGTGGAAGGCGACAAGGTCCGGCTGTCAGCGATCGGCGCCGTCGCCGTCACCATGGAACAGGAACAGTAGCGTCGGCGAACTTCAATCACGCATGAATTCCAAAACGAAAATGGCCCCCGTCAGGGGGCCATTCCGCATTAGTCGTCCCAATAATGGTGACGCCTGAAAACGACCACGCGGTCGCGGTCGCGATCGTACCAGCCGCGATGCCAGCCGCGGTCATGTTCGTAGAACTCGGCACGAGGGCCGCGGGTGTGATCGCGGTAATAGTCCCGGTCCCCGCCGATGCGGAGGCTGAACCCCTCGGCGCTCGCCACGGTAGGCGCCGCGACCGCGATGGTCGCCAGCGCAGCGAGAACGCAAGAAAGCTTCCTCATTTCGCTTCTCCTATCGTTGTTGCGCGAGAGGAAAACGTCTCGCGCCGCCCGACGTTCCTGGAACCGGCTCGGAACTTTCTTGAACACCCGTTCAGCCAGGTAGCGTCGTCGTCACGCCATCGGCTTGGCGCACCCCTCCTGCGGGCTTTGTCCGTTTGGATCAATCAGCCCATCTGAAGGAGGATCATCATGCCCTTCTTGGGCGGATCGCGTGTGGGAAAGCCGACATTGCACTTGCGTCCGACGACAGTCCTTCGTTCAATACAACTTTTCGGAGATGCCAATGCCTTCAGATCCGAATGCGATATGGCGCGTGCGAATAGCCTTCGTGTCGCTGTTCGTCGTGTTCGCGGCTGGAATCTATTTCATAGCCGACCTGCGCAAGCTGCAGGAAGGCATGGCCGTTCGCGAACGACAGACCGCATTGCAGACCGCCACGGATCCCAAACAGATCGATGAGAGGCTCAGGCAGCATCCGCAAGACAGGCTGCTGCAGACGATGGCCATGGCGACCAGGGCGGCGGCTGAAACCGATGCGGCCATTGAAAATCTGTCGAACGAGATCGTGCCATCAGGGGTTTCAAGAACCATCAATCTGGGTACGGCGAGCCGGGACGACCTCGAAGCACTTCGACGCGATTTGAAAACGGCGGAGGCCAATGCCACGACATTCTTGCCGAAGTACACGGCGCTGCTCAAAGCCGAGCGCGATGATGTCGAAAAATACGCGCGCTCCCACGGGGAGAAGGACGCTGCCGGCAGGCTGCTGCAGAACATCGACAGGCGGCACGCGGAAATTACGTCCTTGATGTCCAGGATGTTGCCGGCGCGCGCCGATTTCTACCGCGCCTACGACAATTATGTCGCGGTGCTGATCCGGGAATTCGGCACCTACAAGGTGGTCAACGGACAATTCGTCTTCCCGTTTCAACTCGCCGTGAACCGCTACAATGTCGCGGCCGAGGCCATGAACGTTGCCGCAACCCGTGTCAACGAGCTGGACCAGGAAAGAAAAAGCCTGCTGACGTCGCAGCACGAGCGATGGATGCAGCTGGTGAGCGGCAAGTGAGGGGCCGGGGAACGTAGATTGGTAATGGCCCCAGACCCAAGCGACTCCGTCGGCGTAGTGTTCGAACGGGGATAGAGATGGGCCTCAGTTAGCCACCGCCGGTCAGACGGAAGTTCGGAATAGCACCTTCTTTCAGAATGAACTCATCGTAGTCATGATCGCTCTTGGATTGCTTGATGTCGCACCACCATGAGCTGCGCGCCTCTGATTTAACCTTTTCCCATTCTGCCTTGAGCAGAAATTGCGCGTGCAAAACCAATAGAAGTTCAGCTCCAGCCAGTTCTGGCCCGAACGTCGAAGCCCGGGCTAAGTCGTAGATTCTATCGATGATCAATATGATATTTCGATCGATCATACCGTTCGGATTCAATTGCAGCTTCAGGAGGGATTTCATTTTCTGCAATTCTCTAAGTAATAGAAAGTATTCCGTTGATAGATTTAGAGGACCATCATGATTTATTGCTTTACTGGCTTCATAGAATACCGCGTGAGCAATCGACGGATATTCGGACAAATTGGTTCGCAGCTTCTCGATCCACTTAGATCTCTCAACTGTTACAGAGTTAATATAAAGCGCTCTGCGCGACGTTACAAAGGCAATGAGCCCGCCTATAATCGCACTGATCAAGACGCCAGAAAGGGCGATGATCGATACGAACAGAGGCTCTGACCCCTTCATCTTGTGTCCTTCCTAGAACATCTTTCGTTTCATCGTCGCCTGCGGAATCAGCGAGCGTAGCCCCGAGCGGAGCGACACCCGGAATATTATGTCTTCTCATCCCCGCGTATCGCTCATTCCGGGCTTGCTACATCCAAATAGCTTGCTGCACAACGGCGCGTATACGCCTTATCTTTGCCACGCCAAAATACTCGATGGCGTCGAGCGTTTCGTCTTCTGCGGCAGCTAGTTGCCCAACTGTTTCGATCTCAGCATCACGCAATCGATTTATCATATCTTGAGTCAGCCCATACGGATACGCCGCCGACTTCGCAAGATCACTTACCGGCCGATCAAGAATTGACAACCCACGTTCGGTAGAAAGGGAAGGAAGTCGAATGTTTTGAAAGGCAGGTCCGCTGATGTGAAACTCGGCCGGGTCCGTCATTCCCTCAAGCCAACCATTAATCATTTCGCCGGTTAGACGGCTTGAGACGGCTCCGCCCTCGATTAGATTGCAGAGATTCAACGCGAACACCGGCCCTCTGCCACCAGACTTCATGGCCCTTGATGCTTCCCGGCGCGCCATAAACCCAAGGTATTCTAGAATTTCAAAAAGCTTCGCATAATTGCTGACGATCTGACGATGGATAAGGACTCTGTCGGGAGCTGCACCTCGCTGTTGGCGTTCACGGAGGTTAGAGATAATCGCTTCAAAGAGTTCACGTGCAGGCTCGACTAGCGACTCATACACCCCAAGCTTAGGTGCAACCTCTTCCATAAGAGGCCAATAGTAGTCAGTCGCCATATCTAGAAAGCATTTATTTATGTCCGGAATGCCAATCTTTCCCGCGCTATCAAAGCGGTTGCAAGCCAGAATGAAGCCTCTCAAGTTACCGACCACCGACCTTCCTAGCAAATTTGCGAATTGGTTCGGAGAAAGCCTGTCCGAAAAGATCTCTCTTTCCGCCAGCCTCGGATAACGCGCGCGAACCACATTGGGAAAAAACGTCGAAGAATTTGAAACGTCCGATCGACTGATATCGATTACAGTTGAATCATTAAACACATCGAACCGGACGCCGAATTTGGTAACTCCGGGATAAATCGAAGCTTTGCACGAGGTAAGATTACTTGAGAGAGTCCTGAACAGGTCGAAGAACACTTCTAAAGGCTTCTCACGACCGATATGGGCTGCATCATCAAAAAGCAAAACCACGCGCCGACCCAAGGCTTGCGATAATCCAGTCAGACCGAGCTGCATTGAAAGCTGATCAGAGGCTCGAGGGAACTCAGCATCGAAACTACGCGTCGCCAATTCTTTCTGAATCGCAACAGACAGGAGTATGCAGAAATGTTCGATGTATTCATCACCATCCGACTGCAGCAAAGGCAAATACCTCAGACTCACATACACAGGAAATGTATCCGAAGCAGACTGCATTCTCCTATGAGACTCGATCATCAAGGCGCTCTTGCCGCTGCCGCGCCCGCCCCTAATTAGTACCGGGCCATGAGCACTGAGCTTTCGGATGATAAGATCATCATGTGACGTAAACTTGTGAAACTCCTCGAACCGATCCGGAGGACATTCCTCGGCAGCAAGAATAAGGCTGGATTCTAGTTGATCGATCTCGTCGCTCACGGCACATCCTTTCGAAAAGACAGGTACGCCTCAAGCGCTTCGGCCGGAGACAGGCGGGCGTAAGCTGTAGGAATGAAATGAGAAGCAAAGCCTAATATCGCTAATAGCAAGCAGGTATCGCGGATGGCCTCTTTGACGGTCGATTCTCCCAACACCAAAGCGCTAGAGAAAAACTCCCAGTGCACCCCCTTCGAAAGCGTCGAATAGAGTTGCGAACTCCGCCCCCGAATTTCATCTATAAACGTTTCGGAATCCGAGTTTAGTATCTCCGATGTTATTGTATTGGCCGACGTGGTTGAAACGAAGTCCACCATTCCATTGACGGCCGGTTTCCAAAAGATGTGATTAACGTGATGCGAGAAGAGTGCACGGCTAATTTTTAGCATGTCGGAATCAGGACTCCATAAACTGGCCGGCTGTTTTTCAGGGATTATGTCACCGGTCCAAGAGAATGACGACTTGGCCCTTTCACCTAGTTTGTAGTCCGGCTGTGATTGAAATTCGGAAAGGTAAAGAATACGAAAGGAATCTAGCCGACCCAAGAGTGCAGCGCAGCCATTTTCGAGCAACACCCTTGCGCAAAACGGACCAAAGGCACGAGTGTCGTCTGAGAAATCGTCCTGCAAGAACTTGACCGCTCGTCCAGAGAACGATTGGATCGAGTTTGACAATTGCGTCAGGGCGACCTTTGCAAGACCGTCTGCATCCGCCTTTCCGCAAAGGAGAGTGTCTATTCCTGCCATAGGCCAGCTTCTTTCAAACAACCTGGAGATGCAATCTATCGTGCTTATCGACGCCCATCAAATGCAGTTTGCGAAGTTGATGGATTTCATGAAGCCCAGCGCTTCCTACGACATCCGGTCGTCATCATCACCACCGTGGTCGCGCGAACGGACTTGAAAGGGCGCGACGCACGCGGCACCCGCATGCAGGCAGAAAGTCGATGGGTCGGGTTGCCCGACGGGCAAATCAGTCTGCGTTCGCGAATTCCTGTCTAGCCCCCTTGCGAAAAATATCTAGCTTCCGTTTTTCAGAAATCCATGATTTACTCCCGCCATCCCGCCTCTCCAGGAGGGGCGTATCGCGATCGTCATGAACGTGGGGTGGGATGCGGTGGCCGCGACGGGGCGTGAGACGAGCGCTTGCGGTTGCGGACGGTGAAGCCGTGTGGTTCTGGCGCCCCGAAGCAGGCGTCAAGTTCGCAAGACGCCAACGCGTCGCACGGATGACGGGGTCAACAAAGCGGTGGTCCCCGGGAAGAGCGCGGAGGAAGCCGTAAAACCATTGCGTGGGGAATGCCGGATGTTTTCCGGTGCCTCCGCTGTGAATACTGGTGTGCATACACACTACCAATATGCGCACATCAGGCTGCGGGTGCATTGGGCACCCGGCATTCCCCGCGCCCTCTGTCTAAAGAAGGGCGAAAGTATCTGGCAAATCTCGGACGCATCGCGCCGCGGGGATGATAAGCATGTGCGGTCAGGTGCCGCACTCTCGACCGTCATCGTCCGGCTTGACCGGACGATCCAGTATTCCAGAGGCGTTGGTGATGCAACGGATGAGCCGCGGCGTACTGGATGCCCCGCATGCGCGGGGCATGACGGCGGCGGGCGCATCGGGAATCTCGAGATTCCGGGTTCAGCCCTGCGGGCTGCCCCGGAATGACCGAGTCAAGCACCTCTGGCTCTTTGATGGCATCCGCCAGGCGATAACGGTATTCGCCATCGCGCCCCAAACCCGCCCCCTACGCAAGATCTAACCGGGCCATCTGGATTGGGCCGCGTTCATGGGCTAGTCT
>Ga0307509_10008603_pt1 | contig 12963 bp, 13 predicted proteins | sample 10_EM_MG_FD_202245 | JGI IMG/M metagenome (GOLD analysis project Ga0307509, IMG submission 202245) | Populus trichocarpa ectomycorrhiza microbial communities from riparian zone in the Pacific Northwest, United States - 10_EM | ecosystem: Host-associated > Plants > Roots > Unclassified | place...
ATAAGTAACAATCAAAAGAATGAGGACCAAATTTGATAGATAAAAAATTTCAATTAAAAAATGATAAGGGAAAAGCAAATAACAATTATAAAAATGAGGACCAAACTTAATATAAAAATTAAATTCCAATGGATGAAATTGAAAAACAAATATTCAAAACAAAATATATAAAGCAATCAAAAGTTTGAGGATCAAATTTGATATAATCAACAAATAATATGACATTTCTAAATTTTTCACAACTTCCGAAAAGTGTTTTCCGTAAAAAATAAAAGGAAAACACTTTCCTTGAAACCAAGTCAAATTTTCATTTGACTGGAAAGTGTTTTTCGTTGACTGGAAAGTGTTTTTTTTTTACTAATTTTTTTAATGATAAACAAACACAAAAAAATTTAAAAATTAATTTTTTAAAAATTATTTTTCAAAAAACAAACACCTGTAAGTTAGGTTTGATAGCATTGTTAAAATGTTTTAAGAGATAACAAGACGACAGCCGACTAATGTTGTCACTAATTGATCCTGTACTCATGCTAATGTCATTTTCAACTTGTTCCATAATTTTAATTTCTTTAATATCTTTATGTAATTTAATTTTTTAATAATTTTGATAGGTTAATATTAAAAATTAAAATATTTTTTAAAAAATATATTTTTAATATATTTCTACATATAAAATACTTCAAAAAAATTAAGACAATCCGAAATGAACAGATACTAGATTTTAAAAATAATTTTAATTACAGTGTTAGCTTGATTTTCAATGATGGATTAGGATCTATTTTTTTAGACGGAAGTCATATGAATTTTTCCAAAAAGTTGAAAATAAAAATAGCTATACAATGATGGAATTGATTAAGAAAAATATCTTTAATATTTTAAGAACTTGTTTAAAAGTATGGTTATGGTTGTTTTTCACTCAAAAATATATTAAAATAATTTTAATTTTATTTTTATAAAATTATTTTTGATATCAGCACATTAAAATGATTTGAAAACATCAAAAAAATATTAATTTGAAGCAAAGAAAAAAATAAAAATTTTTTAATTTTTTTTAAAAATACTTTTGAAACGCAAAAACAAACAGAATCTAAGAGAATTTATCAATATATTTCTCATTTGTTTAAATTAAACCTTATATATGAATTAACAATCACATGTTAAAATAAATATATTTTTATTTTTATTTTTTACATTATATATATACACACATATATATCACATAGAAAACAAATGCTCAAAATACATGGGACTGAATTAAATTTAAATTTTATTTATTTTTGTGTTTTAAAATTATTTTTAAAAAATTTAAAATTTTTATTTATTTTTACTTTATATTAATATTTTTTTTTGATGTTTTTTAAACATTCACAGCACAACACCCAATGACAACTCGACCTCGAGGTAATGCCACGATATCCCTTAACTAAATAGATGGGAGTACTAAATAATTGTAATTAAAAAAAAAAAAAAAACAAAAGAAGTTGGCGGGAAACACAAGCAGCGTACAAGGGAAGTTTGGGTCCAAAACCCTAAAATTAGAAAAAAGAGCGGCACCCATTGGCGTTCTTATATTGATTTTATTATCAGTTCCTTTCCGCTCCATCATCTTCCATCTCTCTCTCTTCACCCACCATTCCATTCCATGGCTGTGCTCAGGTCCCGCGGAATACTCTCAACAATACCCTCAAACAAAAAAGGGCCCACACCCGAACCTGTCACTCCAACTCGAACTCGCGAACCTTCCACTCACCAATCCCCTCCCACCCCCAACCCCCCCGGTGTTTCCCTTTTGGGCTCCGACTCTGCCCCTCCACGCAGGCGGAGCCTTCGTCTCGCTTCGAAGTCACTTCCTTCTGCCGATGCCTCCCTTCTAACTCCAACCCGCAAGAGGAAGAAGGGGAGTGATGGTAAACAAGGTCGGCTTGTTAATGAAGGTGATGTGGTTGAGAAAATGACCGAACGAGATGTTGGAGGTGAAGTATTGAGGGTTTTAAGTTTGAGGTCTGGGAAAAGGGTTGTTGATAATTGTAATATTGAAATTGAAGGTGAAGAAGTCAAGGGTTCGAGTGTTCTGCGTACAAAAGGGAAGGGAAAGGGAAGGGGGCATTTGGGTAAGAAAGTGTTAAAGTTGGATGTTCAAGAGGAGTTGGTGGAAATTTTGAATGATAACGCGGTCGAGAGAAGTGAAAATTTGGAGAAGTTGAGTGAGTCGTCAAGGGGAAAGAGGAAATGTACAGGGGAAGTAAAAATGGAGAGAGGTGAAGAGGGTGGTGTTGCTGTGGAGGACCTGGGGAAAAGCCCTAGTGCTAATGAGAGTGGGATTTCAACAAGAGGAAGGAGAAAATATAACAGAGAAGTGAAAGTGGAGGGAGTTAAAGAGGGTGTTGTCGAGGGATTGAAGGAAAACCCATGTACAGATGAGAATGACACTTCAAGGAGAGGGAGGAGGTATAGTAGAGAGGAAAAAGAGAAGAGAAGTAAAGAGGGTGCTGTTGTTATTGAGGAATTAGGGGAAAATCCAGTTGCTCTTGAGGGTGGAAGTTCAAGGGGAAGGATGAGGTATAGCAGAGAAGAGAAAGGGAAGGGGAAATTGGTTGTTGATGATGGTTTGATATCAAATGCAAAGGATATGTTGCAATTAGAACCCAGAGTTAAGAATCTGGTTGATGGTTTGGCAGAGAGTGTGGTTCTGGAAGAGAGAAAGGAGGGTGCGAGTGCAAGAAGTAAAGTGCCTGAATCAAGAATGGAGCAATTTCGTGATATAGCAAGGCAGAATGCTTCTCGATTTGCTCATTTTGAAGTTCAGGAGCATGAGGCAGACCATCATGACGTAGAAATGCCATCTGTGGAAGAAGAGCAGGACAAAGTTGAAGACTGGCCTGGTCCTTTCTCTACTGCTATGAAGATTATTAGGGATAGAGCAAATAGGCTTAACTTGCAACAGAGGGGCTCCACTTCAGAGAAGGAAAAACCTGTGCCCATAACTTGGATGCCAAAAACTGATCGGGCGTGTAAGCCTTCAAAAGGATTGGTTCCTTCACTGCAAGAATTATGCATGAAAATTCTAGTGAAGAATGCCGATGCAATTGCTTCACTTGAACATGTCCCAGATGCTTTGAGGCATAGGCTATGCCAATTGCTCTGTGATTCTCGGAGAATGAATGCTCATTTTTTGGCTCTTCTTGTCCGCGGATCACCTATGGAGATACGTATTAGGGATTGTTCGTGGCTAGCAGAGGAAGAGTTCACAAAAAATTTTGAGGTGTGCGACTCGCGCAATTTAACGGTATGTTTATCTACCCGTCTTGGTTTGTATTATCATGCATTTGCTTTTATGTTGAATATCTGAAATGGAACTCTGATGGATCATTAGTTGCTTAGATGAAAACTTATCTTGGGGTTTCATCTTTGATGGTGCTAGCATATTTTCAGGGGAGTTCTCTAAAAATTGTAACTATTACTTCAAATAGATTAACCTTGATTAAGGTTGGGATATGGCTTAGTGACCCTTTATCCATGTCTGGCCTACTCAAGGCCAAGACCATGTGGTTGCATCCGACATCTTCCCATCATATAGTTCTTTTTGAATATTGATGTAAGAGCTTTTCTTTTAGGAAAATTATTTTTTTAGTTAATTTTATTTCTTTCTATTTCATTTTTTTTAAATTTTTTTTATGATGTTTTTCTAGCTTTTATTTTTATTTGAAGGGAATTTTTCTCTATTTTATTTTTTCTATTCAATATTATTAGGGTTCTCTAGTTTTTTATATAGAAAGGGTTGTAATAGTCTTTTGACTAAGAGAGATATAGAAGAATAAAATTAAGTATCTTGAGTCTTCCTGTATTTATAGTGTTCTTGGACTTTAAGGGTTTTGACTTGTAACAAACCTTTTATTCTTTGCCCCGCCTATGTTAATTGGTATAAGAGCCCAACAATTGCAGAATAGGATGTGCTTGTATAGGAGGGATGAGGAGGTTTCTTCTTGAGAAAAAGACGTTCAGGAACTAGTGTGTTGTTTTCATCTACATTAGTTGTTGTCATTCAAAATTCTGGTGGTGGGATTCATAACGGGATGACCCGCACAAAAATATTGTGTTAGGAAATCCAAGATGGAGCTACTTGCACAAAAGTGTCGTGTTAGGGATTCATGATGAGTTGGTCGATATGAAGGTGTTAGGGATTCACAATGAGGTGGTTCACACACGAAATGATATTCTTGATGAAGGATAATTTCTAACTCGACGACGACTTCCTTCCAACCCATGCATAAGGTTTTTATTTCTTATTTAATTTTATTTATTCCTATTTTATTTTTCTATTCTTTATTATGATGCTTTTCTATTTGAAGGGGATATTTTTCCCTAATTTTTTTTCCATTCACTGTCATTAGGTTTTCTAGTTTTTTTTTATTTTATTTTATAAAAGGGTTGTAATAGTCTTTGGGCAAGGAGAGACAGAATAAAATTAAGTATTTTGATAGCCTTCTTATATTTATAGTGTTCTTGGTCTCTGAGGATTTTGACTTGTAGCAAACCTTTTATCCTTCGCTCCGCCTACATCAAATATACAAATGAGTCCATGCTTCTCTGTGTGCCTCATTTACGTTGACAATAATGATGTTATGGAATGGCATTGTGAAAGAGGCACATGTGAATAAAAACAATGAGAAGTCTATTATTTCCCTAGACCAACTTGAAGCTCCTGTTTCTATTTTCATTTTCCTAAACATTTTTATGGTTCTACTACACGTCTAGGTAGGTTCACCTTTAGTCTTACTGGATTGAAGGAGTCAAGAATGAAAGCAAGATGAACCAATAATGTTCTGGTCATACCAGTTTATGTAGACTAAATTGAACTAAATGGAAGTCTCATTGATTAGAGATTCTATCATATTGCTGGTTGTTGCCACAGAGGCTGTAAAGCCCAACTAAATGTTGAGTTGGTTATCTGTATAATATTTTCCTTGGCAGTCATGAGTATGCCATTTATTTCAGTGGCAGTCAGGTTTCTTTCATTCTGTGCTTCAATCAGATTTCCAGTTCAAACATTTTTTGTGATTTAATTCCAGAACCTGTTGTTGGTCTCTAATATAAATTTTAGTTCTAGAACCTATTGTTGGTTCTCATATATCTTTTGTGTAGACTTCAACTTTGACTGGATTTATAACAAGTTTCCATTCAACCATAGCGCTGTGATCTGTGGTATTGTAAGACAGCTCATCTTGTGAAAGGATATCTCTGTGTGTATGAATAATCCTCTCTTTGCACATTGATTATAACATGGTGTCTCTTTCTATTTCAATGAGTGGAAACTGATGATGATCTAACTTTCATTGTTCTGAGAATCAGGTTCTACAACTTGACCAATGTGGACGCTGCATGGCAGATTATACTTTACTTGCTACTTTAGCTCGGTCACCAGGTAGCTTGCCTAGGTTAACTACTTTATCCATCAGTGGAGCATGCCGACTCTCAGATGCTGCACTTAGTTCACTTGTTTCTTCTGCCCCTGCCCTACAATCTTTAAATCTCAGCCAGTGCTCCCTTCTTACCTCTGCCAGTATGGACACTTTAGCTGATTCGTTGGCAACAAGTTTGCGGGAACTGTACATTAATGATTGCCAAAGCATTCAACCCATGCTCATTTTGCCAGCACTGAAGAAACTAGAACATTTAGAAGTGTTGTCCCTGTCTGGAATTCAAACCATTAATGATAATTTTTTGAGGGGATTTATTGTTGCACGTGGCCATAATATAAAGGAGCTTGTTTTGACTGATTGTGTGTAAGCTTCTTTTAACATTTTATGTGCAACATCAGTGAATTTGTTTGCTATCTGTGGGAGAATATCACACCGTTGATTCCTGATTTTAAGTGTTCTTTTCTTATTTTGGATGATGTAATTTGGTGCAGGAAATTGACTGATTCTTCCATGAAAGTCATAGCTGAAACCTGCTCTAAATTATGTACACTTGATCTTGGTAACTTGAGGAAATTGACAGATTCTGCTTTGGGATTTCTTGCAAATGCTTGCCGAGAAATCCATACTTTGAAACTCTGCCGCAATGCATTCAGGTATTTGCATAACATTGTGATTTAATTACTATTTATGTGTTGTGATTTCTACAAGTGTTTGTTTTTTCTTGCATGTACATGATTTGGATTTTCTTTTTTTTACATTTAAAGTTCTTTATCATCTTTCTTTTATCAGTAATTCCTTTTCATAATGTTATAAGCATGGTTTGGGTGCTAAAATGGTTTATATTATTTTTATTAGAGCTAGCACGACTCATGCTTGGTTTATAGAAACATCATGCGATTGAAGAAATTTCTACATAGTAGTTTTATTTGGCTGTCAACTTCTACATTTTCGTTTTTACTTTGGTTGCCCATTTCCCTGGAGTGTGTAAATTGATTCTCTGATCTGGGCTCCTAACCATTGTTCATCCCTGGAATGCCAGAATATCTACTTATTTATAATCTATTGGCATTGCTGCATAATTTAATCTTGCTATGCAAACAGCCATGGTGGGGACACTGAACCCAAAACATTGTTTACGCACTTGTATGATCATAGATGATGAAGGATAGTCCAAACCATTAAGAGATTGGCTTTAGCTTATGTTTTAGTGTATAAATTTTTAGTTGAGGTTTATTAATTAGGCTTTATTTGTTGGGTTTGATTTAATTATTGTTGGGTATTTTATTTAGTAAGCCATAAGCCTAATCGCTTGTTCTAGTTAGGGTTTCAGTATTTATATCCTACTTTTTTAAATGTTAATGGAATTTTTTATGATTAATGAGAAATATTGCAGAGTTGCATATTTCCAATTCTCATTCTTCTCTTTCTTTGCTTTCAATTCTTAGCTTCTTTCTCTAAAAGCTTCTTTCTTTTCTGCTTTAATTCTTTTTGTTCATTGTTCCACATCAAGCCACATTCTTAGTTTGTATCAAGATGTCCTACTGATGAATGGAAGGATCATGTTGAATCATCCAACCTGTTATTGTATTGACAAGGAGCATGTATAAATCTTTGTGCATTTTAATGAGTTTCAGCATTTTATGGATTCAACTTAAGTAGGGTGGTGAAAAGAGAAAACATGGCTTCACACATTTTTTCCTCCATTGTTCACAATTATATGGCAATTGGCAAGTTGACACTGTTTTTAGAACTTTCCAAGGGTAATAAGATTCTTATACTTAATTGTAAGATCATGTCAAATGTTTCCTTCCCTACTGTATGTTGATTGCTGAATCAAAGGAATTTTTTGGAAAGTGTTGCAAATGTTTCGATATATTTGAATCTTGACTCGAGTGATAAAATGTCTTATGGTTAGACCAAGCTGGGGCTGTTACTGGTCATGGCTATGCAAATTGCTTAATGGTCATGTAAGCTGCTCCTTAAGATGAAGGGTTTTTTCTTGTCAGGGCATCTTCTGCCATGCAGACCCAAATCATTGTTCTACTCTGGCCATTTTTAATTTTTTGCATGTCAGTGACTTGTTTGGATTGGACCCTCACTAGTAATAGCAACTTCTCAATGGCAAATTGATTTTATTTCTCAACTCTTCCTTCCCTCTGCTGGTGACAGTGATGAAGCTATTGCTGCATTTTTGGAAACTTCTGGAGAGCTTTTAAAAGAACTTTCACTGAATAATGTTACGAAGGTACCTTATTGCTTACTCTCTCTTCTTCTCAGGATCCTCATTTTCACCATTCAAGGGGTGGTTTAGGAGTTTCTTCCATTCACTTTTGAAATTGCATCAAACAGTTGGTCCTATTTAGTTGTTACTGGAATGCAGTCGCCAAATTCTTCTGGCTCTGCTTGCTGATCTTCTTATTATTGATTAGCTACTTACGTTTCTGTTGGCTTAGAAGGTTCTGTTGGAGTATTGGACCTAGGTGAATTTGATCTGAAATTAGATTCTTCTACTCACTGATAGGCATCTGTGACTCTTTTTCCTAGGTTGGCCACTGTACAGCATTATCACTTGCTAGACGTTCAAGAAAGTTGCTAAGTTTGGATTTGTCATGGTGCCGGAACTTAACAAATGAGGCTTTGGGTTTGATTGTGGATAGTTGTTTATCATTGAAGGTGCTTAAACTTTTTGGATGCAGTCAGGTACATTTCTCTCGTTAGGTTCACTTTGTTAATAATGCCAATACTAAAACTAGTATTTATTTCTGTTCTTGATAAGCTCTAACTCTACAGGTCTCTCTTCTTTTCATGGACTCACAATTGCTGGACATTGGAGTTCTAAATTGTTATGATGCTTTGTTTACAGGTTACAAATGTTTTCTTAGATGGTCACTCAAATTCAGATGTACAAATTATTGGCTTGAAGACGTCTCCTGTACTGGAACATATCAGGGCTCCTGAACTGCAAGAATTTGCATTGCGTTATTCCTCAGTGTCTTCTATCTGAAGTATGTGTTGTAGTTACGAGGGTAGAATGAACATCAGTAGCGGCCAGGGAAACTTTTGGAGTTCAGCCCATTATCAATACCTGAAGATAGGACTTCTGAGATGCTTTAACCAAGAAAAGAAGACATGAATATTGGGCTGTGCATACAAGTAGATTGGACTGATTAACATTATGTAAGCTTTCTAATTTAGTTTTTATGCAGAAGGTAGCCTTTCACCATTAATTCTGTTCGATTCTTTTCATTGACCCTCTATGGTTGATGCCTACAGCCGTCATCGAGTAACCTTTTGAGCACGGCTCATTTTTAAATGAGTTGTCGAACTGTTCTCCATCCAGTAAATTAAATATACAGACAATTATGTCCTGCAAAAATGGTATCCAGCTTGCTAGAAGGAAAAGTTATGCAAACTAGAAATAGAAAAGGGTTTTAACCACAAAAGATAGAAATGGTGATCGGTCAATGGGTTTTACTGCTTATATAGATTGATTTCTTAAAATCTTCCAAAAAGAGGATTTAGAACATGTTAGGTGCTCTTAATTTAAACCTTTTGTTTTAGCTTTTACTGGATCATTGGCCCACCACCACCTTGAAAGGAGTTTTTGATTTAGAATTCCACTGCAGTAGCTACTGTTGGGGGATCTGTACTTGAAAGGAGATGATGGATAAATTGTTACAAAAACAACTTCAGCGAGCTCAGCACAAGATGAAACAAATTTCAGATGAAGGAAGAACTGAGAGAGTTTTTAGTGGAGGATTATGCGTATTTGAAATTGCAACCCTACAGGCAAGGAACTGTGGCTTTGAGGAAGAATTTAAAGCTGCATCCTCGTTGCTACGGGCCTTAACTCATATTACAAAAGTGGGAAAGTTGGCTTATGGGTTGCAGCTACCGGAAGGGTCGCAGCCGCACCTAGCCTTTCATGTATCACTAGTTGGGAAAAAATAAAACAAAAAAGCAGGCACTAATGCAGTGGTCACTACCAATTTGCCTACTTTGAGCGATACTGGGCACAATTAAGCTTTATCCTGAAGCAGTACTGGACAGGAAGATAATGAAGAGGAACAACGGTGTAGTTGTCATGGGATTAACTAAGTGGACTTCTCTGCCTAAAGAAGATGCGACTCGGGAACAACTGAGTGAAGTAGTGCTTCAGTTTCCAGACATCAATTTCTATCCTTGAGGTCAAGGATTTGGTGAAGAGAAGGGAAATGTTATGAGACAGTATACGAGTCTACTTCAACTTACATACAAGTCAGGCCATATCATAAAACAAGTGTTATAGCTAGCTATATAGGCAGCTCGTTAGAAGACTGGTAGTTCTATTTTAACTGTCAGGTTAGTTCATTAAGGTAGTTAGAGATTCGAGTTTTCTAGGAGAAGCCAATCTCACGTTGTATAAGCCTTTTCTGTTTGTAAAGCATTCATAAGAAATAATATCAAATTTGTTAGCTTCTTCAAAGCTAAATTTCTCTCATCTTCTTCTTTCTTTCTTCATATTTCTGCATTGTTATAACTCTTAACTCCCGAAATTTGTTATCCGAGTCCTGAGGTTTTTTCCACAAAGAAAAAAATATTCTGTAAGCTGATGCAATATTACAATTTACATGGACTCAAGCCACTTGTTGCTAGAACCAGCAGCCTGAAAGCCGCACCACTCTCCGTGGTTTGAGCGCTGAGTCATGGTTCATTCGTGTGAAAAATAGCATCTCGTTTATGCTTCTAGATAAGCACTATATATATATATAGATGCAGAAATCATATTCTGTCTCAGTTTTTTGGTTCTGAGCATTAGATTATGTTCTACCAGGTAAAGCAGAGTAGGCGGTTCCTTTTTATCAGGTTATTACTATTACCTTCATCACATAACTCAATGCAACATGCATTAGCTAGTGCTTATTCCTGTTAATAGAACACATCCCTCATAAGACCGGATCACATACCTTGGAAACACAACAAGAACGAGATATCCTTGTATATTCATCATCAGTGAAATTGTGGATTTTGCAAACAATAGCTAAAGCAAGCTCGCAATGAGCGGTGTGGTCACATGACTCTGCTTCTGGGATGACAACCTCCAGCTATAGTTACCTATAAAGTATTCTACAATGCTTGTATACAATGATTTCTATTTTACGCGCAAGGAATTCGCTTAGAGAAGAATTTTTATGCCTTACAACATAGGAGGTAAGTCTGCTCTTCTACTAATTGAGAGCTTGCCGCTTCAACAATCTGACAGAGAATGTGGAGGCTTTGTCAGAATTTCATGTTCATTAAAACTAGAGGCACAAATGAGTAACTCTGATGGTATTACCTCAAATCCCATCTTTTCGTACAGTTTCTGTGCAGGAGTGTTGTTTCTATGCACATGCACATATGCATGTTCTATACCTGTGACACAAGGATTTGATAGAAGAGAAATTTTTAACCAAATCCACATTATACTTCACCAGTTCAGAAAATTCTAAAGGAAGTTACACAGATTATCTACCATTAGATTTGACCAACTCGATAGCAAAATGCAGCATGTTGGTTGCAATTCCCTGGCGCCGTGCTGATTTAGCAACACACAAGTTGGCAACATAACCATATCTATTTGGGCCTGTACCGTGGATGCTACAGAAGAGAGGAGCCTTCACCCGTTCCTGTGGAGGGCATCAACTCCATTGCCAAGTTAATGAAACCATTTGATCAGGTTGATGGACTAATAGATTGGCACTTCAAATTTAAATAGAAAGCATCATACCCCTGGAAAGGTCTCTCCATGCAGTAAGCACCTGACACTCAAATCAAGAGTTCCGACTACACCTTTCAGTACAGTACGTTTTACATGTTTGTCTTCCTTCCTAACCTGATAATTTGATATGTGAGTGATTGGTCTAAGCTTCAATAAAAGCACGTGTATAGAGGGAGAAAAAAAAGGCAGCAATCTTTCTTTTTTTCTTTTTATCATAGTGAAGACTGAAGATAAATTGAGAACACTTTCAATTAAATCAACTCCAGCCTGGATATTGGGCTTCAATTTGTTCAGCTTTTTTTTTGTTCCTGTTCTCTTATTTTTACTACAGAGAACTGATATAAGATCTTGTAAGACATCATACCATAATAATGCATCTACATTTTTGTCCATGCAGGCTTGTCCGACGCCTTTTTATGGCATGGAATTCCTGCATAATACGAGAAAAGGTAAGAATTTTATGCCACAGAAGACATTAAAAAGCAACCGAAAAGGAAAAATATCCACTCCTACCTGCTCTGCAAATTTCCTTTTGTGGTTATCAACATATCTGTGTCAATCAGGGATAGCTTCTATTAGTAATGCCCATCTCTTCCATCCATACACACATTAATACCGACCTCAAATGAGGTCCTGAGAAGAACCTCACCAGGGTATCTCCTCCAGAGACCTCATTAATATGGGGGTGGGGGGGGCTAAATCGTTTAAAAAATGCAAATAATGGGCATCAAATGGAAGGACATATAACTAGACTCCATTTTGACTAAAATCCAGGATAACATGTTGAAGAACTCAGTTAAAACCATTGCCCTACATCATTTTCTTTGTATTCTCAACCAGCTTTAGTTTTAAGCAGTCAAAAGCATATTTTTTTAACAGTAAAAACACAATTCAAGTTGCCTCATTTGGTCTTATCATTTCTTATTATTTTAACACTTAAAACGAAACACAGTGCACATCAGTAAATTCCAGTTTGTTTGAGATGAATTGCGCACCGGTCATTTCTACCCTCCCAGTGACTTTCTGCTCGCAGCCATGCTGCTGTCTGCCACGGAATAAGAGAGCAACCATCACCACAACAAACACAAGCTATTTATGAACACAAACAAGAAGAGTGGGGGGGGGGGGGGTGATATAAAGGAAAGGACAAAGGATATAAAGGACAGATTTTTTTTTTAATTTTTAATTTTTTGGTCTTGCTGGATGGGCCAGAGATATTAGGAGGCAAAGGAACAAAATACTTAACTAACATAAAACATGCAAAACAATACTCACCATGTTTTTTCTTCAAAATTTTCTTTTGCATCAGTTGAATAAATAAAAAATAGAGCGAGCCAAGTGAATAAAGATGAAAAGGGAAGGAAAGGCACATAATAACCCATGTAGAATTTGAACAAGGGTGTAGATAGGAAGGGATGACATACCCAATATTCCTCATCTATCACAGCTTCTCTTGCCACAAATTGCCCAAATTCAAACTTTCTGTCATGCATCAACTCCTTTTCTGGCACTTGAAGTCGGTCAAATCGCAGATCAGAACCAGCAAACCTCTGTGTTTCCGATGAAGAAATAGATGTTGCTGGGACCTGTATTGATAGCTCTTCCTTCTTTCTTGTTTCAGAAGACCCAGAATAATTACTCATAGCTCTGTTGGCTCCCAAAAAAACCCATGTAGTATTTTTCTTAATTATCATGAATTATTTATTTACTAAAAGAAAAGAAGAGAAAAGACGGGCATGGGCAAGAACTTACATTGTCCAAGATGAAGGAATTCTACTGAATTTGTGAAGATCCCTGAATCCA
>Ga0307509_10008604_pt1 | contig 12962 bp, 7 predicted proteins | sample 10_EM_MG_FD_202245 | JGI IMG/M metagenome (GOLD analysis project Ga0307509, IMG submission 202245) | Populus trichocarpa ectomycorrhiza microbial communities from riparian zone in the Pacific Northwest, United States - 10_EM | ecosystem: Host-associated > Plants > Roots > Unclassified | place...
GAAAGGTTGTTGCGGGCAAAGCTGATCTGGAACGTTGCCGGGTCTTTTAATTCAAGGTGTTTTACGATGTCGTCTTTTACACGACCTGTGGCCGAAGCCGTGAGTGCGATGAATGTAATTTCCGGCTTTATCTCCCTAAGTACTTTGATCTGTAAATAGGGTGGCCTGAAATCGTGACCCCATTGTGAAATGCAGTGTGCTTCGTCGATCGCGACGAGGGCAACTTTCATTCTCTTGAATCTTTCCTGGAAAAGCTCGGTCTGAAGTCTTTCGGGCGAAACGTAAAGAAATCTTGTGGAGCCGTAAACGCAGTTGTCGAGCAGGACGTCGATCTCGTGGCGACCGAGGCCTGAGTGAATAGCGACAGCTGAGATGCCTTTATCTTTTAGTTGCACCACCTGGTCTTGCATGAGAGCAATCAGCGGAGTGACAACGACGCACACGCCTTCCATACATAACGCCGGCACCTGAAAGCAGACGGACTTTCCTCCGCCGGTCGGCAGGAGGGCAAGAACATCTTTCTTTTGCAGTACAGCGTTGATGATATCCTCCTGTGGCGGACGAAATTGATTGTAACCCCAATACTGGTTTAGTATTTCTTTAGGAGACACGCCTTAAAGAACAGGAAATAGGGGGGAAATAGCAATCTCGGTGATTTGGAGATTGTAAGGAGAACCGGATCAGAATATCCAATAACCAATATCCAATACCCAACATGGGATATTGGGTATTGGTCATTGGTCATTGGTTATTGGTCATTGGATATTATTCCAGTGCTTTCACTCCCGGCAGCACTTTCCCTTCAAAATACTCCAGCAACGCTCCCCCGCCTGTCGACACATAGCTTACTTTGTCACTAAAGCCGAGCTGGGCAACTGCCGCAGCGGAGTCGCCACCACCGATGAGCGAGAAACTACCTTTCGAAGTTGCCCTTACAACTGCTTCGGCAACTTTCTTTGTGCCGGTTGCAAACTTCTCCATTTCGAACACACCCATAGGGCCGTTCCAGAGAATGGTCTTCGAGCTTTCGATCACTTTACTGAATACCTCTGTAGCCTGTGGTCCGATATCGAGACCCATCCAGCCGTCTTTGATCGATGTGTTCATGGCAACTTCGGTGTTTGCATTTGCGTCGAACTTGTCGGCGATCACAGAGTCGATAGGCAGATGAAGCTCAACGCCTTTCGCCTTTGCTTTCTGGATCAGCTCTTTGGCAAGATCAAGCTTATCTTCTTCCACGAGCGATTTGCCCACATTGCCACCTAAGGCCTTGAAGAACGTGTAGCTCATACCACCGCCGATGATCAGGTGGTTTACTTTATCGAGCAGGCGTTCGATGATCAGAATTTTGTCGGAGATCTTTGCACCGCCCATGATTGCCACGAAGGGCTTTGCGGCATTCTCCATTACTTTCTTCGCATTGTCGAGCTCTGCCGCCATTACATAACCTGCACCTTTCTCTTTAAAGAACTGTGCAACGATCGTGGTGGATGCGTGGGCGCGATGTGCTGTTCCGAATGCATCGTTGATATAGATATCACCGAGCTTCGAAAGTTTTTCCGCGAAACCGACATCGCCTTTCTCTTCTTCTTTATAGAATCGAAGGTTTTCGAGCAAAAGAACTTCACCAGGTTTAAGGTTGGCAGCTTTTGCCTTCGCTTCATCACCAATGCAATCATTGGCAAACTGAATAGGACGACCTAACAGTTTTTCTGTTGTCTTGATGGTATGCTTCAATGAATATTTTTCCTCCGGGCCTTCCTTCGGCCTGCCGAGGTGTGACATCAGGATACAACTTCCGCCTCCGTCGATGATCTTCTTGAGAGTGGGTATTGTGGCACGAATACGATTGTCGTCGGTTACGTTGAAGCTTTTGTCCAACGGCACGTTGAAGTCGACACGAATGAGGGCCCGCTTACCCTTGAAGTTGATATCGTTGATGGTTTTCATAAAAGAAAATGGTTAAAAAGGTTCTGCCTCGCCCGCCGTAGCGCTTCGCGAAGGCGTGGCGAATTTAGTTAAATAAATTAGTCACCGAATGAAATCCCAAGTCCTTTAGCCGCTTTCACCAGGTACGAGTCTTTGTTCACGAAATTATAATTCTTGGTTGCTTCTTCCAGCGTTACGGAATCGATTGTGTTGTTTTTAAAGTTGACCATCTGGCCAAATTTTTTATCGAGTGCCAGTTCAAAAGCCTTCACGCCGAACAGTGTCGCCAGCACACGGTCGAAGGCTACCGGCGATCCGCCTCTAAGGGTGTGACCGAGAACGGTCTCGCGGATCTCTGCCTTGCAGCCTTTGTCTTTTAGTTGCTTCGAAAGGTGGTATGCAACACCGCCCAGTCTCACATGCTCCGAGCCTTTATCGTTCGCCGATGAAGTAACACCGCCTGCTTTTGGTTTCGCGCCCTCTGCGATCACTATGTTCACAAAGCCGCGTCCTTTCTTATAGCGAGCGTGTATGCGTCTCATGATCTTATCCACGTCGTAGGGTATCTCCGGGATCAGGCAGATCTCTGCACCACCCGCAATCGCGGTGTGCAATGCAATCCATCCTGCATCGCGACCCATCACTTCCATGATCATTACACGATGGTGACTTTCTGCAGTGGTCACAAGCTTGTCGAAACTGTCGGTTGCGATCTGAACTGCAGTCTGAAAGCCAAAAGTTACGTCGGTAGAGGACAGGTCGTTGTCGATGGTCTTTGGCACTCCGATGATAGGAACTCCTTTATCGAAAAGCACCTTGGATATTTTTTGAGAACCATCGCCGCCGATGTTGATCACCGCATCGAACTTCAGGTCCTTCAGTCTTTTCACAAGCTCGTCGGAACGATCGATAAATTTTATTGTTCCATCCGGCTGCTCCAGGGGAAATTTGAGTGGATTGCCTTTGTTGGTTGTCTTTAATATAGTACCGCCCTTTACGTGAATACCAGCGGTGCGTCGGCTTGTTAGTTTTATGATCTCTTGTGGATCGTTGAATACACCGTTGAATGCTTCTATGCTTCCATAAATTTCCCAGTCTTTTTCTTTGCGCGCACGTTTGGCGATGCCACGGATCACTGCGTTAAGTCCGGGGCAATCGCCGCCACCAGTAAGCACGAGAACTTTCTTTGTTTTATTCATAATAAAAGGAATGATTCTATTTTGCCGATGCCCTTCTTAACCGATCGTTGATGGCGCGGCCAATTCCTTCATCAGGAACAAACTCGGCGATGATCAGATCTACTGGCATCTTGTCGAGCCGGCGCAATGCATCAAAAAGGTTTTTTGCAGCTTCGGTGAGGTCACCGGTGGGGGATAGGATCACCTGGTGTGTTGCCTTGTGATCTTTCTGAAACGAAAGCAATGCCACGCGCTGCAGATCGACCATCTCGATGGCCCTTTCAATATCGGCAACAAACATCTTTTTCGCCGGTGAGTAATGACTTTTTAGTTGACCGGGTGCTTTCAATACGCCCGGCGATGTGGTTAACTCTACATCGCCAACAACACTCTCGATCTGTTCTACCGATATACCGCCCAGGCGGTGAACGACAGTCTTATTATTTTCAAAACCCACGATGGTCGACTCTATTCCAATAGTACACGGTCCCCCATCGAGCACATATTTTATTTTCGAACCAAGTTGCTCTGTAACGTGACCTGCCTTTGTAGGACTCACAAACCCAAAGGGATTTGCACTCGGTGCCGCCAATGGAAAGTCAAGTGTCTTCAAAAGATTCTGGGTCATCGCGTGTTTTGGACAACGGATACCCACCGTATCGAGACCTGATGTAACGAGGTCGGGAATGATGCTTCTCTTCTTCAGCAGCAGTGTAAGCGGACCAGGCCAGAATTCCTTCGCCAACCTTTCGGCCTGCGCGGGAATGTTCATCGTGTATTTCGACAGTTGACTGTAGTCGTAGATATGAACGATCAAGGGATCGAACGAAGGCCGGTTCTTCACTTCAAAAATCCGTGCTACCGTATCCACATTCAGGGCGTTGCCAGCAAGACCGTAAACTGTTTCGGTGGGCACCGCCACGAGGTCGCCCTTCTGTAGTAGCCCTCGGGCAAAAGAAATATCAGTACCGGTTTCGGCCATTTGGGTAAGTAGTAAGTTAGGTAAGCCTCTTAAAATTGCCTGAAATTCGGCTTCTAAACAAGCTTGGAACGTAGCCTAAGGATGGACTTTTCTGAATTGAATTTCTCCAGGTCCCGCAGCTCGATCCAGCGTAAATCGGTCGATTCGTGGCTGATCTTCAATTCTTGGGCGTCGTCGGCCTGGAATAAAAACCGGACATCGTAATGGTCGTGCTGGGGGAACGAGAGGTCTTTGCGGGCGGGTATTGAATGTATGTCGATATCGAGAAAACCCGGTCCAACCTGCGTCAGGTTCGTGAGCCCGGTTTCTTCGTTGGCCTCCCGAATGGCGACGGCCAGAATATTTTCGTCGCCATCGGCATGTCCACCAGGTTGAAGCCATTTGCGGAGCACAGTGTGCTGTACAAGAAGGACTTTCGTGCCATCATTGTTAACGATCCAGGATGAGCCGGTGATGTGACCGGGTAAATGATCGCGATGATAAGCATGGGGATGCTGCAACAGCTCGATGAACCGGGCAGCGTAATTGCGTTCCTCTTCGTAAATGGTTTTGTAGTTTCTAAGCGCTGAAAGGAGCGATAACCTATCTGTCATTCTATGACGATCGTCACCTTGTTGATCCGTTTTTCCTCGAGCTTGCCGGTCTGTTCTCCGCCACCGAAGTTGTTCTTGTCGCCTTTCTTTGCAAGGACGAAATAAGAGATTGCTTTGAGTTCTTTGAACTTAACAACTCCTTTTTCGTCGGTTACGCCTTCGGCAACAGCATTCTTTTCCGTTTTATAGTCGTCTTCGGTTTCAAACAGTTGTACTGTCACTCCGTCCTCAGTGTTTCCAAGCTCATTGCGGATGGTGACGCTCATTTGTGTTTTTATGAGCTGGAACTGGAGCGTCATCATCAGGAAACTGATGGCGGCGAGAGATTGCAATAATCTTTTCATAGAAATGGATTTAACCTGAATTTATCTAACGGATCAAGGCCACACCACCTCGTTTCTCCTGTACACCCTGGTCGGGCCGGAATGCACTTACAAACTGCACAACATAGGAGTAAGTCCCGGGAGGCGCTGGTTTCGAAATATCGTTATTAAATCCGCCATTCCATTTGAAAAATCTGTCAGTGGACGAATAGACCATTTCACCCCACCTGTTAAAGATGAACACCTTGAATTGCTCGTCTTCTATAAATCTGGTGAACACCCAGAAGTCACCGTTCGTCAGATCTTTGCGATCGGGATTGAATACCGTGCTGCCGGGCTTGAATGCGTTAGGTGCATTCACCTTCGGGAGACATTCGTTCAGGACTTCGGTTTTGTCGGTGTTTGTACAGCCTCTTGCGTCGGTGACCTTCACCTGGTAGTCGCCCTTGCTGTCGGCATTCAGTACGCGATTTTTATAATTGAGGCTTAATGTGTTCTTCGACCATTCGTACGCAATAAATATTCCGGGGTCGAGATCGATCGAAGAAGTCGCCGGATCGTGGTTCTCGGGATCGTCGCATATAATGGCGATGTTCGGCAATTCACCTTCGGGCAACGGGGCCCTTGTGATCAGCAGAGAAGATGTAGCCTTGCACGTTCCTTTGCTCACCTCCACCTGGTATTGTCCTTCCGCAGTTTGCTGTGTAACCGGAGTAGTGACGCCGGCTATTGCAGCTCCATCGCGCGTCCATGCAAACGAAGCACCTGTTGCAGTAGTCGTTGCCGTGAGCGTTATCGGTTGACCGTCGTTGCAGGGCGGGGTAGAAGCAAGAGATGCATCTACAACACCAAAGACGTGTGCCGTAAAGTCGGCCGAGTTTTTCGTACAACCACTTTGCGGTTCGAAGATCTGGAGGCGATATACTTTTCCGTCGTCGGGAAGACCGATCTGTACGGCCGTGCCACCGATGGTTACATCGAACGCTCCATTCACAAACCAGCGATAGTTGAATGTGCCAACTGGTGTTGCATTGATAATCGCTGTCGCCGCACACGCCGTTGTTTGTGTAAGAGCCGGTGTCGGAATGTTTCCAACATTCAATGTTATGGACTGAGTTCCGGGGCATCCACCTGCACCGGATCCTACTACAGTAAATGTAGCGTTACCGGAATTTGGAGTAAGCGTGACCGAGGGGCCTGATAAACTGCCTGTGATTGCGGTGGGTGGTGTTGCGCTCCAGGTGTAGCTTGTTGCACCGGAGGCACTCAAGGTAAGAGCGCATAGATCGGGCGTTAGTGTTATAGCCAACGCAGGATTTGGAGAAACGGTCTGCGGGAAAGAAAAAATACAGCCGCCATTGTCCTTTAATTGAATTATATAGTTGCCAGCCGGCAATGGCGTCGCAAGATTGAATGGGGCTACACCCGTATTTCCGGTGGTCTGAGTACCGGTGGCGGAATTTGTTGTTGTATAGGCAAGCGGAAAAGCGACCGCTCCGGTTGTTGTTACTCTAAGTGTTACCGGATCGCAATTCGGTGGCTGGGCGGCAGCAGTTGCCGTGAAGGCTGCATCCGACAATCCGAATGCCTGCGAGATAGTACAACCGGATATTTGATCCTGTACAACCGCCGAGTATGTTCCGGCTGGCACGTTGTTGATTGTAAATGTATTTGGAGCCGTTTGGTCGATGTTGTTTTGCGATGCGCCGGGGCCTGAGATAAAGTAAGAATACAAAGGTCCGCCCGCTGGTGTCGACGCTATAAGATTTACACTGATAGAGCCTGTCGATGTTCCACATGAGGTAGGATTAGTGCCGAGCAGGGTAAAGCTTGGCGACACCTTGATATTGTACACTTTACTGTCAGTCCTGAAACAACTCGTCACAGGGTCGGTTACAGTTACTGTGTAATTGAAAACTCCGGGTGTTGTTACATCCACGGCCTGCACGGCGGCGGTGCTTGCAGGTGCACTGTTAATAGTCCACGCGTATGTCATGCCGGGGTTGTTCACATTCAACGCCGGCGTGTTATTGTCCTCGCATATCGTTATGTCGGGCCCGAGGTCGAATATCGGTCGGCTATCTGCAGTGAGGAATATTCCGCGTGTGGTACAACCCAATGTGTCGCTGATATCGACGGCGTATAATCCCTGTTCCGACACAGTAAGTACTTTTGTTGTTTCTCCCGTAGCCCACACATACGTGAGGTCCGGTACGTTTGCCGGGTTGGCATCGAGCTGTACGGTTGGTGTGTTACATAGCGGCACGCCCTTTCCTGGATTAGAGGGGGGTGGAGTAACCTTAAATGCTTTCGACATCACAGTATCGGGAGCACAACGGTTGTGAAGCTGCAGTGTCACCGAATAATTGCCTGGTCCTGGCAGCAACAATGCAAATGCAGCCTGGGTGCTTTGCGCAAGGAATGCTCCGTTGCGGAATACACGCCAGCTATAGGTGTCGATCTGGTCGCGTGGTGTGGCTGAGAAATGTGTGGAGTCTTGCGAGCAAAGCCCTGCTACCGTTATGCCGGGTCCGCCAAAAGCATTCGAGAATTGCTGGATGAAGTTGGGCAATCCAAGACGGCTGTTTGTACCACCTGCCAATGCGAAGCCGTTGAGGTTAAAGCTGGATGTTGCCAGTGTGTCTTCGTTGGCAGCGATAATACCAAGTGATGTATTATTTCCAGAGTTGTCAACAGCAACATAGAGCTGGCCATCGGGTGCAATCTGTATGGCGCCGATCTCCGCAGCCACTGGTATTTTTTGTCTGAACTTTGGCCGGAATAACGAGTCGATGGAATATTCGAAGATCGCCGACGTGCCGCCTGAATATTTTACAGACGCAAAAAGTTTGTTGCCTGCAGGAGAGAACTCAATACCGTAAATGGAACCGTTGGGCTCGTTAAGATCGATGTTCTTATAGTTCGTAAGATTTCCGGTGGTGTCATTCAAATGGAACAACTCGATCCTGTTGCTCACCGTGGGTGTCGATATCGGAACAGCAACGAGATCTCTCGGTCCGAGCTTCATATAGCCTCTTCCGTTTTCGCGGATAGCTGCCGAATGGTTGGTGCCGATATCGGAGTATACCTGGTTGCCGATCCCCTGCGCACTGATCGGGTAGGATCTGAATGTGCTGTTACCGAGATCGTGAACGATGAGCCATTGACCACTCGCTGTTATCCGCTCTGTGCTCTTCATGAACAGCAGCGTATTTTGTTTTACTATCGCACCCTTGCCAAGATTTTTCTTGATGTCGAATACGGAATAATTCAGCTGTAAAGAATCGCTCCCATTGATCGCCTGGGTGGTGAATATGTAAAAGATCGTTTCGTCATCAGGAACTGGTATAATGATAGCTGATTGCGTAGAGAGCGGATTGCCACCGATGCCGGTGGCGATAACCGTATGGGTTTTGTCCCAGACCGTGCTTCCATCGGTGTAAAATATCTGTTGCCCGTTCTTATCACAAACAATTGCACAACCTTCCGGTGCATTCATCGCGCTTTCGGCCAATGGCTGTTGTGTGGTGAAGTCTATACCTGCCTTATTTCCGAAATACCACTTGTTGAACTTCGTCGTCTGTAACCCGTATTCTTTCACATTAACAGGGGCATACGCGGAACAACCGGCTGCATCGGAAACAACTACATAATAATAACCTGCGGAGTCGGGCGTGAGCACCGCGCCTACGTCGCCATTCGACCAGTTGATAGATGCGGCTGTTCCTCCCTGTATCTTAACTGTAACAGAAAATTGTTTTGGTGATGAAGAACCGCGTGGGGGTGGAAATTCTTCTTTACATGCAGTGGTGTCTGTGGTCATCTGCAGTTTTAAGGCGAAAGCATTGATGATCACGGGCTTCGAAACGCTGTCGACCTGTCCCTGGTAGAATGCCCGCAACTTCACATTGAAGGCTCCCGATGTCTGATAGGTATGTATGGGGCTCCAGCCACTTCCATTGTTACCGTCGCCAAGATCCCATTGGAGACTATCGGCGCCGGGACGAACAAAAGGGAAGAACGTAGTCGGTGAATTCTGGCAGGTTCCGGCAGATGTGAAGTCAAGTTTCAACGTAATGGTATCCTTCGGAGCAAAACCAGGAAACTGTTTGCCATCGAAATTCAAACCCGCGAAAGTACCCGGTGTCGCGTTGTACTTCGCTTTGGTTGCAACACTGTCGGCCTGTTCGATCCTTCCAAGAAGGAATGGTCCTACAGCACTCGTCTGGTATAGGTGATAAATAAAATTGTCGGGACCGCGCTGAAGTCCATAGCTACGGAACACTGCGGCGGGTAGTACCGATCTTAGAGTGATGGCAGAATTCTGATAATCGTACTGGAGGACGTCGCCATTGATACCTGCTTCGCCGTGACGGGAAAGATAAAGATACTGTCCGCTTTGGCTCCACTCGATGTCGTATATGGCTTGCGGGGTTGTCGACAATACGCCGGAGTTGAGAATGATCCGGTCGAAGCTCAATGCACCGCTTGCTTCATTGAAGTTCAGGATGATGGCGTCGGTGCTTGCATCTTGCGGAGCGGCTGCCAGTTTTCTCAGGCCTTCATGATATCCGAGATGGGCAATGGTTGTTGGAAGTCCTGCGGCTGGTGAAGACACGGTATTGAATGTGCCCGTATATGACGCGGCATTGATCAGCGTGGCATTGAATACCTGTGAGCTTATGTTCTGAGTGATCAGCCAAAAGTCGCGGCCATTGGCGTGTGGCAGGGTGATCATACCTTCGGAAACTCCGACCAGCGTAGGTATTGCGGTATTCTTGCTTTCAACATCGCCGAAAGGAGGGGCGGGAAATGCTGAAGCTCCGAAGAGGTTCATGTCCACAACACTATATGATATGCCTCCTCCGGTTGTAAAGTTGGCTGTGTTTGTGAAGACGAAATATTTTCCGGCCTGGCCAGGAACGGGAGAGATAGCAACGGGTTGGTTGGCGACAGCATTGGCGGTGAGGCCGTTGCCGTTCGGCATCACTGTGTTATTCGCGTCGTAGATCCGGTTGCCATCGGTGTAGAAAAGAAGATTGCCGTTGCCACGATCTGTAGCGGTAGCGCTGCCACCAGCTCCAAAGGGAACAGCCTTATTGGTGATAAGACTGGCAACATTGGTAACCCGGTTAAAACGGATCGACCGTTGGGTATTGCCGAAGTACCAATTGTGCTTTGCAAGAGTCTGTGCGGAGCTATCAATGCCAGTGAATAAAGACATCCCCAGCCCAACCAAAATCAAAAGACCCCTGATGTGATTTATCATTGAGAATTTAAAACGCCAAAGTCCACTAAAATATACATTTTGAAGCAAAAAAACGTTAATGAAACGGTCGTGGCCATTGGCAAATCGACCAGTGAAAATTGGTGGACGTCGAATCAGTTACTATCCTCTACAAGAGTCACTTTTATTAAATCGAATAAAGGGTTTAATTTGCTAAGATTGAAAGTCCTATTTTTCTCTCCTATGATGCGGCGTGTGGTGAATTTGTCTGTCCTGCTCACCCTTTTGGGTGTCGGTGTGGCAAGTGCTCAAGACCCCCAGTTTTCACAATTCTACGCAGCACCACTTTACCTGAACCCGGCCTTCGCGGGGTCTACCAACCAGGGCAGAGCGGGTATCAACTATCGCAACCAGTGGCCGGGCATCGACGCGAATTTCACCACAATTTCAGCCTTCGCCGACTTCTATCTCGAAGACTATAAGAGTGGGATAGGCATGATAATCAACCGCGATTATGTTAATCTCGTTGGTCTTCAGTCGTTAAGTCTGGCATTGCAATACTCTTACGATCTCGAGATCACGAAAGGGCTCTCGTTCCGCCCTGGATTCGAAGTAGCGTTGTATAATCGCTCGATCAATTTTGGACGACTCACTTTTGGAGACCAGTTCGATTTCGATACCGGTAATCCAACCAACCCGACTGCTGAACAGCTTCGTGGTTCCAATAAATTCTTCCCCGACCTTTCAGCCGGTGGTGTGTTTTATACCCCAAAAGCATGGTTTGGATTTGCTGCTCATCACCTTACACAGCCCAACCAGTCTATCTCCGGCGATAACAGTCCACTGCCAATCAAATATTCGGTACATGGTGGCTACAAGTTTTTGTTAAGACCGGGTCAAATGGGAACAGGGGTTTATTCACGAAAGAGTGAAAGAAGCATATCACCCGCATTGCAGTATCGCCACCAGGGTCCGTTCGACCAGATGGACATAGGATCGTATTTCACTTTCGAGCCCATCATGCTGGGTATGTGGTATCGCGGTATTCCTTTCAAACCGGTGAATGGTTTCAGCAACAACGAGTCTATCGTGTTGCTCGTAGGTCTTACTATCCTTCGCGGCGATGCCAAGCGCCAGGATGTGTTGAATGTTGGTTATAGCTACGATTATACCATCTCGAAACTTGGACCTGGCAGTGGCGGATCTCATGAATTCAGCCTCGTCTATACTTTCCCGATTCGCAATCCACGCAAGCCCCCGCTGGACAAGATGGTGATTCCGTGTCCTGAGTTCTGAGTGCTGAGTTCTAAGGGCTGAGTGCTGAGTTGATGCAACCTTTCGGGATTTTGCCGGTATCTTCATAGAATCCACCGACGCCATCTATGAATTTCCCTAAAGTATTTTCCTACACCCTTCGGATTATTAATAAGAACCGGGTTTACTCAGCCATCAACCTGTTGGGTCTTTCCCTTGGCCTCACCGTTTTTGCATTGATTGTTCTTTTTGTGCGATACGAATTCGGCTACGATCGATATCACGCCAACTATAACCGGATTTACCGGGTAGTACGGGATGGCGACGGCGAATATATGGGTTCATCGAAGTATGTGATCTCCGCTGCGCCCATTGCTGATGCCATAAAAGAGACGGTAAAAGAGGCAGACAAAATTACACGGATCACGCGAAACTCCGACCTGCTTGTTAACACCGATGGTCATTCATTTTTTGAAAGCGACTATTTTGGAGTCGATCCCGATTACTTCAATATTTTCTCTTTGGATGTGATTGCAGGCGAAAGCAAAGGCCTTCTTACAAATCCAAGTGATGTTGTGCTCACCGAGTCGATAGCCATTAAATACTATGGTTCTGTTTCCAGTGCTATCGGTAAGGCAATGTCTATCGACCGAGGCAAGCCCCTCGGCGACTATGTTGTACAAGCTGTTGTTCGTGACATGCCATTTCAATCGCACTTCCGACCTCGTTTGATGTTTCAGTTCGAAGCATTGGTAAAGGCAACTCAGCCAAGTGATCTCGGATTTTGGAACAACAACAACTATTGGATCTATTTCACGCTGCAACCTGGAACCGACATACCCGCAGCTGAGAAAGCTCTTAATGCCTATGTTCAACCAAAGCTCGGCCAGGACAAGCCACCGGTTTGTCTGTTTCAGCCGTTATCGGATGTTTATCTCGGTGAGCGAATGAACTTCGACCTTGCGACAGTTGGTAATCTCGATGCTCTTTACATCTTTCTTTGTATCGGCACGCTCGTGTTGATCATTGCCTGTATCAACTATATCAACATGGCTACGGCTCGGGCCGCGAATCGCGCAAAGGAGATAGGTGTCCGAAAAGTAAACGGTGCACTGCGTTTCGATCTTATAGTTCAATTCCTTTCAGAAGCTTTTTTCTCTGTGATCATTGCAGCGATCGTTGCCTTTGGTGTGGTAGCATTAATATTACCTGCTTATAACCAGTTTCTTGTAAAAGAGATATCGATGGATTTTCTCCTCCAGCCGGGATCACTGTTGTTTGCAAGCCTGTTGTTAATAACAGTTGCGATGACTGCCGGAGCATACCCTGCCTTCCTGTTCTCTTCGTTTAAGCCGATACACACACTCAAAGGAACGTTCCGTCAATCGCACAACTCAAGATTGAGAAACGTGCTTGTGGTATTTCAATTCGTAGTGTCGGGGACACTGATCTTTGGAACACTGATTGTATGGAGAC
>Ga0307509_10008605_pt1 | contig 12961 bp, 11 predicted proteins | sample 10_EM_MG_FD_202245 | JGI IMG/M metagenome (GOLD analysis project Ga0307509, IMG submission 202245) | Populus trichocarpa ectomycorrhiza microbial communities from riparian zone in the Pacific Northwest, United States - 10_EM | ecosystem: Host-associated > Plants > Roots > Unclassified | place...
GTGTTCCCCGACAGGACCACACAATCGAGACGGAAAGGTACTTCGCAAAGGGCTTGGAAAGCTCAGCGCCGACCGTGAGCGAAGAGGACAGAATGCCGACCGTGCAAAACCTAAGCGAGGTGCAGAGAAAGTGCGGGGTAAAGGGGGGAACTGAACTTCATGTGCGGGAGTCAACGATGAACAGGAATAAGAACCCCGTAGAGGAGGGGGTAGACCCCAGAGGGAGATGAGGGGTTGTGGCAGGGCTCCCCTAGGCAGAAGCCATCAAAGGGGAGGAGAGGGGGTGGTGGTGGAATCCCACAATGATTTCCCTAGTGTTGAGATTTCAATCGCCGGAGGTGTAGGGGAGAAGGTTCATGCTAACTACTGTGACCGTGTCTCCACCTTTTATAGACTCTTCATGGCAACAACCCTAACCCTGGTGACTCATGACTTGAGTCACACGGTCTAGTGACTCATAACGAGTCATGCCCGAAATCCATCGGATGACTCCTATGAGTCACTGCGCAACATGCCATAAACCAAGCATAAAACATAAAAGCTATCTGGTGCGCAAAGCGCGTCACCTGTTTCAAACTCGTGACTCATAATGTGAGTCACGCGCCAAAGTCATTACATCATTATGACTCACAATCGTGAGTCATGGTAACATCAACCAATCATAAAATAACGAGCACACGCAAGTGCGAGTCATGTGACAACTATAAGTCAACTCACTGTATAGCGTAAAACATAAACCTACCATATGACTAATAACTACTAGTCATGTGAAATCTGCCTTGCTTAGTCACGATTTGTGACAATTATCATAGTACCCTTTAGGCTCTTTGGAAATGCTTAGATGTAGTTTTTAAGTGATATGAGAGCCAGGAATGAGAAGAGGCAGTAGGGTGCATTCAGATTCAAATACAGAAAGGAGGAATAGAAGTATAAACTCAACTCTTTGATGTAGAAAGTATCAGTAACTAAATTCATGTCTGAGTAGATAGCTACCTAACCAAATAAAGAGAATGGTAAAATCGAGACTTGTTATTCATGTATTTTGTGTTACTGTTAACTCTATTCCTGGATGTTTGTAATATGCATAGTATCAGAAGCCTTGTGGACGGTGATAATTGAATAAGGTGGGCCTAAGGCAAAGTTGGGGAGGAAGAGGAAACATCAACAATAGAGGATATAACAATCAACAAAGAGAGAGACTGAAAGAATGAACCTAACAGCAAATAGGGAATAGAGATAGAAAGCCAACACACTCTAGGTCAAGCTGAAAATGTCGATTGTGGAGGGAAGAGTGGTAATAAATTGATGGTGTTGTGATTTGCATCGCGAGAGGTGTAGCAGAGATAGAGGATCTGGACCAATTGTGAGAATCGTTCTTGAATTTGTACTACACTCTACACTACCTTCCTTTCTGCTGGAATCATCTATAAAATTATCTTTTTTCTCAATTAAGGGAAGTGAGAACACTGTTTAAGCCGGAAGATTCACTGGGCTAGTTATAGTAATATACCTGACTGTGGAAATATAAGATCCTAAGACAACACATGGGTTAAAGGGATGCGAATTAATAGCATGTAATTACAACTTATACATTTGTTGGAAGTTTTATCTGAAAGCTATTCCTACAACTACATCCAATTAGCACTTGTCTACTATTGAGAACATCATCAATGCTCGTATTCTGAGTTTGTTGTAGGAGAATGAAAATCCTCTCTGGTATATGAGAAACTGGGTGGAGATGTTGGACAGGGTTCATGTTCAGAACCTTGAATTTAGTTAGGTTGAAATTGAAGAAATCCAGTTTGTAGAGATATGTCCTATCTATCATCCATCCTGTCTAATAGATACAGGTAACAAGACTGCAAGCCACATGTTCTTATCCGGACAAGGTGCAATATATGGTTTATATAGTTTCTGTAATCGCTAGCTGTCATCTTTGGAATAGAGAGAATAAGTCATTTACCTCTCAAAAGTGCCCCCCGTGCAGCTCAAAATCATGCTACAATTCAATAGATAGTACCAAAACAGAGGCACAGAATAATATATTACAATAGATTACAAGGGCCTTCCTACCTGTCCTGAGGCTTCACCCTCTAGCAGTACACAATCCTGCTAGTATTCCCTGAAGGTATGTTGAATCCACTTCACAGAGTGCCTATACCCTGTGGTATCAACTGCTTCATCACTATCTAGCAATCCTATATCAGTATTCAAACCTGAGTCTTACACCCAGTAGAATTGAGGATGAGAAATTATTATTTTTCTATACACGAGAGAAACCCCACATGAGAATAATGGAAAAGCAAACTAGGCACACTTTACATCAAAAGCCTACAAATAATCCTGTTATAAAGTTCTGGATAAAGGTTAATAAAACAAGGCAAACCCCATCATACATGCTGGGAATCAATACCTCATTACCAACCTCCTCAGAAAGGTTGAAAAAGATGAGCCACATCTGACAACATAACATCCACAAGAGCATGCTCTATACAGTCCAATAAAAGGCCCTACGACCAGAAAGGATGTCTTGGAATCCAGTGGGTTTGGAAGAATCAAATCTAACCATCTGTCAACACTACTGATACTGTCGGCCATCTAAACTCCCCAACCTCTCATCCACTATGGTTTATAGTATTTAAAGTTTGAAAGAAATCCAACACAGTATCGAAGACATTTTTTTCTGAATTACCCCATTCTGTATTATCAAGGATATGATTTATGCTTATTAAGGCCTAGATGCTTGTTCAATATTTCAACCATATCTTTTGACCCTAGACTATTTGTCAATATTCTCACAATAATCTAGTCAGCAACCTTATAGAATATAGTTCAGATTCTTTCAGCCTGATACTATGAAGGATATCAAATGTGGAAGTTTTAGTAAGGCATTTGCTTAAAACACTGCTATTTTCTGAATTTACTTTACCTATCCGATTTGTTGGTTCTTTTTGTGCAGGTATTTCTTGTCAAATTAAACTAGCTTCGGTATTGGCCTATGCACAGCGTTTACTGAAAGACCTCTTAGTACCATGGTTAGAGGAGGTGTGAAGTTGTTAGGTTGAACATATGTTTTCAACAACAAGATCTAGCAATCTAAGTACCTAGCATACTATAAAGGGATTGACAATATAATATATCTTGATAAGCAAACAGTTAGTTGATAGTTGCATAATACAAAGTGGTTAATACAAAGAAGATTCAGAAAGCCCAATTTCTTGTAGAGTAGTGAAACATCAACCTGACAAAAGCCTATTTTGATGAGTTTCATTCAACCACACCAGTTATTTGTGACTTTAGCTGATTCCAATTGCAAGGTCCGAACTCAAGTTTCAAATATGTTATCTATATTTTTCAATATTTCCAAAATAGCTAAATAATAAGATTCTATCCATATATTAGCCCAATCCCAAGTGAGATTTGTGTTAATCATTTTTCAAACATCCACTTTAGCTTGAAACAGAGGTTCGCTGAAAGTGACCATTAAAGGTAAAGGTCTGATAGTAATAGCAAGATAGGTGAGTTTCATTTTCTGAATAAATATGGAAAGAAATGATGGACCTAAGGGGGTTACAGCCTGTTTTCCTTTCTCTAATTGAGAAGAAATTTCAAAGTAATAAAGGGGACAAGAAGGAAAGAAGGAAAGAAACACGAAACTTGGCAAATTACCTTGATCTTTGTAGTACTTTGTCATTGTCTAGGTATTTCTGAGTATATGATGGTAGTCATTATAATATACATCACTGGTGGTGTTCAATGTAATGCCTTATATACTCAGAGTTAGATATATTTCATTAAGAATTCAACCACCGGTGGAGTGCTTTTATCATAGGACTAGATGACTTCCATAATAATATGTCTAATATGATATATGTGTAGTTAGCATTTACAGTTAATTTAAAGGAAAAAACTTAGTTTTTTTTTGGTAATAGAGGTTCTGACGCAGAGGGACTAAATAAGCAACAGTTAATTGACAGTCCTATAATTTTGCGGTCAGGTTAGAATATGTTATTATTTTAGTATTGTTCGAAACTATTGCAAAGTATTATATTTATAATTTCTTATCTGAACAGCAAAGAAGACTAGTATGTTCTTTTGTTATAAGATTAAGTTTGCTTGCATATATGTGATTAGAGGTAAAGAGGGTTTATTCAAAGTAAAGAGCAAGAAAGGACTTATATGGTTGGATGAAGAGGTTTATCTATTATGACTAGGTCTCTTATATAGACCTTTTATGAAAATCTGTAATCCTTGTTACTTATCTCATGTGAGTCCGAATATTTTATGACTTACAATGGGTCATTCTGGAAATGAATCAGCTAACCTCAATTATTTGCTTGGCAATATACTATAACTCAACTATAACTTATCGAACAAGTTAGGTAAGCAAATACCCTTATATTAGTTAAACTTGTAACTCAGAAAGTACCACAAAGGCAAAGGTTATTACATTATTATGACTCACAATTCTGAGTTAGTTAAAAGACACCTAATTAAATTAGAAAAATAATACGCAGTGCATCTCATGTGAGAACTATGAGTCAAATTCCCATGATCATGTAAAAATAAATATACCTAGAATAAATAATAATTATTTAGGTAAAACTATATCCTCAGGTGGTTACAATTTATGATATATTAATATAGATTGGCAAAGGTCATAGTTTAAGATAGAAATATATAACAAGTATTGATTACAAGTAATATAAGATAGTTTCAACAAAAAGAAGGAATTTCATAATTAAGAGGAAACTGATAGCTTACTAAATCAAGATACTGAGTACAGATATTGATAAGTGAATTGTAAAAAGCATAATTAATTGTAACGACCCTATAATCAGTGGCTACAATGACTTCCATCTTAGGCTAAATGGTCAACCTAGATGTAGCCAGAGGTTGTATGGTCTGGTACACTTGGTATACAAAAGGCTGGTTAACGTTAGTCAAGACTAAGGGAAGTACAGAATAACCTTGAGTACTCCGTTAGGCAGAGTAACCTTTCAGAACTAGATTTTCATAAAGTTAAGGAAACTATGAGAATGTTACCTGAGACTGCAAGCTTTCATTAGATGTCCCTATATGGACTTCTGAAAGGGTTAAATGCATGAGAGGTGTAACGGGGGCACCCTGTAGAGAGGTGAACTCTAAGGTTGCGACCGCACCAAACACTCAAAGTAGAAGATAAAGATGAGGTAAAATAATTCTGAAGAATCAAGGGTAAAACTTAATATAGTTAAGCTCGAAGCTTCACTCAATTTAGTTCTCTCAAGGAAAAGTTGGTTGTCAAAGAAGAATGCCAAACGCTTAAACTTAAGTAGATATCAGATTTAAGGCTTTGACATTCACCACTACTTCTGACCTTTGTGCGAGCACCCTGTCATGCTCAGGGTTTGTCCGAGGTCTACCCTGCATCAGGGCCTATCCTGCCAGAAGTGTCGGACCAACCCATGTACATTTAACTCCGTCAATAGGATAGGAGTTTCTGCAATGCATCTCCAATACAACCGCAGGTGAAAAACACTTCCTATCGAAGTCATACCAGTGGCTAACTGTTATGACAACAACCGGAATCAATACCTAGGTGGTGGACTCACTGGCCCAGTGGTAGTTTCGTCTATACAAGCTATGCAGTCCATCATTTAATCTACGCGGCTATCCAATGTGATAAATTGACATGCAAGCTCCCCCGGTGAGAGGTAGCCGACGGTTGGCTTAGTGGGCGCTACCTATAGCCATCCTCTCGGGAGATACTCTACCGCGATAAGATTCATACCCCTAGAGTCCAATAACAACCCATAGTAATGCTACAAATCAAGGGGAGAAGGCCAGGGCTGGTTACTAAGGTATTTGTCTCGAAAGCACCCTGGCCTTCTGAGACTACCTGAGTACCACTAGGAAGACTACCCTACAACCCGTGGGCTAGAATAGACTCCTAGATGCCCGAGAGACCACATATGGGCGACCCCCATTTTGGCGGTTACCCATACACCCCTTATATATCCTGCGAACGACATTCAGTCGGACGGATGGCGAGGACTTATACTGTGTTACGGCAGCTGCTCCAATCACCTCTTTTAACTAGCAAACGAGCAACTACACAGCCTTCTGCCTATGACGCGCCGTCCCAATGCTGGGGCCAGAGGGGGGTGTTAGCTAAACCCGCCTATGTTCAATAGTATGTTCGGGCCGCCCTTACACAGGGGTGGGGCCTCCCCGCGCAGATGCGTGTGCGCCCAAGAACATCTAAGAGCCCATAGAATGTGAGGCAATTGGCCTCTAAGTTCTAGGATGACTTTGCCGGTGAAGGTAGGGTAACTTGGGTTTCTCAGTAGGGTAACTGGGACCTATTTTATGCCTTTAACCGCTCAGGAAGTCCTCCATTCGACCACAGAAGTCGGCTCGGAGATCCGTGTAACATCCCCATAATTCTCTTGATCTTATGCGAATGTTTTCCCGAAAGGTTACCCTGCCCTATAGAGTACCTCAAGGCTACTCAACTATTTCCTAGGCCTTATCCTAGGTTTACCCGCTATGTATATACTATGTATACGAGACCATACCACATCTGGTTACCACTTGGTATACCATTTGGGCTAAGGTGATAGTGATTGTAGCTACCTATCGTAGGGTCGTTACAAGAGGACAAAGATACTATATTTTGAGAACTTGTCTATTATGCTTAGGGTCCCAGTTACCCAACCATGGAACCCTAGGTACCCTACCTTCACCAGCAAGGAAAATGAGCAATACAAGTGATGTTAGTCCCATAATGTAGAGACTCATCAATGTTTATAGACATACATAAGGTTAGACAGGCAAGCCTATAACTCGTGTAAACGCCATTTGAACATGAATTTTGATAGTAACAAGTTATATTGGTGTAGATGCTAAAACACTAGTAAAATATGATCAATAGGGGTGCTCTCAGAACATCATATATGTCGAAGTCTTCCAAAAAAAAGGAATCTGTTCACAGAATATATAAGGGGGGTATGTGTGGACACTATATATGGTGTTACACATAAATAGTCACCCCAGTACACAGAAGTCAATCCATGTCTACGGGTAATGGAGTAGCCTTCCTGAACATGCTTAGATACTTCAAGAAGGCCAGGAGGCTTTTGGGACATTTACCTAAAAGGACCGCAGGAATCTTGCCCTCTCAATTGGTAGCATTTCTATGTATTGTATGTGAACTGTAAAATTATCAGGCTTATCATGTAGGGTATGTTCCAAGAGACTGGCTATAGGTTGGACATATTGAACCAACCATCAACCACATCTCACTGGAGGTGCTTGGTCGTCAGAATATTTTATTCAATATCTGTATAGATTAAATAATGGACTTCATATCTTGTATCAACAAAACTACCCCTGTGCCAGTCAGTCCACCACCTAGGTATTGACTTCAGTTGTTGTCATGACAGTTAGTCAGTCGCATGACTTGGATAGGTAGAGTTTTTCTAATGACAGTTGAATTGAAGATGCATTGCAAAAACTCATATTCTATTGACTGGGTTAAGCATAGGCGAGTTGGTCTGATACTGCTAGCAGGATTATTCATGATTGAGGGTAGACCTAGGACCGTCCTGAGGACGACAGGGTGCTCCCACAAGGTTGAAGTAGTGGTGAATGTCAAAGGCTCAAATCTGATATCTACTTAAGTTTAAGACTTTGTTATTCTACTTGGATAACCAACAATACACGAGTGAACTTATTGAGTCAAGCCCCGAGCTTAACGATATTAAGTTTTACTGCTTGAATAGTCTGGAATTATTTAATCTATCTTCATGTTCTACTTTGAATCATTGGTGGGATCGCTACCTTAGAGCTTTTCTCTCTATACAATGCCCAAGTTACATCAATCTCCTTAGTATCACCATAGTATTTTCAAATTAATCTCTATGATAAAGTAACTAAAGCCTGTAGAACTAGACACTCAAGACATTCAAACTAAAACTTCCAATTTTGACTGGCATACAATTTAGATACCGCCAAGTAATTATTACCAAAATGGACAATGCAATTGAAAGACAAATAAAAAATATAACATTATGACCATCATCTACGATTACTTGCTACACCTGGCTTTTTCCATTTTGAGTCTCTGGCTAAGCAGCCAGTGTGGCCCATACATAGCAGTTCCCTCTATCGAAACAGTCAGAAATGAGTTTTTAGTATAGCGTGGTTAACCCAGTTGGGTATTAGCCTAACAATCCTGAAGGAATTCAAGAATAGGGACAATTTTCACGAAGGCTGGAAAAGATTAACTTAATATGAAGTTGAAGGTATTCTCAGTTTAGGAGATTTATAACTTGTTATATTGTTAAAGTCTCTTCATCTCTGCTTCGTGATTCTTCCGCCATGCAGCCGGTTTTTTTTCATTATTTTTCTTTTTCTTTTACAGATAGTATATTCTTCATTTAAGGTAGAAAGCTCACATGTTGCCGGATACGATATTCAAAAAGCAAAATTTACCCTAGCCCTGGAAAAAAGGCATTATCCCAAGTATCTCAGATCAGAAATTAAAGGAATATCATCTACTTGACAAGAAACTTGCAAAAGACTAGCTCAGTGTAGGTACAAGATAGAAATTCAAGGAAACTCAAGCTGTAAACAACTAGAAAACCTCAGCCTTAGACTCCAAAGTCTGTACAAAAGAAATAAACTACTTTTATATGAAAGGAAGCTACACGATATTGGTATTAAGTAAACAAAAATGTCCCAATACCTGAATCTGAAAGGTACACCTTAGAGATTGCATACCCTATTGATACTGGCTAACAAGATAGTGAATTATCAAACTCAGCGTAATGGTAGAGTGCTGTTACCTTAATAGGAAACTAGGAGCAGACATGGCAGTTATCTAACGGAAATTGCCTATTCGGTTCGCTACTGTAGATACACGTTATTGTATATCCCATGTTGAGGTTCTACACTAGGAGTGCTCTCCTCATTACATTATACTCTCCTTCTCTCTTTTAGATTTCTATTCATTTATCTTTCCTCAATCTAACTTATAACATCCACTGTAACTCTTGTATCATGTGAAAAACTCCATATAATACTACTACCACTACAAGATTGGTACTTTAGTAGTGATCTCCTATTCCTTTGATTTCATTCCTTGGTTTCTTTGTTTTGTCCTTGGGCCTCTACATCTATATTCTAGGACTTATTTGATTTTGATACTATTTCTGCATAGTAAGTATTTGCATTAGCGACAGGGTATTAGGTTCTGTTTTATTTGTATTTAAAGAGCCAACAATGCACTAAGAATTCAGTTTCTCAAGCCCCACAGAGACAAATATTCTTAAAATGCTACATCTTGAATGGTCAATCTAATTAATTACTGGGCCAAGGCGCCAGGGTGGAATATCCCCGCGCTCCACCGAAACAAACAAACCTATGCACCGGAAAGGGGTGCATCGGCGGGGGTACTCACGAGACTTTTCCGAATTATTGGTCGCTTAATCGAACTTACCCCTAAACACCTGATATACAGGTGGATTTCCCCCTGAGGCTGCTGGATTGTCCCATCAATAGCCCGCACCCGCCTGTAGCGCTGGGTATTGTGCCTATTTTTCCCGTAAAACGTTATCGCGAGACCTCCGCCACTACCTCCGATTAGTATGCTGGTTAGCGACTCTGTATTTCAATAGATGGTATCCAGGAGCCTTTAATAGGCTTCCAAAGAAATGTATGTTGGGCTCCATTTTTGCCTCACAAGATGGCTAATTTCCATATCCGCCAACTCAAGGAATGAGCCAAAACTCTGGGATATCTTGAGAAGTACCTGAAGCCGGGGTAGATGATAAGTCTTGCTGAGCGCCGAGTATTGGACAATGCCCCGATCCTTGGGGGTATTCAGAGAAGCTTTTATGCTGGAGTCATTCCTGTCCGAGCCGAGAAGGGCATTTCTTAACATAAAATTTGCAAAGCCCACTGTCTGTCCAGGCGCTCCACTTATATCGTCTACCCCCCGACTAGAGAGATAATCAAGATACTTCTCCGGCAGAGAGATCACCTTCTGTCCCATGCTGGTCCCTCCGGTCAGAGCCTCCATTCGAGATAGCACGCAGTCCACCCCTTCCAAGTCTCGAATTTAATACCCTCATCTTCAAGCGATTCGATGATCCTCCTAACATTATGGAAATAACGGGAGAGCTCCACCGTGTTTTTGAGGACGGTGGAAGCCTTATTATAATACGAGTGCTGGGTCTTCTTCACTAATCGCGGCACGAGTTCCAATTCGGAGTCGGCTACCCCCCAAGCTCTTCGAGGTATGCCAACAGCTGTGCATCTCCATCACCATCAACTTAGTCATCTCGATACCCAAGTATCTAGTGAGCGGCGATTCCCCCTTCACAGTCCGCTTGTGCTCATTCTTCCAAAAGTTACATTCCTGAACCATACACTCCGGACTGATGTACACCATCTAGCCGAGGAACCCCCAATTCTCACCAACAGACCGCCCAATTGGCACGAGCAGGATCCACATCTTTCGCAACGATGGAAACCGGTATTTTGTAGATCCGGGATATTGCTGTAATGCTCGCGGCCGGGAGTCTTCGGAGAGTAAAATTATTCCCCAGCCGCTGATGCTCTGCCGGAGGCTCGCCGAGTGCACCATTTAGTCGGCAGATGGTTGGCGGAGAACGGGAGAGGACCGGCCGGAAAATACTTCTCGGGGGGCGGTGTTCAATCAAAACCTTTCTCACACCAAGCCCCGTATTCGTATCTCCGGAATGAGCATAATCCCTTCGCTCCGACACCGCTTGTTCTGGAAGGGTCGAACTCTGCTCTCAGTCCGAAGGAGGAGCTTCGGGGGTCTTGTTGAAAGTGGTGGTCACATCTGAAAGTAGCGGTAACTGTTCCGATTCCAAGAAGGTAAGGGCGGCGGGGAATCGGTGGGAGTAGAATTGCGTCAATAAAATGAATTAGCAAACATCCTTCCGCAAGACCCCGCAATCAGAACATGGGGTTGAATTGATTGCCGGAAAAATGGAACAAACACTGGCGTCAGCTTACGTAGGATGTTAGGGGACGGCATCACAGTCAGGAACGATCACCTCAACCGACAGCCCATAAATATCGTAGGCGGCGATAACTTCCACAGCATACTTCCCCACAAACAGCTCGGAGAGGGAAGTCGAATGCTCCACCTTGCATCCCCAGGTTGAGCCACTCGTGCATCGAACGAGCTGGTGTGAAGAGTTGTCGACATACCCGCCGAGCGCAAGGGCGCCGGGAGCCACCTCTCCGGTCTTATCAGGCACGATGTGGAAAGGTTGGAGAGGGTTCGCGTTCGGCACCTTGGACGTGGTTATGGGGCAATTGAGGAAAGGCGGTTTGTGGAGGTGGGTCACATCTGTCATCTACCTAGTGAGATATGTACTTGCGCATTCCACAAGTATCCTGATGCCTTGGCGCCAAGATTCAATTTCAACTCTCGGCCGGGGAAGCGTTAAAACGGCGCACACTAGAAATAGTGCTGCATTTAAAACCTCTATAGCTCACTCAAAGATTACTATATTTGGTATACTTTTTGGCACTCTGAATGTACAACCTACTCTCTATCGAATGATAGAAAGGAAACAAATGGCAAGGAGGTTAAGGAGTGTGGGCAGTTTGAGGTGGGGTATTTTTAAGTTACAGTACTGGTTAAAGGTTTCTCCTACCATCAGGGAATCAGACCTCCAAACGCTTTGGCATCCGGATACTTTAGGAAGGCGAAAGTAAATGCGACTACAGCGCAGGCTGCGTATATTTGCATGGGTGAGGCGCAGGTTGGGGTTTCCATAGTTTCTGTAACGGCTAACGTGATTTACGGGGAAGCGGCTCACGACAGGGATCCGGCTCACCCTTAGCAACCGGTGAAAAATCAAACCTACATTTTATTATCTCCATGAATAAGAGAGATATTAGTTTGAAATTTTAGATACAAGTACTTTAAGATATAGAGAATCAGAAAATATGGTTTTTATTTCTCAGGTAAATATTGCTGTTCTGGTATAGTGGTTTTAAGATTGCCTATCTCAAAAAAGAATTGCCCTCTTTTCAAACAATATAAAAATTGAAAAACTGCCAAGAAGGACATTCTAAAATAGATAGAAGGATAGTAGAAGTCTTATATATTCAGAGTAAACTGGTTTTAATTTTGTTTATATAAATTGCCTAGAGCAGTAGTGGTCAAAAGAGAGATGAAAAACTATGTACAAATTACATACAAATTGTATCAATTTGACCATGTAATATCTACATACATAGTTGGCCTATGAACCCTATTTCTTGGAATATCCTTTATTATGATCTATAGAGTTAGTATTGAAGGTTTGAAGTTAGGCAAATACACCTGGCATATTCTATACTCCATTGAATTTAGAGAGTAATAGTATATAACTACTGAGCCTTTTGCCATTTTTAAATAGTTATTATAACATTTTCAAAACAAATACAAGTCTATCCATGATTCGATTCACATTAGATAACTAGGATTGATAGTAAGCATGTTGTGTATTCAAGTATCTCTAATTGTATGTACTAATCTGTACACAATTATGACAATTGACTAGACAATTAGCATGGAATCTGATGAACCAATATCAATTTTCCTGGCTTCAAGAAGTGTAGTTTGACTTAGTAAACCATTTACCTTAATCTGATAATTGATTGTGATTTCAAATAATTCATTGTGGCAATTTTAACTAAGTAACAGAACTTCTCCGTTGCTTTTACCTGTTTGAGAATCATCAAAGTACAGATTATTCAAAACTTTGTTCTATGAGTATAAACCTTCAATATCTACTTTAGAGATCATAATAAAGGATATTTCAAGAAATAGGGTTCATAGGCCAACTATGTATGTAGATATTACATGGTCAAATTGATACAATTTGTATGTAATTTGTACATAGTTTTTCATCTCTCTTTTGACCACTACTGCTCTAGGCAATTTATA
>Ga0307509_10008606_pt1 | contig 12959 bp, 3 predicted proteins | sample 10_EM_MG_FD_202245 | JGI IMG/M metagenome (GOLD analysis project Ga0307509, IMG submission 202245) | Populus trichocarpa ectomycorrhiza microbial communities from riparian zone in the Pacific Northwest, United States - 10_EM | ecosystem: Host-associated > Plants > Roots > Unclassified | place...
TTCCTTTCCTATTTTCCTCCTTCCTTGATCCTATCAAGGTTGCTCCAATCATTTATCAACATGGTAGTCAAATTCTTGAAAATATTCATTCAAAAGCATAAAAAATCAATAAAAGATAGAACCAGTTGCAGGCAATCAACGAATACGTACCATCATGTATGTCAGGTGTAGCAGCAGCGGTGGCATCAACAATAACAGTAACAGGTTGATAATCCAGAGCTACCGCATCAAAGACAGTCTGCCTTACGCAATTTGGAGTTTGAACCCCTACGTGAACAATTTTAAGGATCACAGACTGTTAGCACGCGTAAATCACTCAAATCCCTTGTTCATCAACAATCATCATTAAAATACAATTAAACTAGGTTCATGGGTCCTGAAATTTGCATTTACCCGAAATTACTAAACTCTTAATTCCCTCAGTACGCAGAAATGAATGAAGATGAGTAGCAAAGAATGCACTGAAACGTGTCTTCACCAACTTATAATCCCCTTCTTTGATTACAAGACCATCAACCAGTTCTGCTCCCACACTTCCCTTCGAGGTGGGACCCACATTTCCTGGAGAGTACAAATGTCGGCGAAAGAGTTCGGCATCTCTCCCTTGTGGATCATGTTCACGGACAACCTGAAGCCACAAAATCCAAGTATAGCCAACCTCAATGCATCGTCATACAGAAGCATTATGAACTTCAGTTTTCCAATTCATGTCAATCACGATTAGACTGAAACAATAAAATTAACAGTTATGCAAAATTAAACTGAACAGAAAATAAACATCCCAGCAAATTAAAAAAACTAATGATATCTACTCCTGACCACCAAGCCAAGTGAAAATAGTCCCTTCCCAAATTCCTATTTTTCTAGAAATGGAAAACCCAAACAAACAAAGGACAAAAAACCATAGTTTCCAACGAAAATAGTCATAATTCCCAGGAAATCACACCCACAGGTTAGAAGGGAAACAAAGAAAAGAAGAAGAATTGGGTATGAGGTAGAAATAAAAAACGAGCAAGAAAGAAAGGGTAGCCAGTACCCACCCAGACAACAAGGATGCCACGCTGCCTAGCAATATCAACAGCTTTGATCACATTTGGGACAATGGCTTTGCCTCCATTCACTTTCATCAATCCATCCTCCAGTATAAAATCATTCTAAAAAAAGGAAAACCATATGATGCAAATTTCTTTTCATATTTAAATACTTGATACACAACATCAACACACACACACACACACACACACACACACACATATGTAGCAAACAAGATTCAGAGAAAAGAGAGAGACCTGCATGTCAATGACTAATAGAGCAGTTTGGTTCCATTTATCTGCCATGCTCATTTTCTCAAATTACGCGAGAGCTAGACTGGATGAGTTCCTAGGCCTTCTTCTTCTTGGCATCTGTTCTCATTGGCTAGGAGTTTTTTTTAGTTGATAAATAACAAAATGGAATTTGATTTCATCAATTTTTTTTTTCAAGTCAAAATAGCTTTTGTCTTTGTCTTACCTGGGTGGTTTGTTCCAGCTAATTTGGCGAGCATCTCCCAATTTATGCTGACTCGGGTAAAGATATTTTATCTTTCACTTTCCTTTTTTTATTTATTTATCAAAATAAGTTGTTTTTGTTCTCATTATCAATTAAATAAAAAGAAGAGATAAATTGCAGGTTATTCTTTTAAAATTCAAGTATCATTTGGGACCACGTTCCATAAAAAAATAATTTTTTTATATATTTTAAATCATTTTGACGTGCTGATTTAAAAAATAATTTTTAAAAAATAAAAAAATATATCATTTTAATGTATTTCGGCATGAAAAATACTTTGAAAAACAACAGCAACCACACTTCCAAACAAACTTCAATCTTACTCGGGTCCAAACAAAGCCTTAGATTAAAATAAAAATAAGGTAAGAATTAACTAAACCGATATAAATTGTAAAGAAAATAAATTAAAAAATTCACCTAAACTAACCAAGTTAAATAAATAAATCGATTCATGACTCAATTCACCGGGATAAACCCAATCAAAACCTGTTCAACAATTTTTTCATAATAAATATAAATTTAACATCTACTGTCTCTTTTCTAAATCTTAGTGTGCATTTCGTCAACTTTTTCTTCAATCTTTTTCAACCTTCTCTTCATATCCTATGAGTCTTTCCAAACCAAAAAACCAAAACTAATAACATGACCAAAATCTTCTCTTCATCTTGCCTTTGGCCAAGAGCTATAAAAATCTGACCTTGCAGGATCCCATCAATTTTCACCAAACAAGTAACACTACAGAGTCACAGACGCTTTCCAAAAAATTGTATCCTCTCTTTTTTTATTTGCGTAGTGCACTAGCATTGACATCCATTTCTTCTTCATCGAAGATTTCTTCACTGTTCATCTATTGCTTGTGCTCATCATCTTTGTGATCATGAAAGTGATCCATTATTGGTTTTTTTTATTAGGGCTTTATTTTCTCTTGTGGAAAGAATTTCTTAGGGTTTCAATTTGGGGTGAAAGAATTAAGGATTTGATAGGTTGATGTTTGATTATTATCTTGGTGAGTGATGAATACTGTTGCTATTCATTTTTTTGTACAAAAAAAAATAAAAAATAAATAAAATACATACAAGTAAATACACTTGAAGCAAGTCTAAGAAAGGACTACCCAAGTTTAATGATGGAAGATCAGAACACCAAGTGAAAGTTGGTAAACCAAAATGTCTAAATTAACAACCCATGGTTTTGATTGACAAGGGAGCCCATCGGTAAAAGTGCTTTAGGTGTTCAAATTGAAATTTTGAAAGTTTTATTAAATTTTTTAAGGGTTTAATTGCAAGAAAAATCAAATTTTAGGAGTTAGTTTTGATGTCAATTAAAACAAATGAAGTTTAGGGATAAAAATCGGATTTCAGAAAGTTTAATTGGTCAAATCAGGGGTTTAATTGCATAAAATTCAAAGTTGAGTGAGCATATAGGGTCGTAATTGAATAATTTATGAACTAAAGACGAACTTGCAAAACATGCACGACTTCAGGGACTGGAATCAAGAGAAATCTGGGGTTAAATCGAAGAAAATTAGAATTTTGGTGGTCATTTGGGGGTCTAATTGAACAAATCAGAGACCAATGATCAACTTGTATAAGACACTCAAAATTGGGGCTGACAAATTAATCTGGTAGGGACGCAATTGCATGAAATTAGAAAGTTAGAGGGAAATTATAGGTAAAATCAAACGAAATCGGAAGAATAAGGATCAAATTAAAAATTGCCATATCCCATATCAAAAAACCCTAATCTGTAGGAATTAGTGAAAACAGCGTCATTCAAGGTACTATGCATCTTTTTCTTCAGTTTTTGGCTAATCGAGTAGACACTTTTAGACAAATAAATACAACATTTCTAACCACCCCAAAGGTTGTAACTACCATAATTCAACTGAGAAACAACCCTTCTACAACCTCATGTCTTTAAAATCAAACATTTACATCTCATATTCTATATTAATCTCCACAACATCTTGTTTTTAGTTAGCCAGCATTACGGTTTCAGTCATCATGCTGTTTGAGTGAGAACTTTCAAATGTTTGAATATAGATCTACAGACCTCCAAATCAAGCAAAAATATCAAAAGTTGTGTACCCTCTCTACCAAGTTCAGGTGGTCTCAAGCAATGTTGACGTTGAAGTTGCTCCAGCAAAGCCACGAAAGTGACCAACCTAGTCATCCTTGACAAGGACACCTATTTACAGAAAACCACATAACTTTTTTATGTGCTCCGACTTAGAAACCCTCAAAAGGTTCCCATCAAAGGTTTAAAACCTTTCTCTCTAGATCTAAAGGCAAAAAACACCTTATCTTTGTCTCTAAGTTTTCTATAAAACCACCTAAACCCAAAACCATTGGTTTTATGGCAAAACCGGCTAGGTTTTATGGCAAAACCGGCTAGGTTTTAGTCTATTAGAAACCTAACAAACCCATCTAAAAGACCTAAATCTGCCTATAAAAGGAAGGGATCCAAGAGCAGCAAAGACAAATAGATAAATAGGGGAAAAGAGGGCAAAATGGAGGAGAAAAGAAATTTTAGCTAAGGAGCAAACAAGTCGGTCTAGAGGAACTTGGAAGCTGTAGCTATGTCTATCTGAAGATAAAGAAGAAGGAGGGCAATATAAAAAAAAATCAATCTAGATTTGAAGGTTTCTAAGCTAAAAAGGTATATACTTTCAAATCTTGAAGATAGAGTCCATGAGGTCTACTAGATTGATCTCTTGTGTTCAATGTAAAGTTTTGAATATTTTAACATGTTGTTGATTGGTTTTACATATTGCATTACATGTTTGTTTTGATTTTATGAATACCAAAATGGCAGTAAAGAGAATGCTTATTTTCTGTGATGGAGAGTTAATGCTGGTGTTCTGGGTTGTTAGCTTAGTCTTTTGGAATGACAAAAGTTGAATTTTAAAGCTTTGATTGATTAAGCATGCCTTCTGTTTTGATTTGCTAGTTTTGGAAATTAAAAAATCCATGCATTTTTTAGTTTTTGTTCTATTTAATAGTTTCTTTGGTTCCAATAATATTCACCATTGATAATGTGGTATGTGAGAATAATAAAAACATGTTTTAGAGGCTTAAAATGGTCATTCGGGTGCATTTAACTTTTTATGGGTTTTTGGATTTTGGGTTCTGCGGATTCATCTGTTGAATCTTGCCTTAAGTACTAGTTTTAGAGTTTGTTTCGATTAATTTCTGGTTTATATAAGTTTGTTCGTTATTGTTAGTAAATAAGCTAGTAGTTTTATGTACAAATAACACGTTTAAAAGATTTTAATCTTAGGGTTTCGGTTTTGAACCGAAACCCATTTCGGCAAAATCATGCGAATCTGGTGACAATTGAAGCGAATGAACCCTTGATTATTGTTTTACATGTGATGGGGAACAAAACCATGCCTCTCTTTGTTTGATATTTGGCCTAGATCGAAATTGGTGTTCGTAATGACGCGTTCTTCAATTTGTTTTTCTTTTTTGCATTTGATCCGTTTTGGCTGAAATTTTATTAAGTTTTAATGTTTTTGTGAAGTTTGATCTATTTTATTTTTGATTTTTCTTTTAGGTATATTTCTGAGTCAACTCAGTCAGGCTAACCTAGCCAACTGAACCTAGTCGGGTAAAAAAAAATCAGATTTACCTTTAGGCTTTGTTTGGATTTTTTTTCTTTTGAATTTTAGATTTAGGGATATGTTTGGTAAGACCTCTTTTAATTTTTTTTTTGGATAGTTTTTATTCCAAAAAGCCTACAAATATACAAAAAAAAAAAAATCTTTTTACATGTTGCATACGATCAAGTCTCTCAAAAATACAAAAAAAAAAATCATATTTCATTAAAAAATAAAATACATGTATGTTTTTTTTTTTAGCATGCATTTTGGATTTGATAATCAATTTATTGAATCCATAAGAATGTGACCAATATTCCAATAATCACCAATTTTTTAATTCATGAGGATTAATGGTTAAATATTCTTGTATAAATGTTGGACCTCCAAGCGAGATTGATATTTAAATATCAGGAGTTGACCAAAATATTTTTAGAGTTATTCTAAATATTCACTAATTTTAATTGGAAGTATTTTTAATCATAAAATACAAATTATGAAAACCTTTTTTATAAGAATTTATTTAGGTATAAAAGCCTATAATAAATTCTTAACAGCAGGTTTATTCATACGAATAAATCTTAATCCTAAGCCACATATAAACCACCAATCAGAAAACCATCAAACCCTCTAAACCGCATAAAATGACACAAAACTACTTACCTCGGGTAGGGTGCGCTATGGATGATAATACATTCTCTAGTCACAACCAGTCACTTACCCTTTGAATCTCTAATAAAACCACTAAACTCGGTTTTTCTAACGACTCTAAACCAAATAACTAGGTAGCGACTCCTAACAACTCCTTGATACCTCTCGCCCATATGCGACAGATACAATAAGAGATCTTATTCAAGAAGACAAGTTAATCTATAATTTTGTTAATTTAAGATGGGTGTTTTGGGCTTTAAAATAACATAATAATAAGGTCCAACTAGAATTGGATCAATTATATTGCCAGCATCCAAACAATGAAAAGTCAATTTCACTTAAAAAAAAATGTGCTCCATCTTTTTCATCATAAAATATTTTTTTGGTTGACCCTTCTGATAAGGGACCCGGAGCTTAGCCTGAGTTGGGTTTTAAAATTATAGTGCAAACATTACAAGTATATTGACCTAATACGACTCTCCAGGCTAGGAAGGATTCTAATGCATAGATTTATTTTTGGCCTAGTATGATATAATAACCCACGGTCCTGGCTCAGTATGATCATTTATTGAGTTAAGCTCACATTTAGTAACTTTGATGGCTCAACTAGCCTAGTCATTATGTCTTTTGTTAAGAAAAGAAAATTACCATGTATTAGATATATTATATATCTTAATATATGTTAATACAAAGATTGAGTGTTTTAATCAATCACGTCATTCCAAGTCTAGTCTTGTAGCTAATTAAATTTATTTAGAATTTAACAAGTGACGATGCAACAACCATCTTTATAAAATGAGAAATTAATATTTTAGATCTCAACTGCTTAGAAAGAGTTAAATATTCTAAAAACACCATCGTATAAAAAAGCACATGAGTTTTAAAAAAGAAAAAGAGTGCATAAATCTTAAGCGCAAAAAATAAAGAATGAAGTAAAAGAAATAAACCTTTTAGTAATAAATAACTAAATTGCAAGAATTTGTATGTGTGGGGCTTACTATTATTTGTAGTTATATCTAGCCCTATTGAGACTATTACAGAGTTTGAATCCTACTTGCATAGCTAATTTTAATTTTATACAGATACTGATAGCATATACAAATACTTATTGAGTCCTAATACAAGGTAAACTTCTCTTTTATTGATATACATATGAATATTAGGCTAATAATCTTTGATGTTTAATTAGTTATTCTTTTAAGGACTCCTAACGAATTGTTTTATATTCTTCCTAGTGAATACTTACTTTTGGTTTTTAGTAGTGAAGTGATACTTTCTAGGAGTCCAAATTCATAGATGATATGTTCTTTAATGAATTTGATCACTTTTTCTTGATTGATTAATCAATGAGGAATATATTTAACCTAATTGGTGAAGTAATCCATGGCTACTATGATGTAATTATATTCTTTTAATGATGAAAAGACATGGTTTGACTATTGTATTGAGTTTTTTAGAAGGTACATGTTATATTGGACCAAATTGTAAATATTTTTTTGCATCCTTTTGCATAACTAATGCAATTATTGGTTATGTATAGTCATTGACAGTCATGGTTAATGATAAGACACCTCATCTTAATGCCATATTGGTGAGCTTCATAAAGCCTTTTATAAACTTTTAGACATGACTAATAAGGATTGTTTTAGTCCTAGACATCTAAGAAAATTTTCATTTTTATGCTTCACGTATAATATATTTTCTAGAAGTATATAATTGGCCACTTTTAATTTGAAAGACCTTTAAATTTTATATGAAATTTCTTGCAAAAATTTTTAATTTCATCACTTTAATCCTTATATAGTTCAAGAGCACTAATGTCATTAAAACCCTCTACTTGTATTTGATTTTTAACAATAGTTTTGTTGTTACTTTCTTGTGTATTTTGTACTATGAATTTTGCATTGCTTTGTTTTTCATGACATTTCTATTAGATATCAGTTATAGATGATTGATCAAAAGCTTTGATAAGAAGAATGACATGATTATTGAAGGCTATTTTCTAACCTAATCCATTTTAAACTAAGTCATTAAACTCTATATTTTTTCCTTTTATTGAAAAAAAAATATCACAAAAACTTTTAATAAGGGTTGTGGCCATAATATTATATATAGTTAGAGTTAGGATGTAACATCCTGAAAATCTCATAACATCGAACGATAGATTGAGCCTTGAAGTCAAGAAAGCATGGTTATTTTTTTCTACATTTAATATTAGTGATCCATATTGACATTTTAATCTCATGGTTAAATTCAATTCATTATTTAACGCATTCATGTATATTAAAGAAATCATACATAATTTCAGCAGAGTCTTCTTTGTTTAGATCATTAAACAGTTCTTCTCTTCTTCTAGAAAACCTATATAACGATCACAGAGAGTTTTAAATCCCACACACAATAATTAATATACAAGTATTAGGCCTCATATCATGTAATCAATCAATTCATAATAGTACACACCTACTGAAATTCATTAAGTACATTTAAAAATTTAAGCTTAACTTTTTATCAAGAGAGCATTTCATTACAAGAGCAACATTATAAATATTTATTCATATTACAATCCCCATCCATTTGAATTACAATATACTACTAAGAATCTACCAAGTAATGTAACTAAAAAAATTTGAGCCTTGTCTCAACAGGTATATTCTAGATTATGAACTTGCAAAACATATACATTTAAATAAGACACACACACACACACACACACACACTTATACATACATGCATACATATCACAACACAATTAAGGTATGCCTGATACAACATATACCTCTATATTTTTTTTTATAATAACATAATTGACTCATTTACCATAATCTCTACTAACCTCAAGTATTGTATAGTCACCTCATCAATGTAATTCCAAGCTTTATCTTCCCATTTGAAAGTTACACCTCTTTTGGAAATCCATCTTGGTAACTTTATCCATCGAAGCTCAATCTAAGGTTTTATTAATGGTAAAGGCTTATTCCACACATCTTACCCTATACCATATATTTATCAAGGGTAAAGTATTCTTTTGTACTCTTTACTATGTATGTTCTTTGGGGAATCTAACCATTTATCGGTATCACACTACAATTTCAAATTAGTATAATCAATAATTTATCAATTTCTATTTTTCATAACGAATATTTAACATTGATCTAACTTGATTTAGTTTAAGCCAACACATTGTTAGTTGTTCATCTTACAACAAACTTTTATATGTACATGTCTTCACATATATCAATACACTTATCCATCCTTTGGATTGACCATCATATCACCTGAAATATACAAACATAGATGCTCATATTCTTCTCTAATTGGACCAGCAAAGACAATTCTTATATCTCCTAGCACATAGTACCTTAATCGACCTATACTTATGCCCTTCTATATGATTAAACAACCATCATTTTCTTCACAAGTACACCATCAAAACCCCCTCCATTCAACCACACCACATTATTCAAATCAATCCTTCATTATAACCCATCTTGCTATCATTACAATCCTTAGAGTTCTTATGCATATATTGTTTGAAACAACATTTGAAATGCATTTTTCTATTGTTCCCCTAATAGATCTCTGACTTAAAAACTATCAAAACAATCTATAAATTTCTTCCTAATACAACCCAAAACACAACATATTTAGTATCACTAGTCACCACCCCCGTGACTGACTTCCTAATAGGTTTTAATATCATTATTGTCTAATAGTACTAGTCTTCCTTCTTATTATGGATATCTAAAACAAATTGGATATTAACAATATCCTATATCCCATCGAATGACATACTAATCAAATCAAGCCCAATCCTTAAAAATCTCCAATTTTTCTACTCCTCCTTTTAAGGTTAACTTGTCAACATGTTCCATTCCTACGCTTAGCCATACAACTTTCATCCCATTCGTTCTATATTCTATATTCCTTTTTTTTCTTTTTTCCTTACTTATCAATGCAACTTACATCTATTGTATTTCCAACAATTCTACTATGAATACCAATAATATTACTTTTCATCTATGCTTTTCAATTATCTACTCCACCTTAAACGACCATCATCATTTATGCTACATTAATGTTAACCATCCAACATGAAGGCCAATTATTTCTGGCTATCCCACATAGATGCCAATAAATCCAGCTAACTCTTACGGTTGCCAAAAACTCCAACTATCCCTCACAAATTCCGGCTATCCCACTTGGATGCCAATAAATCCGGCTAACCCTTACAGTTGCCAACAACTCTGACTATCCCTCAAGGATGCCAGTAAATTCACATAACCCTTACAATTATCAATAACTCCAGTTATCCCACTTAAATGCCAATAAATCCAAGTAACCTTTATATTTGCCAAAAAATTCAGCTATCCCTCAAGGATGACAATAAATCTGGCTAACCCTTACAGTTGCCAATAACCCTAGCTATCCCATTTGAAAACCAATCAATCCAACAGACCTCAACAGTTGTAAATTTTAATTCTTTTTAACAATTCTTATCATTCTTACTTGACTTTATCTTTCAACTTTCACAATATGCTTACACATTTAATGAATTTTCAATTAAAATAGAATATAAGACTTTAATGAATTATGAGGGGTCGTGCACCTACCTGGAGTTTATATGTATGTTGTTGTTTCCAGTTAGATGGGTTGGCCCAATATCGCTTGGCCTTTGCTTTTTTTTTTTTTCTAATTCTTTTTTTAAAATTAATGATTTTTTATGGTTATTTTCTCTAAATTGTTTTAATTTATATTTAAATTAGTATCCCTTCTCTCTTTCATTTTGTTTGGATAACCTCTTTTAAATGATGATTATTTTTTTATTTATGCATTTATATTATTTTAGGAAACAAATTTAGCAAACAAACCTAGGTAAATGCCCTATCTTTCAAGATTAAAAATCTTGATGTACACTTGTCTCTTGATTTTTAAAATTCTTTTTTAGGTATTGTTAATGACGTTTTATTTATTTATTCACATACATAGTTCTCAATTTATTTGATTAAATGTATGCATACATTTTTTTATTTGAATTTAGATTTTTTTAAACTATAGAAATGCATTGAAAAAACCCCATATATAATTTTTTTATAGAAAATAAAAATATCTAACTCGCGACAGAGTGCGGATCACATAACTACTAATATCTATTACTTGTAGATTTGATTCATCAACACATTAATTGGTCATGAATCATTGTCTTAAGTTTGTGTTGATATAATTTGATGATTGTTTATATCATTTCAAGGATCTTTATTTTGTCTTGAAGTTTTGCTAAACTTGGAATCACGTTGATGAGACTTTGTTTTAAGATTAATCTTCAGTATTATATTTATTCTGATTCATGTTTTTTTAGAGACTAATTTAATCCTTGAAACCAACTTCATATACTCATGAAACCACCTTGAAAGGTTACCCTCAAATACCTTGAAGCACTTTGTGTTCACACCTAAAAAGTCTAAGATCTATTATAAACTAGATGACCATGGCCTTATTATATTATTAAAGTTTTAGAATTTCATGTAAATAAGATTTGATTCATCAACACATTAATTGGTCATGAATTATTGTCTTAAGTTTTTGTTGATATAATTTCATGATTGTTTATATCATTTCAAGAATCTTTAATTTGTCTTGAAGTTTTGCTAAACTTGGAATCACGTTTATGAGACTTTTGTTTTTATATTAATATTAAGTATTATATTTATTTTGATTCATATTTCTTTAGAGACTAATTTAACTCTTGAAACCAACTTCATATACTCAAGAAACAACCTTGAAAAGTTACCCTCAAATGCCTTGAAACACTTTGTGTTCACACCTAAAAAGTCAAAGATCTATGATAAACTAGATGACCATGGCCTCTTTATATTATTAAAGTTTTAGAATTTCACGTAAATATTTAAATAGAATCCTATACAAACTTATTCATATCAAATAAGGACATTACATGATAAATCCTAATACAAATTGAACTCTATCTTATCTTTTTTTTTTTGTTAATAAACACATGAATCCTACCTAAGCTATAAGATTCAGAATTCTAGCTTTAAATAGGATTAAAACTTCTAATTTATTATGTGAACTTTTGTTGTTGTGGTCAATCTCTTTTCCTTGGCCGACCGTGACTCATGGTCAATCATAACCCCTAGTTGATTTCACTGTTCATGATCAATGTCAGTTTTCCTTTCCGTATTTGGTTATGAAAAAACATTGTTCTTATTTGGATGATACTTGGATGTTTATTTCTAATATAAATAATGCCTTCCGTATTCTTTTATTTTTAGACTAAATGAAGGAAAATTTCCACATCATATTACTACTAAATAAATTGATAGGACAAATCAACAATGTATGACTTGGTTAATGAACATTTTAACCTAAAAATATCTACCATATTTGATATGTCAGTCAATCAATTATTTTAAATAATGTGTGCTTTAGCTTTTCTGGAACAACTTTCTATAACGTGGACTTCTTAAATGTTTGTACTACATAAACATCAATCATTGATGTTATTGAGAATCAATAACAAAAAAATTTAATTTACATGTCAATAATAGCCTAATTTTCAGGCCCAAAGTATAAACAATACAAATATGAAGTAGCTTCACACTTGTGATCTTCATGCCGATCACTTATTTGTTTTTATAGGAATCCCATATTTCATTTCATATAAGTGTCAGTTTAATCTTATCATCACTATTTAGTATGTTTTCGACCATATAATATTTACTACTTCATGTATTATTACATCCTTGTTGGATATTAGCAATAATTGATCATTCAATAATCTTTATAAAAATGATATTGTCATAATCTAATTTTTTACCCTAATTTTCAAAATATTTTCCAAAATCTAATAAAAATAGAAAATTCAAAAAACATGTTCTCGATGCATTTTAGCCACCTGCATGTCTTTTTTGTATTTTTCAATTACTTTTCTCTTGTTAATGTCTTTTTAAAACAAAAATAAAATTCAAAGACATATATTTTTGAAGCATTCGCATCCATTTCATATTTATTAATTTATTTTCTTATCAAATTAACTTTAACATTATTTTAAAAAACCAAAATATAAAAAATGAGGAAAACAAATTCAAAATAAGGTGTGAAATGGACAAGGAGCGAAAATGCAAAACAAGAAAAATAAAAGACC
>Ga0307509_10008607_pt1 | contig 12957 bp, 17 predicted proteins | sample 10_EM_MG_FD_202245 | JGI IMG/M metagenome (GOLD analysis project Ga0307509, IMG submission 202245) | Populus trichocarpa ectomycorrhiza microbial communities from riparian zone in the Pacific Northwest, United States - 10_EM | ecosystem: Host-associated > Plants > Roots > Unclassified | place...
CGCGCGGCCCCCCCCGCGCCGCGGGGGGGGGGGGGGGGCGCCCGGTGAGGGTAAGGTTGAGTGAGGGTGAGGGGGTGTGCGTGAGGGCTTCAGTGTCAACTCTACATTCTAAGAGTACTATGGATGAGTTATTTGAGAGGACACCTTAACGGAATTCCATGGTCATTTAAAATAAGCAGGGTATGTGCTACTGCCCCTCTGAGTGCCTTACTCCATATAATAGCAGTTGCATTAACATCCTATACCTCCATCTCCATTACAGCACCCCGATTCTGATCAATGCACCACCGTGAAGTCCTCTAAATTCCCTAGCTCCTTTCCCCATCATCATGAGGACCCCAGCCGCCTATCATGGGAATAGCGTAATAAAATCAGTTGAGTAGATATCTGCTCATAAAATCCATTGAGAAGCCTGAACGCAAGTGTTTCTCATTTTCCGTCATGCCCCTTCTTGTACGGTTTCCCCACTAATAAGAATCATATTTCGGAAAGGGTGTTGCTGTAGGGGCCTGGAGCCGGGTTGGCGAAAGATCTCAGACACTTCTATAGTTGAGGTTTGTCTAGCGAACCTCCGGAATTGTTGGGGGTGGACCGTGGAATAGGGTTGAATCACTAGAGATGCTCTTGTAGGGTATAGTGCATCAACCGACTGTGGATGAAGACCCCCCCAGGGCAACAAGGTCCTGAGCAGATAATAAGAGTGTCCGTAATGTAGATACGATTTCTAGATTGAGATCTGGGGATCCCACCTTCAACCCTAATATATGTTAGTGCTCCACGACCTTTACCGGCCGCTCCGAATTCAGGACCCATATCAGCACCTTCAACCCGAGTACCGATTTATCTCCCTTCTGCGCCCCCACTTGATTTAGAGTAGTTGTGTAAGCATCTCCCAGTCCATTGCTTCGTGTCATCGCCTTAGGTTTCTTTCTTCTCTGACGAATTTTAACCCCACTACTCATAGCGTTTATCTTTAGCGAAACAGGGAGGAATGTACACGCAATCATTGGTAAGTGTTCATCCATAGGCTGAAAATTTTAGTTAGTGCAATGTACATATCAGATAACTTTTCCAACATAATTCTCACAATGTCTACTCGTAAATCATCCTCTATCGCACCTGGCTCGTGGTCCCTAGAAAACCTCATCTCCTGATAATTCCTGATATCTTTTGCACTAAGACTGATGGATATCACAACTGGCTTGGTAAAATATCTTTGAATATCTTCCCTGAGGTGCGGCCTCCACCTGTGGAATGTTCGAGTGGTAGGAGACTCCCGAACAATATCTCCTAGCGACTCCAGAAGGTATGGCAGATGCTTCAGCAAGCACCCGTCCAAGTCACGTAGATATTTCGCAATATCGCCTCTTCCTACCAGCCGCTTCAGAGTAGATGCCATCATGTTGGTGGCTGTCTGTTCTTGCCGGGAAGGTTCAGTCACCGGACAAGCATGCGACGACGGTATTCTGCTTCTTTGCTTGATCGCGCAAGCCGTTGATTGATGGTATTATTATCCCAGTAGTAGAGCACTGCAATAGGAGCAGAGATAGCGCAGGCTGATGGGCAGCGAAGGAATGTATGGAGGAACACAGAAGTGTGGACGGGTGAATGTTCTAGGGCAAGCACGGATGATTAGGGACTATACGGAGACATATGGCTATCACATGTAAGAGCAGAGTTTTACCTACTAGAGGTGAACCGTAGCTAGCAACCTCCATAGCGAATACAACTCCAAGCATCTCCGTCAAATACACCCGAACACGAATCGTGCTACGGCCTCCATCATTGGTCACAGGCGAACTGTTTTTCCTCGCCATGAGCAGTATTCGCTTCATTCTCAGAATCCCGCCACTTACCTCAGGTATGTCTTGACCACTCCCGGACTCCGGCTGCAAAATACGACAGCAATATCTGCTCCACCCTCACAGCCTCTCCGGTCCAGAGGTTCACTGGGTTCAAAGAGCTAATCCCGAACACCGTCGAATCGGTCGCTGTGCACCCCTTAATGTCTGTTATTTGGCTCTAGTGGAGAGAGCCAGTGCGTAAATCTGTGCATCCTTGTGGGAGTCATAGATGTAGTTAGTGAAACTTCCTATAATTGTATTGCTGTGAGAATTACCGTGGTTCCTGTTGACAGATTGCATATATACAGTCTGAGTAATGGGGTCTGTAGACCTTCTTTACACATATTCCTCACGGGTGACTGCCAGCTTCAGTGAATTCTCAGGGGAGGCAAAGAGTTTGGATTGCAGTGCTAGTGAGGAGTACCAGCCTGAATGTTCGTTGTAGAGGTGCACTCCTGCGACTAGGAATCCCCAGAGACGAGGAGTTCGGAATAGGCCATGGTCCGCTAGATTGGTGCCAGGCTCAAAGGCTTCGGCAAGAAATCCTCCGCTCACAGCATAGCTTTAGAGGCTTGCCATGCAAGTTCTGAGTCCCTACCAGCGGATAAAGGATTAATAATCAATCCCCAAGTTTAAGCAGGGGGTTCTCCGTGCTTTTCTCAGAAGCAAACCTTCTCCATCCCACCGGACCGGCAAACACGCTGCGAACAAAGTTTTTTTTTCCACACCATATCCGACAGCTGCCCAGTGCAGTCCCAGAATCAGAGAATCCGTCTCCGGCAATCGCCCCACTGGCTCCTATACCTACCACATTTTCACCTGCATCGTTAGAGTTCCACCCCGAGGTCCTCCTAGAGGAGCAACAGACTGGAAAAAAACTTGGTTTGTTTACCGAGGCTCTCCCTGAATCGAAGCCCGAACAAGGTAGGTCCCTTTAATATCATACCTATTACAGGCGTATAGAACCTGAATACTTGAGTTGGAATTTTGTGTGGGCAACCATGTATGGACGGTCAGATGTGCATAGACAATTTGCAAATTATTTATCCCAGTGTTCGGGTTCTATATGCCTGTAACTTGGACAGTTATTTTCGTCGAAGCCAACTTACTAAATTCATGAGAAATGAACAGCAGAGATGTTTAGGCTCCCAGTTGTCACCAATTTCGTACCGAGGCCGCTTAACACCTACTATAGGTACATAAAGGGTGGCCCTGCAGCAGCTAAAAAACTTCGACCTGCTAAAAAAGCTCCCCCTAGTAAAAAGGTCCCCCCTGCTAGACCGGTAAGCATGAACTCTTAATGGCCTGCAAACAATTCTAACGGTGATAATGTTTTGCAGAGTCAGCCGTCAGTGGGTCCTGTGCGTAGTATCTCATACTCGAAGCATTCAGACAAACAAGCTGAGAAGCGATTGGGTTTCTCTCTAATAGCTTTCGACCGGGATTCTATTTCAGTTACACAGATGTTAGCCACGGCTGACCAGGAAGCCAAAGTCCAAGGCCTTACAGGAGAAGAAGTTAAAGAAGCAAAAGAGACAGTGTACGGACGGATTACGGAGTATTTAGAAGGAGAGGGCTATCCGAGTGAGACGAATGAGGACCATAAAGAAGCCAACGTTAATGACTTAGTGTTTGCGGTCCTTATCCCGGTAATTTCTATGTTTAAAAGAAAAACCGGACAAAATCTATATTTAAGGAGGGAAAAAACAATCATAGCCAGGGACGGAAAATCGAGTGGAAACCAAGAGTTTGTGATGATCCACGACAGCCTTGACTATAGGGAATTTGTGTTCGTGATTGAGGCAAAGAGAACAAGCCTAGGGAAAGGGAAAAAACAATGTCTTCTGGCGATGAAAGACATGGGGGAATTGAATGGGAAAGGGGTGGTCTATGGCTTCGTAACCACTGGTGAGGCATGGCAGATGCTACGATTCGATGGCACTATGTTTACACAGTCAGACAGATTTTTTGTATTATTCCATGAGGTGAAGAATGACAAGGAAGGATGGATGGAGGGGGGGTCAGTTGTCGTAGACTGCATCCACGCCACCTTGAGAAGTGGAGGATTCGCTGTTAAATAATTGAATCCTTTGCTTCTCAAGGTGGCTGGACTGTACGAGGGTAACATTTTCCCCTCTTTAGAAATCGGGAGAGGAGAGTTGATGAAGCTGGACTAAGAAGGTTAGAAAAGTGTACTTGGCATCAGAGGGAAAACTAGGTGCATGAGAACGAAAAAATAGATAGCCATCCCATTTGATTTGCTTGTTGAATTTCTCTGATGGGCGCTTCTGTTTCGCTCCTTGTGCTTCTACATTATTCTTGAAGATTACGCAAATCTTCTATCAATAAAAAAGGAAAAAATTAAACTGTACATTACATTTGTTCAAATAATGTACATTTCCAGAGCCTTTGTTGATTGTTCCCATACGATAGCTATGCGGTAAGCTATCACAGGATATCACTCGTGAAATGTCAAGTCACCAAAGGATGACAATCGCCAAGCTTTGGCTATCTCCAGTAGCGCTTTTAGTTTCCAATGCTGCCACGAGCCAGAGAAACAAACAACAAGGCGGCAGCGAGGGAATAAGAAAATAAAAACGCCTCAACTAAAAAAGTGATCATGCCAATATTACATTCATCCTAACCCTCCTTCACGACAGTATTCTTAGCCTGAGTCCACATATACTCCATCCTAGCCCTCTCCAACCACTCTCCAACCAACGCGTCACTGAGCACTCGCTCAGTGATAAACTTCTCAAACCACTTCTGCTGAACCCCGCCCCCCAGACGAACATTAAAAAATGCCTCGCCTTGTCAACGACATCCTCTTCTTGCTCGGCCCCCACACTGCACTCAACACACTGACTCCCTTCTCAAGTGGTGATTCTCTCCTTCCAGTTCATCAGTTTCACTATCAGTTTTCGGAACTTTGTGATGAAGTGGATTCCAGCCTGTACAAGAGCGATGTTCAATTTCGGGTTGAGGATGCAGATCCCCATCGAAGCTAATTGCTCCGAGTGGATGTTGATCTTGTACCTATGTCTCCCATTCGCTAATGTCTCGATGCGGAAGACAAGGGTATCGATGCCGGGGACCCAGTCATTCTCCTAGTTCACAGCAAGTTTTTCAAGGCATTATTCCTTCGTTAGTTTGCACTCTTCAGTCGCTTTTAAGTAGCACTGGTGTTCTTTGATTTTGAGGTTCACAGGCGGTTCCACTGCTACAAGGTCATTCACAGCTTCTTCGCCGAGGACAGGTATCAGGTTTGATTTCTTGAGCTTTGGCGGTGGTGAGGGTACCTGGTGGAGTGGGAACCTTGCTTGCCCCGCTTTTAGGCCTTCTGCGCAACGTTGGCTGCGGTCTTTCTTTTGCTCTTTTTTGATTAACCGGAATGGTGCCATCGGCGGTGCGAGTTCGTCCCGTGGTGAAAGGAGGACCGAGTGTTGGATGTAGTGAGTTACTATTGTGTCAGCAGAGGAGATTAGCAGGGATTCTAGGGCTATCGCTTGGTATGAGGAGGCAGCTGTGAGGCCTCGATCCCCCAATGTATGATATTTCCCCTTCTGATTGAACCTCAAAGCCTGGCTAATCTTGAAAGGCACAACAATGTTCGACTCAAGATTCGGATCAAAGTACAGATTCTTGCTATAGTCCGTCATGTCCGCTGAGTGGCCCTGAATCTCAAGCTGCTTCTTTCCCCACTTCCCCTTCCCTCGCCCATTCGCGATAGCAGTTGCAAACTTGAACAGAATGCTCCCTTCCCACCTCCGGCCGATACTGCGTCCTCACTATCACCTCCAGCGCGGAATAAAGTCCCACATCTAGTCCGCCACATGCCTTGGATGCCTCCTCCCTTGCTGGCACTTCCCTCCTGGACAAACTGAGTGGTGGCTTAGGTGGCTGGCATGCTGCAGGTCCGGCGGATCAAGATAGCACTCCAGAGACACGGGACCTCATGGCGGCGATCCTGTCGGCAGCGGATTATGTGGCGGAGGTGGTGGCCCTGGCATGGGCATTGGGGATGTGGAGCATGGGGCAGATATTTTGTCATTACTGTTTAGCTTTAGGGCAGTGGATGCTGCCAGGGTGCAGGCTTCTGCTGCCATATTTTGAATGCATTCTTGGTCAACTCCCTGCTTTGGCCTTTTGGGCGAGATTGATTACTCCTCACCTGGGGGCCATGTAGAGGGGACCATTAAGAGCTGTGTGTGTTGCTTGTAGCTTAAGGAAGGTGGAGATAATGATGGGAGTTGGTTATTGGCTTCCTGAGGTTTGAGGGATTTATGTGCCACTAGGGAGATAGAATTTAGTCAAGGTTGAAGGGCGGTAGAGGTGCAATCGAGAGTTTTTTCTTGGCGGGGGCTAAGAAGCCGAACGTTGTATGGGTGTCTGGAGGTGCGTTTTCGACATTCGGTTGGCAGTTTCCATGCTGGTTCACAATGACTCGCCGTCTCCGGGCCTCACCATCGCTCGGGCCACTATACCACTCTACCACTAATCCTTTGTCATATCTTGCTTTTCTTTCCCGTCCATTTTCTAATTATAATACCATTTGCTCTGCTTTCTATGAAAGTACTAACCCAGTGAGTGATAAAATATGATGCGATTGGGCAACCATGTTGCAAACATGGCACCTGCTGAGAAGCTAAGGATTAGTAATCAATCCCCTATTTTAAGTAGGGCGGTATGGTATTCTCATCGCTTTTCTCAGAAGAAGCAAACCTTCTCCATCCGACAGCACCGGCAAACACGCTGCAAACAGAGATTTTTTTTCCACACCATATCCGACAGGTGTCCAGTGCAGTCCCGGAATCAGAGAATCCGTCTCCCGTAATCCTCCTGCCAGCTCCTATACCTACCACATTATCACCTGTATCGGTAGGATCTCATCCCGAGGTCCTCGTACAGGAGCAACAGACTGGAAAAAGCTTAGTTTGTTCACTGAGGCTCTCATTGAATCGAAACCTAAACAAGGTAGGTCCCTTTGATAGCATACCTTTACAGCTATTTTTGTTGAACACAAGCTTACTGGATTTATAAAAAATGAACAGCAGCGAGGTTTAGGCTCCCAGTCCTCGCCAAGTTCGTACCAAAGCCGCTTAATGTCTGCCAGAGGTACCTACAGGGCCTCCCAGCGGCAGCTAAAAAAATTCCTCCGGCTAAAAAGGTTCCCCCTGCTAGACCGGTAATCTTGAACTCTTGATGGCCTGCAAACAATTCTAATGAAGATAATGTTTTGCAGAGTCAGCCATTAGTGGGCCCCGAGTACAAGACCTCGTACTTGATGCTTTCACAAAGAGAGGCAGAGAAAAGATTGGGCTTCAATCTAAGAACTTTCGACCGGCATGCTATTTCAGTTACGCAGATGTTAGCTATCGCCAACCAGGAAGCCAAAGTCCAAGGACTCACAGGAGAAGAAGTTGAAGAAGCAAAAGAGACAGTGTACGGGCGGATTGTGGAGTATTTGGAGGGAGAGGGCTATCCAAGCGAGATGAATGAGGGCTATAAAGAAGTCAACGTTAATGACCTCGTGTTCGCAGTGCTTATCCCGGTAATTTCTATGTTTAAAAAAAAAACCGGACGAATTCTATACTTGAAGAGGGAAAAAGCAATCTTAGTGAAGGATGGCGAAATGAGTCGAAATCAACAGTTTGTGATGATTGATCTTGCTGGCCTTGACCATCAGAACCTTGTGTTCGTGGTCGAGGCAAAAAATGAATCCCTAGGCGAAGCGAAGAAACTATGTCTTGTGACGATGAAGGACATAGGGGAATTGAATGGGGGGGGCTTGGTATATGGCTTCGCAACGACTGGTGAGGTGTGGCAGATGCTAAGATTCGATGGCACTACATTTACTCAATCTGAGAGTTTTTCTTTATTATTCCGTGAGATGACAAAGAACAAGCAAAGTTGGATGCAGGAAGGATCTGTTGTGGTAGACTGCATCCATGCTACCTTGAGAAGCGGAGGATACATTGTTAAATAATTGAATCTTCGCTTCTCAAGGGTACTGGACTGGTACACATGGTGGACTTTTGTTCTTGGGAGATGGGTATGAGAGACTGGTTGGAGATATTACTGGGAGGATTGAAGGATGGGAGGGCGACAAGGGTACTAGAGGGGGTGACTAGGAGAAGGGGAGGGGGAGGTGATGCGGACAGTGGTTTGGCCAGGAGTTGTTGGAGGGGCATGGTTAAAAGAAGGATAGAGTTGTGAGTGAGGTGGTGTTGGAGGATAGGAAGAAAGGAGGGAGTGAGGATACTAGGAAACTTTCAATGTTAGCCTTATTTTGTACTAACTGCAAGTGCTGAAAATTCTGATACTTTGCAAACACTTCTGCAATAGGAGGTAGAGTATTGAATAAACACAATACTACCTTTTCAAAGCCAGCAATTATTAATCACGACACCAGACCTGAAGTTTGACTAAATCCGATATCTCTCCCCTCAAAGCCCAACATAACACCCCCTCAGCTAGTATGATTACCATTCAAGTGTTTCATGTTCGGCCATTTTTCTCAACGTATTGGTTTCTAGTGCCCAGTTTCTCATGCCCTCAGGTCGCTCGGTTTGCGCATCTTGGTACCAGTGGTGTCGTTTGAGTGGCGATAGCAAGTGCAGAATTTGATGTTGTTCGGCATCTGCTTGTGTAGTGAAATTAACAACCTTGTGGTTTGTCAGAATATTAGATAGGGTAATGTTGCTGGTAACCTGCTGGGGCCCGGGCGACATCCTTCGTGATCGGTTATTTGAATTCCTTTTGCGCGAGTGGGGGATTATGTATCAGCAAAAAAACAACCTACCTCCTGCTGCGTCCTGGGCACTCCATGTGTTGGACACTGCAGGAACATACAACGTAAACTCCAGTTCTGGGTGTGGATGTTCACACTCTTTTTATCTGGACGCAAAAGCCTATGTCTGGACACACTGGGCGGGCACAAAAGCCTGCAACAGGACACACCAGACGTAGCCCAACGCAGTTTACACGGCAACCCTGCCCCTAGTGTAATACCTCATCGCCCTTTATCTTCCAATATATCCTGTCACATGCTACCCCTTTCCTGATGCCCTGTGATTGTGAAACCCCATCTTCCTAGACAGTCGAGTTTCTGCCTTCTTACCAGCTATATTCCTATGATCCTGCGATCCCTGTAGACTCTTTCCCCACCTTCCCACCACCCTGCTCCCTTCCTGACCCCCCCCAGACTAGGGCATTTTTGCTCACTACGACCTAATCGCCTTGCATATACTTCCTGGTCCGGTGGACATTCCCCAACTCTTTACCCTTTTACTTTCTACCCTCTGATACCATTGTTTATTCTCCTATATCTGGTGGGCATCCTCCTACTCGTTCCCTCTTCACTATTCTGCTTCCTTAGTTCTCCACAACCGATCCCGTGCGCCGGACGTCGTACAGTCGACTCCTGGCTTTGACTGTCCACTGGACGTCCTACTGCTAGCTCCCGGCTTTTGACTGTCTGCCTGTCACATTTCCCAACCTTCTAGGACTACAATTGCCACCACCTGATAACTTATCCATACATGTGCAGCTGTAACGACCCTACGATAGGTAGCTACAATAACTACTACCTTAACCCAAATGGTATACCGAGTGGGAACCAGAGGTGGTATGGTCTCGTATACAAATGGCTAGTTAACCTAGGGCAAAGTCTAGAGAATGGTTGAGTAGCCTTGGGCACTCTATTAGGCAGGGTAACCTTTCGGGAGAACATTCACATAAGGTCAAGACAATTATGGGAATGTTACACAGACCTCAGAGACGACTTTTGGTGGCAACTGGCGGACTTCCGGAGCTGTTAATGGCATAAGAGGGCAAAGTTGCCCTATTTTGAGAATATGGTAATTATGCCCATGGACTCCAGTTACCCTACTGAGGAGTCCAAGTTACCCTACCTTCACCGGCAAAGTCAACCTAGAACTGAGAGGTCGATTGCCTTACATTCTATGGGCTCTTAGATGTTCTTGGGCGCACACGCACCTGGGCGAGGAGGCCCCACACCTGACTAAAGGTGGCCCGAACATGCTATTGAACTTGGGCGGGTTTTGCTAACACCCCCCTCTGGCCCTAGCGTTGGGACGGCGCGTCATAGGCAGACGCCTGCATAGTTGCTCTTTTGCTAGTTAAAAGAAGTCATTGGAGCGGCTGCCGTAACACCGTATACGTTGTCGCCGTCTGTCCGACTGAATGTCGTTCGCAGGATACATAAGGGGAGTATGGGTAACTGCCAATATGGAGGTCGCACATATATGGTCTCTCTGGCTCCTAGGAGTCTATCTTAGCCTGCGGGTAGTAGGGCAGTCTTCCTAGTGGTACTCAGGTAGTCACAGAAGGCCAGGGTACTTTCAGGACAAATACCTCAGTAACCAGCCGGGACCTTCTCCCCTTGATTTGTAGCATTACTATGGGTTGTCAATGGACTCTAGAGGTATGAGTCTTATCATGGAAGAGTATGTCCCCAGAGGCTGGCTATGGGTAGCACCCATTTAGCCAACAATCGGCTACATCTCACTAGGGGAGCTTGCATGTGAATTTCTCACATTGGATAGTCGCGTAGATTAAATGATGGACAGCATAGCTTGTATAGACGAAACTGCCACTGGGCCAGTGAGTCCACCACCTAGGTAGTGACTCCAGTTGTTGTCATAACAGTTAGCCACTGGTATGACTTCAATAGGAAGAGCTTTTCCACCTGCGGTTGTATTGGAGATGCATTGCAGAAACTCATATCCTATTGACGGAGTTAAGTGTACCCGAGTTGGTCCGACACTTCCGGCAGGATAAATCCTGATGGAGGGTAGAACTCGGACAAGGCCTGAGCAGGACAGGGTACTCGCACAAGGTCGGAGTAGTGGTGAATGTCAAAGGCTTAAATCTGATATCTACTTAAGTTTAAGTGTTTGGCATTCTACTTCGACAACCAACTTTTCCTCAAGAGAACTAAATTGAGTGAAGCTTCGAGTTTAACTATATTAAGTTTTACCGTTTGATTCTTTTGAATTATTTACCTCATCTTTATCTTCTACTTTGAGTTTTGGTGCAGTCGCAACCTTATTGTTCACCTCTCTATAGGGTGCCTCCCTTACATTCGTCTACCTAAAACCCCCTAGCTTGACCTCGGCCTTCAAGGTATTGCTACTCAAACTCCCCTACTTGATTTTCTTCATTTTACTTTCTTATCAGTTTAAGACTTTCCTTAGTGTTGATTGTTTGCGGCGGTGAGCAAATTGGGCTGGGGGGTTGATTATTACTTGCGAGTGTTTTTCTTATAGGTTATAAGGAGGATTTTACTATACTTGCTGTTGTTAGTCATCGATGGCGATGCGACAGGGCTCTGATGATTCCGCTTGGAGAGATACTTGCACGTGTTATTTGGGTTTTGTTATTTCCTTTGTTTCTTTTGGAATTAAAGTTTTTCATATGCCATAGTGCAAGCTGCATGCAGGATTTTGTACCTAAATCAATAATCACATGATTCAAAAAAATATAAATCAAAATAAAATAAAGTTCAAGAACTTGCATGCAGCGTGAGCTATAGAGTAAACAAAACTATACTACAGGCGCCAGGGAAAAAGCCATCATCCCAAGTGGCTCTAATATAAAACCAACCAGACATCTCACCTGAAGCAACCTTCCTCCTCCTTCACGGAGATACAGAGAAGATCGGAAAATAACAGGGAAGCAGAAAACCATCGCACAACCCTCGCCATAGCCTCCTAAGCTGTAACAAAGTAAGTCTAGCATAAACACTAGAAGGAAAGGGTGACCACTAAAAAGGAAATCAAACAGAAGAAGAAAAACAACGCATGAAAGGAGCCAGCCTAAAGTAGCACAGATGAGGGCTGGCGACTGAATCAATTACTCTGAGCCCAAGGCATTGACATTGACGAAGGAAGTTGTGCAATTTCATGCAAGAGTGTAACCGAAGATGCGACTGTGGCAGCTGTAGAGGCGAGAGGAGCCACCTATTAGTAAAGTACCAGCTGAGGGAGGGGACAGTAGCTGTAACCGAGGAACAGGACAAAAACCAGGGAGGAAAACAGAGGGCTAGAGCCAAACGCGAGAAACGACGGACTAGAGCAACCGCGACCAATGCTTTTCCGGCAGCAAGGCGAATGATGATGCCATGACATTACTAAGCGAAGTGTTCCCTCACAGGGTACACATAATCAAAACAGTGGAGTAGTTGGCCAGATCTTGGAAGACAGCAACGCCGACTGGAAAACAAAGTAAGGGGGGTTGGGGAACATGTAAAACCTAAGCGAGGTGCAAAGGAGATACAGGGAAAAAGGAGGAGCAACGAACATCATGGGCATTGTCAATGACGAACCAAGGCAACAACCCTAAGGAGGGGGGTCGAAGGAGGTGTGAGAGAGACGGGAAGAGGTAGCGTCAGTCCCCTACACAGAGGCCATCAAGGGGGTGGAGAGGGGTGGTGTGTAGACGACGATGACTTCCCTGATGTTGGATATCAATCACCGGAGGTGTAGAGGAGACGGTTTGTTGCTCTAACTATCGTAATCCAATCTCCTTTAGGTAGAGACTCTTTCAACAACCCTAACCCTAGTGACTCTATTATTAAGTCACCTGCAACATACCTGAACCAATAATAAATCATAAAAGTAATCATTTGAGTAAAGCGCTCACATGAGTGAAACTTGTGACTGCAATTATAGTCACGCGCGAAAGTTATTCAATCATGTGTGACTCACGATTGTGAGTCACCAATCAACAAAATATAATAATGATACAAAATTGCGTATCATGTGAGAACTATAAGTCAACTGATCTTCTACTGTAAAATCTACATACCAATGACTAATAATTATTAGTCATGTGAAACCTTCTTCCTAAGTCACAATTCATGACAATATTACTCATATTTAAAATAAGTTATGGTACATATGACAGAGTACTGCAATCATATCTTGTAATAACCTGTAACAACCCTACGATAGGTAGCTACAATCACTATCACCTTAGCCCAAATGGTATACCAAGAGGTAACCAGAGGTGGTATGGTCTCGTATACTTTATACAAATAGCTGGTAAACATAGGATAAGGCCTAGGCAACTGTTGAGTAGCCGTGAGGTA
>Ga0307509_10008608_pt1 | contig 12956 bp, 8 predicted proteins | sample 10_EM_MG_FD_202245 | JGI IMG/M metagenome (GOLD analysis project Ga0307509, IMG submission 202245) | Populus trichocarpa ectomycorrhiza microbial communities from riparian zone in the Pacific Northwest, United States - 10_EM | ecosystem: Host-associated > Plants > Roots > Unclassified | place...
CGACAAGGACGGCAACGTCGTCAAGGGCGCGAGCACGACCGGCCACCTGGCCGTCGGCGTGCCGGGCACGGTGTCCGGCATGGAAATGGCGCTGGCCAAGTACGGCACGATGAAGCGCGCGGCGGTGATCGCGCCGGCGATCAAGTATGCGCAAGACGGCTTCGTGCTCGACCAGGGTGACGTGGACATGCTGCGCACCGCCACCGACGACTTCAAGAAGGACGCCGCCACCGGCGTGATCTTCTTGAACAAGGGCGAGGCCTTCGCGCCCGGCCAGAAGCTGGTGCAGAAGGACCTCGCCGCGACGCTGAAGCTGATCAGCGCCAAGGGTGAAGACGGCTTCTACAAGGGCCCGGTCGGCGCCGCGATCGTCGCCAGCAGCCAGGCCGGCAAGGGCATCATCACGCAGTCCGACCTGGACCAGTACAAGACGCGCGAACTGAAGCCGGTCGAGTGCGACTACCGCGGCTTTCATGTCGTCTCGGCGCCGCCGCCGAGCTCGGGCGGCGTGATCATCTGCGAGATCCTGAACGTGCTCGAAGGCTATCCGCTGAAGGACCTCGGCTTCCGGTCGGCCCAATCGGTGCACTACCAGATCGAGGCGATGCGCCACGCCTACGTCGACCGCAACAGCTACCTCGGCGACCCGGACTTCATCAACAACCCGCTCGACCGCCTGCTCTCGAAAGACTACGCCGCGAAGCTGCGCGCCGCGATCGTCCCGGACAAGGCTGGTGTCTCGAAAGACATCAAGCCCGGCGTCGCGCCGCACGAAGGCAGCAACACCACGCACTACTCGATCGTCGACAAATGGGGCAACGCGGTGTCGGTGACCTACACGCTGAACGACTGGTTCGGCGCCAAGGTCACCGCGGCCAAGACCGGCGTGATCCTGAACGACGAAATGGACGACTTCACTGCGAAGATCGGCGTGCCCAACATGTACGGCCTGGTGCAGGGCGAGGCGAATGCGATTGCGCCGGGCAAGCGCCCGCTCAGCTCGATGAGCCCCACGATCATCACGAAAGACGGCAAGACCGTGATGGTCGTCGGCACGCCGGGCGGCAGCCGCATCATCACCGCGGTGCTGCACACCATCATCAACGTGATCGACTACGGCATGAACGCGCAGGAAGCGGTCGACGCGCCCAAGTTCCACCAGCAGTGGCTGCCCGAGACCACCAACGTCGAGACCTTCGCGCTCAGCCCCGACACGCGCAAGATCCTCGAAGGCATGGGCCACAAGTTCAGCGGCCCGCAGCCGGCGAACCACCTCGCGGTGATCCTGGTCGGCGCGCCGACGCTGGGCGGCAAGCCGGTCGGCAACAACAAGTTCTACGGCGCGAACGACCCGCGGCGCAACTCCGGGTTGGCGCTCGGGTACTGAGCAGCAAGACATGTCCACGCTCGCACGCCTCGGGCTCAGCGTGCTGCTGGGCGCGCTGCTGGGGTGCCAGTCGACGGCGCCGCCCGCTGCGTCGCCATCCGCGCGGCCGGCGGCCGACCAAGGTCTCGTCGCATTTGCATCGGACGAAGGCCTCGCGCGCTTCTCGCGCGCCAGCGGCAAGGTCGACTTCGCGCCGCTCGCGAACCAGTTCGAGGCCCAGCTCAACGCCGCCTTCTGCGGCCCGACCAGCGCAGCCATCGTGCTCAACGCCGTGCGCAGCCGCAGCGCCGATCTGCCGCGCGACCACGGGCGCCTGAAGGCCGACGACCTGCGCAACGTGCCGAACGGGGTCGACCCCATCGTCCCGCGCTACACGCAGGACAACGTGATCGGCCCCGGCGAGAAGACCCGCGCGCAGGTGCTCGGCGAACCCATCGTCGTCAACGGCAAGCCGCTGCGGGATTTCGGCTACCAGCTGCGGCAGTTCGACCAGATGCTGCGGGCGAACGGCATGGCGACGCGGCTCGTCGTCGTGGCCGACGGCATGCCCGACGATGAGATCCGGGGCGACCTGGTCCAGAACCTCCAGCGGCCCGGCGACTACGTGATCGTGAACTACCGGCGCGAGCTGGTTGGCCAGCGTGGGGGCGGGCACATCTCGCCGCTGGGCGCCTACGACGCCGCGTCGGACTCGTTCCTTGTGCTCGACGTCAACCCCGCCGCTGCCGGCTGGGTGTGGATGCCGGCCGCGACGCTCATCAAAGGCATGCGCAGCTTCGATACGGTGGAGAACCGCGGCTACGTGCTCGTCGCGCCGCGCTGAGTACCTTCGTGCTGCGCACTCCGGTATTCGCTCTTGAGGCGGCCCGGCGAGTTCATGCCGCTGCCGGCACCTCGTCGATCGAGAAGAACACCGCTTTGCCGTGCTGCCGCGCCAGCGCGACCATCTCGTCCGCGCCCGCGGACGCGCCGCCGATGCGCAGAACGGCGTCGCACTTGGCGACCAGGCGGCGCGAGATCGGGTGAAAGATCTCATTGAACACGGCATCGCCGACGCCGTGCGATCCGGCATGCTCGATCAGCGGCAGCGCGTACCACTCGCCCAACACCGGCAGGTGGCCGGCACGAAACAGGCGCAGCGACATGTCGGTCATCGCGTCGACGTTGGCCTGGATGCGCACCGGGTCGTCGTCGGTGCCCGAGCGGTACGGGCCAGCGACGAGGATCATCAGCGTGGTCATGGTCGGCGTACTCCGAACTTGAGAACGCGCCGCTCGTCCTCGCTCAGGTGGCAGGCGTAGGTCCGCGGGCCGTCGTACATGACGAGTGCGCTCTTGACCTTCAGGCTCACGAGGTACTTGCGGGTCGCTGTCGGCTTGTCGGCGTACTGGATGACCTCGGCTGGCGCCTTCGCGACCGACGCGATCTGCACCGGCGCGCCATCGTCGAGCCCGAGCTCGCGCACCGCCGTCGCGCTGCACAGCTCGGCGCCCTGCGGGCCCGGCGCGGCGTCGGCCACGGCGTTGGCGCGCGGGCGCACCGTGGCCGCGTCCGACGCGCACGGTGTCTGGCTGTAGACGTTGCCGCAGCGGTACATCGTCTGCGCGCCTGCGAGCGTGGAGGCGGCGGCGATGCAGGCGGCGAGCAGCGAGTGTCGAACCTGTCGCATGACGACGAGGTGGGATCTGGACTCAGTCATCGAGAAATCCGCCCTTGTAGAAGCACCAGGCCGTGCCGTCGTGCAGGTAGAAGTGACCGTCGGCGCAATCGTCCTTGCCGGGAAAGAACTCGCGATACGCGCGCGGTACCAGCCGCTCGAGCTGCGCGTCCGACAGCTGGTCGAACTCGTCGGGCGTGATCGGCTGGCCGACCTTGAGCTTTCTCGATTCCATGGCAACGGTTCGGCGTAGGCCGAGCTGGGTACACGCCATCGTACCGCGGCAGTCCGTCACGGCGCGACCGCGGTCGGCCCGTCCGTCACCTGGCGCATCGACGAGCCCATGAGCGCGAGCAGTACCAGCCCCACCAGCGCAGCGCCGGCACTCGTGAACAGCGTGGGCAGGCCGATGCTGCGCAACAGCCATCCGGTCGCGGCCGACGACAGCGGAGCCAGGCCCATGTAGATGAACATGAACACGCTCATTGCGCGGCCGAGCAGCGCGGGCGCCACGCGGCGCTGGATCCAGGTGAACACGGTGACCTGCATGTACCCGCTCAGCACGCCGATCGCCCCGAGCAACGCCGCGCCCTGCCACAGCGTGGCGATGTGGCCCATCGGCATGAACAACAGGCCCACCAGCGCATCGACCAGCAGGATGGTCAACCCCAAGTTGACTACGCGCAGATGCGGCCGAGCACCCGAGACCGCCATGCCCGCGAGCGTGCCCGCGCCATACGCCGAGAGCAGGCCGCCGTACGCCGCCGCGCCCAGCGCAGGCCGGCTGCTCGCGAGCACCGGCAAGGCGATCTGCACCGGCCCGGTGACCAGCAAGGCCACGGCCGACCAGTACAGCAGGCAGCAGCGCAGTGCGCGATCGCGCCAGAACGTGCGCAGCCCTTCGGCGACCGCCGCGAACATCGGCTGACGATATGTGGCACCCGGCGCCGGGATACCGCCGCCACCCGCCAAGCGGGTGCTCAGGCCGCTTGGGAGCGGCCCGGCGCTGGCCTGAGGCGCACGGGCCGGCGACGGCTTCGTTTGCACCCGCGACAAGGTCAGCGCCGATAGCACGAAGCTAAGCGCATCCAGACCGAAGGCCAGCGCCAGGCCTTGAGCCTCGCGCACGCTACCGATGCCGCCGGCGCGGCTGTCACCCGACCACGCAATCAACAGCCCGGCGAGCAGCGGCCCGACGAAGAAGCTCAGCTGCCGCAAGGCCATCATCAAGCCGTTGGCCGCCGGCAGCTGCTGCGGCGCGACGACCCGGGGCAATATCGACGTGGCTGCCGGGATGCTGAAAGCCGTCGCCAGGCCGATGCCCAGCGCGAGCGCGTAGACCAGCGGCAGCGTCAGGCCGCCGAACAGCACCAGCAGCGCGAGCGCGCCCAGCAGCACGGTGTTGGCGTGCTTGCTCAACATCAACACCTGCTTCGGCGAATGGCGATCGACCACCGCGCCGCCGATCAGGATGAACAGCGCGCGCGGGATGCCCAGCAGCGCGAGCACGGTGCCGAGTACCAGCGTGTCGCCGGTCATGCGCAGCACCAGCCACGGCAGCGCGACGAGCGTGAACTGGTCGCCCAGCAGCGACACGATTGCGCCGCCCATCAGCCAGGCGATATTGCGGTCGCGCAGCAAGGTGTTGCGCGGTGGGGTAGCGCCGGTGGACGGCGCTGCAGACGAGGTGGATGACGTAGAAGAGGTCATGGAGGCGGCTCCTGTGCGTGACGAAGGCCCGCACTGTCGAGCCTCACGCAACGTCAGGGTCAAGCCGCACGCACCGCGTGCAGATAGGCCAGCACATCGGGCCCCCATTTCATGCCGGCACGCAGCACCGGCTCGGCGGCCATCGCGCCGGCCAGCTTCTGCAGCAGCACCGGGTCGTCGCCGACGACGCGGCTCACCAGCGCATCGGCATCGGCGCAGGCGGCCTGGGCGGCAGGTGTGTGGGGCGGCGTGCATCGCTTGATCAAGGCCTGGATCTTCGCTTCGACCGCACGCCATTCGCTCAACGGCACCCAGCGAAAGCGGCTCATCTCGGCGAGCGTGAAGTGGGCCAGCCAGCGTGCCATGCGCATGTCGGTGGCCTGCTCGACGTAGCGCACCACGGTCAGGTCCGGCCCTTCGTTCTTGCGGGCGGCCGGCTCGACCTTGTACATCGTGCCCCAGCGCTCGATCAGCCCGAAGTCGCCGTCGAGCCAGTGGTGGATCAGGCCCATCCAGCGGTGCGCCAGCGGTTGCACCGCGAGGTCGGTCGCAGGCACGCCGCGCGCCATCATCTGCCGCACCTCGGCCTCCAGTGCCGGCCATTCGGCCTCGACGCGATGCCAGTTGTCGAGGATGCGCCTGATCTCGTCCGCGCTGAAGTAGCGCGCATAGGTCGCCATCATTTCCAGCGAGGCCAGCCAGTCGGCCATCTCGGGCTGCGCGCCGGCAGAGAAGCGGTCCATCATCAGCGCCAGCCGCCCGCGCAGTTCGGTGGCCTGTGCAATCTCGTGGTCCAGCGCGCGGATCTGGCGCGCCACGATCATCGGCAGCGTCCGCCCGTCGCCGGCCAGCATCGCGCCGATCTCCTTCAGCGGCAGGCCGAGGCGGCGCAGCGCCTGGATGCCATGCAGCCGCGCCACGTCGCCGTGGTTGTAAAGCCGGTAGCCGGCCTCCGAACGCGCCGACGGCTTGAGCAGCCCGATCTCGTCGAAGTGGTGCAGGGCGCGCACCGTGAGGCCGCTGCGCGTGGCGAGTTCACCGACCTTCAGCAACATGACCTCTCCTTCATCGTGCGCCGGCGAGGATAGACCCTCACGCAGCGTGAGGGTCAAGCGCCGCGACGATTCAGGGCGCGAACTCCACCGACACCTCGCGCGTGTCGGCCACGCCTTGCGCGTCGACCGCACTGAGCGTGTACTTGCCGGCCGCGGGCGGTGCCCACACCAGATCCTTGCCGGCGGCAACACTGCCGACGAAGGCCGAATCGGCGAACCAGTAGACGCTGCCGGCGCGTCCGGCGTTCGCGCGCAGCGTGAGCGTCGGTGCGCTCTTCAAGCGCAGCACGTAGGCCGCGCCGCGCAGCGGCGAGACGATCTGCGGGCCGTCCTCGGCGGCGACGGCCGCAGTGCCGGCGCCGCAGCGCGCGGCGGCCGGCGGTATGCGCCGCGGCATGCCGGCCTGCGCGAAGACCTGCAGCATGTCGCTGCCCCAGTACTCGAAGACCTCGCGGTGCGCGCTTGGGTGGCTGCCGTCGCCGCTGCCGCACACCGCGCGGCCGGTCGCGTCGTCGACCCACACCGCGCGGTGCAGCGTGCTGACCTTGATCGGCGATTTGCCGGGGATGAACCAGGTCGTCGCGAGGTCCTTGCATTCGTCGTTCGGTAGGTCGCCGCTGGCGGCACAGACCTGCACCTTCGACAGATTCGCCGGCATCGCGCGCGCCGGCTCGCCGGGGTCGAGGCCCTGGCTGCGCAGGCTGTCGACGATGTTGAAGAACAGCGGCGCGGCGGTCTGCACGCCGACCAGTGCCGGGTTCGACGTGCCGTCGAAATTGCCGACCCAGACGATCAGCACGCTGCTGCCGAATACGCCCGCCGTCCACGCGTCGCGAAAGCCCCAGGAGGTGCCGGTCTTCCACGCGACCCGCGGGAACGCCGGCTGGCCGGTGTCGGGCCGCGGGTTCGCCTGCAGCATGTCGAGCGTGATGAACGCGGCCTCGGGGCTCAACAGCTTGCGAGTGGCCGGCGGCGCCTTTATGCCCGCGGTGAACGTGAGCGGCTTGAGCTCGCCGCCGTTCGCCAGCATCGCGTACAGCGACGCGAGCTCCTCCATGCTGAGCTCGCCGCCACCGAGCGCGAGCGCGAGGCCATAGTGCTGCTCGCTCGCGAGCTGGCGCACGCCGGCGTCCTTCAAGAACTCGTACAGCGTTGGCTTCGCGAGGCGCGACGCGACCGCGACTGCCGGCACGTTGCGGCTGCGCACCAGCGCATCGCGCGCGGCGATCGGGCCCTCGAAGCGGCCGTCGAAGTTCTCCGGGCTGTAGGTGCCGAATGCGCTCGGCGCGTCCTTCAGGATCGTGCGTGGGTGCAGCAGACCTTGGTCGATCGCGAGGCCGTAGATGAAGGGCTTCAGCGTCGATCCGGGCGAGCGCTTCGCGGTCGTCGCGTTGACTTGGCCGTCGATGCTCGCGTCCGCGAAGTTCGCCGAGCCGACCCAGGCCCGCACGCGCATCGTGTTGGTGTCCACCAGCAGCGCCGCGGCGTTGGTCACGCCCGAGCCCTTGCGTGTGGCGATGAACTGGCGAATCGCGCGTTCGACGGCGGCTTGCGTGGGTGCGTGCAGCGAGGTGCTGGTCTCGGGCTGATCGGGCAGCGTGCGCAGCAGCGTCTGCACCGCATGCGGCGCCGCAAACGGCAGCTGGCGCGTGCTGCGCAATTGCAGCGGCAGCGCGAGCGCGGCGCGGGTCGCGGGCGTCGCGTCGCTCGCGTGCTGCGCGACCCACGCCGACCACAGCCGCTCGCGCGCTGCGCTCAGCGCCTTCGGCCACGCCGATTCGCTGCCCGCGCCGCGCACCTCGGTGCCGCGCCGGTTCGGGTTCTGCGGGATCACCGCGAGCGCGAGGGCCTCGGGCAGCAGCAGCTCGTTCGCACGCTTGCCGAAGTAGACCAGGCTCGCGGCCTCGACGCCCTCGATGTTGCTGCCGTAGGGCGCGAGGTTCAGGTAGGCCTCGATGATCTCGCTCTTGCTGTAGCGCGCCTCCAGCCACACCGCCGCGGCGACTTGGCGCAGCTTGCCGCGCAGCGTGCGGCTGTCGATGCGGTACAGGCGCCGCGCGAGCTGCATCGTCAGCGTCGAGCCGCCGCGGCGCGTGTCGCCGCGCCAGGTGGTCCACGCGCCGCGCACCAGGCTCGCCGGGTTGAAGCCGGGGTGCCAGCGGAACCAGCGGTCTTCGTAGAGCTGCACCGCCTCGACCAGCCGCGGGTCGATGCGCGCGAGCGGCACCCAGACGCGGTACTGCTCGTCGCTCGCGAGCGTGAGCCGCAGCAGCGCGCCATCGCTGCTGTAGAACGCACGCGAGGTCGGTGCGTGCTGCTGCAGCGATGCGTGCGGCGCGAGACGCAGCGCGAGCAGGCAGGCGGCGAGCAGTGCGAGCGCGATGAGCGCCAGCCGCCAGCGCCGGGTGCCCCATGTGTTCACGGCTGGCCTTTGGTCCCTTTGCACAGCCGCAGGTTGGTGCGCGTGGATTCCACGATGGGCAGGTAGTCGTCGTAGTCCGCCGGTGGCAGATCGTCTTGCAGCGCCGCGTTGGTCAGCGCCGCGTCCTTGGCCAGTGGCTGCAAGGTCCGCACGCAGGCATCGTGCAGGCCGAGGTGGTATTGCGTGATGGCGAGGTCGTTCTGCAGCCGGCCGCGCTCGATGCGGTCCATCGTGGCCACGCAGCGCTCGAGCAGGCGGCTGGCCTGCTGCTGCGCCTCGCGGTAGGCACGCTGGTCGTAGAGCCGCTTGAACTCGGCGTTGGTTGCGCCGCGCGACAGCGAGTCGCAGCCTGGCAGCGGACGCAGGTAGCGGCCGACGAACGAGGCGCGGGCGCCACAGAACGAGCGGCAGCTGTCGGCGTCGCTCGTCGACACGTCGATGCCGTTGCCGTTCGCGACGAAGCGGACGACGCAGGCGGCCGGGTCCGGCGTGTCGGAGACCACCGTGCGGCCGTTGCGGATCTCGCCGTCCAGGCTGCAGGTGTGGGCATTGCTGCCCACGGTCTCGAGTTCGAACAGCAGACGCTTGTCCGTCTCGGTACGCAAGGTCAGCACGCCCGTGCCGCCGGCACTCACGTACTCGCCCGGCACCAGTGTCTGCGCGCCGGGCCGCGCCTGCGCGAGCGAGCATGCGGCGAGGCACAGGCTCAGCGCGAGCCGTGTTGCTTGGCTACTTCGCATTGACGACCACCTTGCTGCTGAGCGAGCGCGCCTGCCGCTCGCGCTCGTACATGCTCTGCGCCCAGGCCGGCGGCACGACGAACTCGCCCGTGTTGGTCGCGCGGATGCGGTAGGTCCAAGTCTGCACGCTGTCGTTGGCCCCAGCGTAGATCACGACGCGGTCCTCACGCACATCGGCGTATTCGAGCGACGGGCCCGTGACTGTGCTGGCAGCGCCTTCGGCGGTGCGCGACTGCACCGGCTCGAAGCCACCCGGCAGCAGGTCCGTGAGGGCGACGTTGCCGACCTGCGCGTTGCTGTCTTTCGTTGCGATGCCGCGCAGGCTCAGGCGCACCGTGACCTCGTCGCCGATCTTCACGGCCGTGAGCGGCTTGCCATCGGCGCCGACGTACTCGCGCACGACTTCGAGCCCGGCCTTCAGCTCGGTGGTCGGCGGCGCGCGGTCGAAGCCGGTCTGCGTGACCGCGTACCAGGTCGTCAACGCGCTGTCGTTCGCGAGCTTGAGCTTCACGGTGCCGGCGTCGAAGGCCGCGCGCGGCAGCAGGTTGGCCGGCAGCGCGAGCGGCGTGGCCTTGCCTTGGGCGTCGACCTGCGTCACCGCGAGCTTGCCGAGCGCGTCGCCGCCCAGCGTGCGTGCCATCGCGTCGATGGCCAGGATGCTCCAGGACGCCGACAGCGTGTTGTAGCGGCCGTTCGCGAGCGGCGTGACGAAGCGCGAGAAGGTCTTCGCATCGAGCGCCTTCAGCCGCGCTGGGAAGTGGCGCGACAACAGGTACAGCAGTTGCGCATCGCGGATCGTCGGGTCGGAGTAATACGCGTAGCGGTAGTCGGCGCCGCCGTTCTCCAGCTGCTTGGTCAGCGGGCCCAGCAGCTCGGCGGCGGGCTTCTCCTGCTTCAGCAGCTGATAGGTCGCGGCCATGAACGACGCGGTCGCATCGACCTTCCACGTCGCCGCGTATTTCGCGTCCAGCGTCTCGCGCAGGCCGGCGACCAGCGGCGTCGTGACCGCGCCGTTGCGCGTCAGCAGGTAGATTGCATACGCGCGGTTGCGCGCGGCGTATAGATCGGCCGGGTTGCTGCCGGCGAGCTGCTGCAGGTAGTCGATGCCTTTTTGCAAGAGGTCGGGTGGCACCGCGGAGCCGGGCACGTCGAGCTCGCGGGCCTCGAGCATCAGGTGCACCGCGTAGACCGATGCGAACTCGTCGGCTTGCACCGACGCGGTCCAGAGGCCGAAGCCGCCTTGCGCGTTCTGCCGCGTGCGCAACATGCGCAGCGTGCCGTCGAGCGTCTTCGCGGCACTCTGCGGCGTGCGGTCGGCACTCGCGAACTCAGGCCGGCGCGCGAGCACCAGCGCCGGCAGCGTGCGGCTCACCAGCTGCTCGGTGCACAGGTGCTCGAAGTTGTCGAGGTAGCTCATCAAGCCCGGCGCGAGCGCGAGCGGCAGCACCGAGACTGCGACTTCCTGCTTGCGGAACTCGGGCACGAGGTCGCGCGGCGTCGGCACCTCGGCCGAGCCGGTGAAGCTGCCGAGCGCGAGCGTCGTCGCCATCGGCGTGGCCGGGCGCACGCTGATGTCCATCTTGCGCGTCGACGATTTGCTGCCCAAGCTGCTGGTGAACTGCAGCGTGGCCGAGCCGAGGCTGGCACTCTTCGCGTCCTTCACCTTGAGCCGGTAGGTCGCGACGCTCTCGCGCATCGCGCCGATCTTCAGTGTCTGCGTGGGTGGGCCGACGATCTCGAAGGTCGCCGCCGGCTTCAGCGTCAGCTGCACCGGCGAGTCGGCCGCGGCGCCGGCGATGTTGTTCGCGACGCCGACCGACACATCGAACACATCGCCCGGCGCGACCATCAGCGGCAGGTTCGGCGAGATCACGAAGTCGCCGCGCACCAGTGCGCGCGTTGATGCCGTGCCGAGCGCGCTGTCGCTCACCGCGACGGCCATCACGCGCAGCGTTCCGTTGAAGTGATCGGGCACCGTGTACGCGAACTCCTTGGTGCCGGCCGGCACCTCGACGATGCCGGACCAATACACCGCCGGCGCCTCGCCCTTGCGCTTGAACGGGTTCAGGTTGCGCGCGTTCGCACCCGCCTCGTCACCGCCCGGCGCGGCCGAGGCCATCAGGCGCTTGAACTCCGGCAGGATCAGGTCGAGGATCTGCGCGCTCTTCACTTCGAGCGCGCGCTTCTGGAAGAAGAAGCCCAGCGGGTCCGCCTCCTTGTAGCGCGCGACCTGCAAGATGCCTTCGTCGATCGCGAACACGACCGCGCGCGTGGGGCGCTCGGACGTGAGCTTGATCTTCAGCGCCTCACCCGGCTTCGTCAGCTCGGGTGTCGCCAGCTTCAACGTGTTGGTGCGCTGCGCGAGACTGGTCGCGAACGGCGCGACGCCGTAGCTCAGCGGGCTCATGAATATCTCGTCCGAACCCGGATCGCGGATGAACTGCACGTTCACGTAGCCGTTGCCCTCGAAGTCCTTCGACAGCTTGATCTTCTGCACCGACGCGGTCGTCGTGGTCTTGAACCAGGTCTGCGCGAACACCTTGTCGCGCTCGATCGTGATCAGGCCGGCGCCGACGTAAGGCGCGCGGATGCTGATCTCGATCTCTTCGCCCGGCTCGTAGTCCTTCTTGTTCAGCGTGAGTTGCAGCTCGGCGTTGCGCTCCAGCGAGCGCGTCACGTTGCCCTGGCCGGCGACGCTGTAGTCGATGCGGTTCAGTTCGACGCCGGCAGCATCGCGCAGCACATAGCTGTAGTTGCCGGCCTTGCTCGTGTCCAGGGTCAGCGCGTGGCCCGCGGCGGGCACGGTCAGCGGTTGCTCGTTCACGACGGCTTCCTTCTTGCGCGACTCGTAGCGGTAGGTGTCGTTGGCCTGGCGCATCAGCACCGAGACGACCTTGCGCTCGACGAGTTGCAAGGTCAAGCCCTCGGTCGCGACCTTCTTCGCCTGCGGGTCGATCGTGATGATCTGGCTGATGCGCTTGCTGCCGCGCGAGACGAAGCCGAGGTCGCCGTCGTTCTTCACGCCGACCAGGAACGGCAGCTCGGACACGAGCACGCTCGCCTCGGCCGCGACGCTGCGCCCGCCCTCGGGCTCGAAGACCTTGCCGAGCAGGCTCAGCCGATACGTGGCGCGGGCATAGCGCGTCAGGTTCAGGTCGATGGTCGCGTCGCCGTTCGCATCGGTCTTGGCTTCGGGCAGCGTGTCCGAGAAGCCTTCTTTCGCGCGCTGCGGGTCGTAGAACGAGAAGTCCGGGTGCGAGCGGAAGGCCGGGTAGGCCGGGCTCAGCGTCATCGAGGTTTCGACGCGCCGCTCGGTGGCCGGCGTGCCGAACAGGTTCTGCGCGTTGATGCGGCCTTTCAAGTCCTTAGGGCTGACCCAGCCGTCGGTGGCTTGCGCTGCGGGCGCGCCACCGGCGGTCAGCAGCTGCGCGCTGACCTTCATGCGGTCGGGCATGAACTCCTGCACCTTCACGCTCGTTGAGCCGATCTGGCGCAGCACCTCGGTGCCCTTCATGATGTTCAGGTTGACCGTGTAGTTGCCGGTCGGCGAGCTGCTCTGCGTCGTGTGGCTGATCTCGACGAAGCCGCCGGCTGCGACACGCACACGCTCGCGCTTCACGACCAGGCCGCGCGCATCGAGCACCTCGGCTTCGAGCGGCACGCCGGCGAGCGGCTTGGCCCAGTCGTTGGCCTTCACGATCAGGCCGATGTGCATGGTCTCACCCGGCCGGTAGATGCCGCGGTCGGAGAACAGATACGCGCTGAGCTGATCGGTCGAGCGCGCGTTCTGCATGCCGCCGACGTCGAAGCGCGACAAGTCGAGCTGGCGGTCGGCGCGGTTGAGCGGCATGAAGCTCATGTCGCCAGCCTTCTTCGCAACGATCATCAGCGGCGCGCGCTCGCGCGTCATGCCCTCGAGCTTCTCGAAGTGCACGCGGCCGGCCGCATCGGTGGCCTGGCTGAAGATCGTGCTGCCGTTCTTCGC
>Ga0307509_10008609_pt1 | contig 12956 bp, 20 predicted proteins | sample 10_EM_MG_FD_202245 | JGI IMG/M metagenome (GOLD analysis project Ga0307509, IMG submission 202245) | Populus trichocarpa ectomycorrhiza microbial communities from riparian zone in the Pacific Northwest, United States - 10_EM | ecosystem: Host-associated > Plants > Roots > Unclassified | place...
TCGTTCGGTCGTGCCCCGCGGACGAGGATGAGGACGAGTTGAAATTCAGGGAACTAGCGAAAGAGGTCAAGTGGGACGATGCGGCGTTGGGGGACTCAGACGACGAAGGGTCAGACGATGCCTCAGACTCAGACGAAATTTATGGTTTCGACGACGACGATGACGTGTGCGAGTACTATCACGGGTACACGCTTGACTCTCGCTGAGTATGTATGCTGTATGTGCAACTCCTATGAAGGGACATTCCCGCGAGGCCAATTCCCCTCGATCGGTGCCAGTATGCCGTGGACGAACGATCGGCATCTTGAGTTGACCCCATCCTGCACTGTTGGTCGCCCCTGATCATCCCCGCCACCAGAAACGCCATGACCTCAAAACTTGATTCCGGATACAGAAAAATGCTCAACACATCGGCATCGTCAGTGGACTCGTCCTCACCGCACTCGTCTGTAGTATTCACGATCTAGTTGAACAGCCTCGACGGACCACACAAAGACACTATCGACTCCCTCGAAAGACGGATCGGGTTTCACATTGGAGAGGCTCACCGGCTGATATACACCCGGAATTCCTACCTCGCTATCTCCCGCCTCCAGGTGGAACTCTTGTCGGAGGTATTTCTCTACCTCGTTGAATCCGGTGTACAAGGCGGAAACACGTGTTTCGCCCCTGGGACGTTCGGATTCCTCCAAGTCTGCAGGCATTGGAACGAAGTGGCCGTTGGCTGCCCTCGGCTTTGGAGTTTGTGGGTCGCAGATGCCGTCAAAGCATGGCCCATGTTCAAGTCTCGTTCGAAAAATGCTCCCCTGTCCTTGACCTGGCGACTCCGGGTTCCCGACTCAGCGAGAGATACCTTGATGGACCCCACAATTTCGAGGAGGGTTCGCCAACTGGACTTAGCCGGCACTAGTGACCAATTGGCGCACTTCTTGGGCGTCTTCGATTCGAGCCCTCCTTCGAACGTTTCGTCCATTCGATTGGAGTTTGTCCGCCACAATGACCGGAAACCGCGAGAAAATTTTGCTGGTCCTTTCACCTTTCCCAAAGCTCTCGAAACTCGATATCGAGAACTTCCTACCTAGCCACTCGTCCTCAATTTTCACAACCTCCAAACTCACTTCGTTGAAACTCTTCCTTTCCTATGAAGAGAAGGGCCAGTATACTCTGGTTCAATTCGCGCAGATCCTCCGACAACATCCGACCCTTGAAGAGTTGGACCTGAATTGCAGGGCAATTCCCCAGTCTGGGACACTGGGGTCCCCGGTTCCCTTCGTCCTCCCGCGGTTGGTCAACCTCCGACTGTTTGGTTCAAAGAAGGCCATCGTTGGTCTCATAGACCTCATCGGGATGTCCTCCCCTCTCCACAAAGTCTTCATACGTTTCGACCACACCTCGGATCTCACCATTCCAGCCCTTGTCGGCGCCATGGAGAAAATAGTCACGCCGTATTACAACTGCCAGGGCCTGGGTTCCCATCGCAAGATTGAAACCCTTACCGTTTTATCAAGCCCGAACGGATTGCACCTAACTTTCTATGCCGGGACCCGCTCCGCCCCACCGTCGAACCTGGTGATTAGATTATGTTGGATGGGCGAACTCGCGCATGGCAACGTTGTGGCGGAGACCTTTGGTCTTCTCCCCTCCAGCGACGTACAAGAGTTTACTGTCGATGGGTTACCCCTTACCCGCAGGATGCTTCAGGGCATGAGGGAGCTTTCGCGCCTGCGATTGCACAACCAAAATGGGCTATATATTTCGCAAGGATTAGGCTCATTGTCTCTGGACAGCCAAGGTCTATAGCTCTACCAAATCTAGAATGGGGACACTCATCCACGTATACAAGTAGGTGTTCCACACCAGCACCCTGCCCCAAAACTAGAATCGTTGTCGCTATGGCGCTGTGAGACCACCGATGGCTGGGGCCCGCTGTTAGCTGCCCTGAAGGAGAGGCACGATCACAACCTGGGCTTGAGAGAGTTGGTCTTCCGGTCGTGCCCCACAGATGGAGGTGAGGCTGTGTTGAAAATCAGGGAACTGGTGGAAGTCAGGTGGGACGTAGCGGGCTCTGACGATGAAGTGACAGGCGAAGGCCCAGATCCAGAGAGGAGTCATGATTCAGGTGACGACAACGACGTATGCGAGAGCTATCGCGAGTGTACGCTCTCTGGTTAGCATGCTGTACAAATATGGCCGCGGATTAATATTTCCGGATCAGGGATGATGATTTTTGGTAGGGGCTGAACTGAGTTGAGAGTCCCACGCCGAGCGATATAGAGGGAAGGGAAGAAGGGCGTCTCATTCGCCGATGCAGCGGGGCGGGGATACGGGGACAATATTGAACACTCACAGCAGGAGTCCATTCTCAGCATGACTCCTTGCTGGGGCGAGACACACCAGAGTCGTCCCTCACTACATGCCTCGTTCAATACCATGTACGTTTGGGTGAACGAGGGGTTTGCGCCTAGATTCCGGAGACCAAAAGTTCGAGGTTTGGCCTCCAACCCAGAGGGAGGGAGGGAGAAGTGCGTCAGAGTTCCTTGAATTATAGGTGAAACCATCTATCCCATTGTCGTATCTCTCGGTTCCTTGTGTGCATGTCTATGCTGGATGCTTCTCGCTACTAGGCTCACGTCAATGATGCTCGGACGTTATGTAGAACGATGAGACCCACCCGCGCAACTCAAGGACGGCTTTCGCCGCTTCTACGATTACGTCCGATGAACCCTTTGTTCGAAGTTTTCCAGCGCGTCCCCCCTCTTGATCTCAACGGTCCTCACCACCACGGCTCTCCACGGTCGGCTTCCCTGATGACCCAGTGGATCATACACCGGAGTGCTCGATCTCGCCGCGCCCGACTGCGTCGAAGGCCCCCTGGATGGAGTGAACTCCATCGAACGCTCCGGGGAGAGCCAGGTGGAGACCGATGACCGAGACGTTCTCTTTCTCAAGGAGTCCAACACGGGTTGTGATGGTCGAAGGGAGGTTATACGAGGTTGCGATACATTTAACAGAATAAATACGACCCTCAGGGTGTATCCGACAATCGACGAATATTGTACAACCCCGGCTTTCCACCTCTATCCTCTCTTACGGCCCCTTTCCCGGACCCATGATGGATTCGGTCTGATCAACTGTTAGGCTTAGGGTCATCTGACAGGCGCCAGCACTTACAGGAATGGGAAGGGGAGGCGGGTAGGCCGGGTGCAATGGTTGGACACAATCTTCCTAAGCGTGGGTCAGAATATGTACAGGCTGGGTCGGACGACGGTCGAGTACTCACCCAACAATCAGCGGGCATACCCTGAACGGTGGCTGCAGCGGCCAAGACCAGCAGTAGGTTGATAAAACTACGCATGTTGCAATGTAATCTTTGGGGTGGAGAAGACGAGATAGGTGGAGGTTGTGGAACTGGTGAGTGCTGTGACTTCCTTCTACTCCTATGGTTTATATATCCAGGGAGTCACCCCGCAGTGCCGTATTGTTGTGTATCTGAACATCACCAGAGGTCATTGCCCGACGCACCCGTGGTGAGGCGGTGGAGTGACGGGGCGGCCTCGGGGCGCACACGGGGAGGCGATCGCGGAGGGAACGTCAAGCGAGTTGAGAGCGCGGGGAGAGTTCAACGTTCAACCCTTACTGGGGTCAAGCGAAGACTGTCTGGTGGTCGTCGGCACTCAATTCAAGGGAATCCCTAAGGCAAATGACGTACGGGAGGGTGAGTACGATGAACCTTTGCAACAAGTTTTGCAGTCACCTTCCGGGTATCGTGGAACACTTCTTGAGTACTCGCGTGCGCCTGAACAGATACATGTCGGCTTTTCGGCTTTCAAAAGTTACTTTTGACCGCTTCCCACCGTCCCGTGCGCCTTTCGTACCTCCGCAGTGATCGGGACGTTCCATTTGTGACGTACGCGTTCACCGCCCTCCGGGCCGCTATCATCGCCCATGGTTCCCCTCCGGACATGTATCGGAGCCGCTTGAGGGCGATGTGTGGGCGTGGTCCTCGAGCCGGAGGCGAGGGAGCGGAACGGAGCGGTCGTTCGGATGGGGTGCTTTCCCCTTGAGGGTTTTAGGGTCAACGAACCATCGTTTGTGTACGGTGAGGTCAACCCACCATCAGCCTCGTCGTTTCTTATTAGTCCCACCGCGGTTATCCTCCCCTCCCGTGGAGATCTTGTCGAGTAGGGTCACCGCTGCTATTGTTGCATCGATTGTCATCGCCATGAATACGACCATCATGTGACAAAAACATTCAAGTCGCGATGCGGATACTAGACGCGTTGGTCTGGGTAACCGAGGCGTGTCTGCCAAATATACCGTGAGGATAATGAATCAAATACACGTATGGATGAGCCCCACCAGCACTCCTTCCACGAATTGGAATCGTCGTCTCTATCCCACCTTGAGACGCTCTACGACCGAGAGCGGCTGTCATATGTTTCGAAGGCGAAGCATGAGCTCGATTTTGGCTGAAAAGAGTTGATCGTTGGGTTGTGCCCTACGGATGAACGGCTCGCTTGCGTATTGGTTCCGGAGGTTCGAAATCTGGGTTTGGCCTCCCTAGAGCGGGGGAGAAGCACGCGGACCGCTGTGGGGTCGAGTGACGTGTTTGGGAGGGGGTAAACCGGTGAAGTCCTGGCGTCATCATCGCATTTTCGGTTCCTTGTTGGGTGTCCTACGCTGTGGAACGGGGACTCTTGCTGCTATGCTCGCATCGGAGTGGTCCAACCCTGCGTGAAACGACAAGGCTCACCCACGCGACTCAAGGACAAATTTTGCCACTTCGACAATAATACCCCACTCTATTTGGCGAACTTTCGCTCGAAGTCTTCCAATATATCTCCCTTCAAGGCTCCCTTGCAATTCGGGAGAACGAGGAATGCGTTGAGGTTCGAGAGTCGTGGGGTGCCTTGGGTATCAACCGGGCCAGTAGTCGTTCTCGGTGTCTATTTTGATGAGGTTGATGCGAATTCGCGGGGGTGTCAGACTTACCGGGGCCGAATATGAGCACAATCACCTTGATTCCTCCCGAGGGGAGGTCGTGGGAAAGGGTGCCGGAGTTCTCCGCTCGCCTGCACCACCGCGTCCGTCTGTCCCGTCTCAACTGTTCCTCGCCATCTTGCTCAGGTCTATTCCAGGCCTCACGTTTTTCCGTTTTTTGCACGCGTTTCGGAAGATGCTTCACCCCGGCCAACCCTCGTCTCCTCTTCACTCTTCTCCGTAAACCTTCATTACAGTAATCCCAGCCGCTGATGACATCTCCAACACGCGAAGCCCCTGGCCGTAGAGAAACGCACCATACCAACGTCAACACCCCTGGCTGACCGATCTCCGACTTATTGACACTCGGCGGTTGTCTCTCGAACCCGTATCCCCCTGAGCGATGTTCATAAGGGCCCCAGCGTTCCTCCCTTTCCACATCGACTCTTCACCGCGGACTATCGGCACGTCCTACCTGACATGGGTCCCTCTATCCCCAACCTCGCTCGTTTACTCTTATTTTTCGGCGCGGCTGCAGCATCTATCAGCGCACAGGCGGTTTGTTCCAACCCCAGTGTGCGTAGGGAGTGGAGAGCGCTATCCGCCCACCAGAGAACCGAATGGATTGAGGCCGTCAATGTTCGTCTTCGTCGTTCCTCTGAACCCCGCTCAAAACTCAAACCCAACGCTAGTGTCTGTCGAAACAACCCCCCGATCGCAATCTGGTCGCAACGCAGCCGATAAACGTATCGCTCATTCCACCTATCAACCCGGATTCGTCGTACTACGATGGTTTGTCTGTGCCGATTCCCAACACTCACCATGCTCACGACGTTCGACCCCAACAGACTTGGTTTATCTACACATGGACCTCAACCCTGCTGTAGGTCGTCACTTGGTTTCGACGGTGTGGGTCTAACCACTGGTACACCTAGATTCACTTCACCGGGTTGTTCCTGCCGTGGCATCGTTACCTTGTCAAGCATTTCGAGAACTCATTAAGGGACAAGTGCGGGTACAGCGGGACGACTCCATACTGGGACTGGACCCTTGGTATGCACTCGCCAACCTTGCTCAAATGCTTCACGTTCTGATGTATTCCATACAAGACTCCTCCGATTCTGAGAACTCTACAATATTCGACGATGACAAAACGAGCGGACTGGGTCGCTGGGGCGATCCCAACGACGACGTTCAGATCACTACAGGGGGGTTCGCGGACCTCGTCAGGGTATACCCAGCTCCCCACCGGATCCGAAGGAACTACACTCCCCAGCCCCTTGTAAATATACCCAACCCATTTCCCAACGATCCTTTGGCACCCACTGTCGACACAAGCGTTTTCATCAACGGAACCTTTACTCGAGCCAACTACGACTTCCTGTTGAATGGGTTCGTCGGAGATTTTAGAAGTTTCCAGGCTTATCTCGAAGGCCCACAGGTGTGTGATCGTTCGGTCGTTGTCACCCTCCTCTTTCAGTATCCTGACCGGGTACACAGGGCGCACATGGTGGTCCTCATCTTATCATGGGAGGTGACATGACCGGTTTCTGCCCTAATGGTACTGGAGCCCCAGATTGTTACGCAGGACCCAAGTGGACTCCGAACGATCCATTGTTCTTCCTCCACCATGCTGTAAGGCTCACTCTATCTTCTCTCCCTTTGATCTCGACGGTTAACCCACTCCCACTCTAGATGATCGACAGGCTCTGGGCAGGATGGCAACTTGCAGCACCGCAGAACGCTCTCTCGTTCGCAGGAGGTTCTGTTCAGGCTCGCCAGACCTACGCGATTTACCAAACATTCCCCAACGGTGGACCCCCCTTCCTTCACGTGGGTCCAACCTTCTCAAACTCTCTTTATCGTCGTTCACCACCCGTTACGTAGTTCGATTCTGTGTTACCGAGCGATGGTTTGTGGAATGACGTGAAAGTCTTCGACGTAATGGACACGAGGAACCCAATGCTTTGCTATACCTATGAGTGATTCGACCAGGGACTTCAATACCATGTTCCGTTCCCTCTCGGCATTTACCCGGACACCCATTTCGACGACCGCCTCCCCTTCGGACTACGCACCCGTATCAGTGCTCGATTATCCTCATTTCCGCATCTCATTACACGTACACTATGCAATCTATATAATACTGGGCGATTGTCCGCTGTCTGCCGAGGATACAGTCTCTCGAGGGATCGTAGTGCGGGGGTGGCTGACAGCTGGGTGGCGGGCCCTGGCTCGTGTCACCCACAACTTAGCATCACCGTTTACGTAACAAGTTGGTCCACTCACCTTAGGGTCCTGTTAAAAACACTCTAGCTGCTAACCGGCCTGTTACTAACACCGTTACTAACTGTTACTAACTGTAAGGAAAATCGCGGGTCCAAGCGGCGTGTTACTAACATCGGCTATCCTAGCGCCCAGTGCCGCCCGCAATGTACTAACCGAGGACTGGAAGTCTATCAAAAGTAGCAACGAAGCATTCGAATAGCGTACATGCAATGGAACGAGTTTCAGACCTGACTGCATCCTGGCTGGTCAGCCACGGAGTGGAATCTTTACCCCTTGTCACTCTTTCTCCGCACATGCTTTCGGACGAGCAGCCAGCACCAGTCTCTGGAGGTACCACACCCCCCACAATCACTGCCACGGATGCTGAATTGAGGAGCTGCGAACCGACCGAGGAGCCCAGGGTGGGAGGATATGTGATCGTCGTGTTATGTGTCAATTTACAACCATATCTAACTGTTTCTAACATGGTTAACAATTAATTAGCTGTTAGAATCAGCGTATATATGTTAGGTTAGAATCTCTGTTAGTAACCAGTTAGAAACATTGTTAGGAACGGGCAATATTCCAGGATGGTTAGTAACAGGTTAGTTAGGAACTCAGGGAGTTTTTAACAGTACCCTAACTCACCTTCCACCACGATCGCTATGAGGACCATCGGAGAAGCCTTAGGTCTTGTAGTTGGCGGGTTGTCCGACCAGAACTACGCACAGTCACTCGGCTTCTATCGCTTTTGGCTCGATACGGGGCGAACTTACATCCAGATCCCCTCTGACCAAATCTTCGATGCAATCTGGAATAATAGGGTGGCGGCTTCGATCAACCACGATTGCGGTCTGCTCATCCATCCGGCCGCTCACTCGATCCCCCGTTTTGCGAGCGACGCAGCGTCGGATCCTATTCTTGCCCCATACGGCCCCGAACTACAAAGCCGTCTCTGCGCAAAGTCCCTCCAAGAATTCTTCAGCAACAATCTGATGGTGGCGAAGTACAAGGAGCCCGTGCACGAGCTCTACGCAGACGCCAATCTCATCGCTCACTGGGCCAACCTCGGATACGTGGAGGAAGCTGCGATCCGTGATCACATCCTACAGTCACTTATCGCTCACCCAAAACTCTACGATTACCAAGTGGACGTGCTCATCATCCTGTTCAAACTGGCGGGTGCAACATTTGAGGCATACACCGATCCATCAGTGTTCGACCGCTGCTTTAAGCTTCTCAAGGGCCACAAATACGATCCGCCCTGGCCCAGTAGCTATTCAAACTACGACAATTACCTCAATCCGAGAACGGCGTTGATACGGGTGAGTGCGCACTGCGTGACGGGATATAATCATTGGGCTGAGGAGATTTTTCAGGAGGTAGTTGCATTACGGGGGCGTCGGTGGGGGGGCCTCCCTCCCCCACCTGTATTCACGACTGGGAAGCCGAAACCAACTAACGCGAACCAGAGGGACCCCGCTGCAACCCCTGTTGCTACGTCCCTCGGACTTCCTAACACGGATCCCGAACCTCAGATCCCTCAACCCCCTCCATCTGAACCGGCCACCGCCTCAGAGGCAGGCAAAATTCCCGAATCTCCCGCCACTCCCGTCATTCAGTCTCCATCCATCAGCATCTCCACTCTCTCCGACTTTACTATCGCGGATGCTTCTGATGACGAGTCTCCCACAGGCCCCACCTTCGCAGATACTTCCGATGACGAACCTCTCGTTGACCCCACAGCCGTAGTTCGACATGAGACCTTCTACCTCGACGACGGGAACGTAGAAGTATTGTGCGGGAACACACTCTTCCGTGTCACTATCAGTACCCTGTCCTTTCACTCTCCTGCGCTTCGTCGGATGTTCGCTCAGACCAGCCTGGCGACGGCTGAATCACCCAACGGTTGTCCCCGTATTCTGTCCTCAGACACGGCCAAGGATTTCGCCACACTTCTCAAGATGATATACCTCCCAGGGTTTGTTACTCTGTCCGCATGCTGCTGGATCGCTCCACTGACCGTCTGTCTGCCTGCAGGTTCCCTGAACGAAATAAAGTGCCAGATTTCTCCACATTCTCGTCCCTCCTCCGGATCACTGCAAAGTACGAGATGCCCGCTATTCGATCTCAGATACTCGAGGTGGTCCGTGACGCGTACCCAGAGACATTTGAGGGACTCTCTCCTTCCAAGCCGCTTGGAGAGAAGGTCTTCAGCGGACGGACTCCCCACCCGAATGAGGTCCTCAACCTCGTTGTCCAACAGGAGCTCACATTCGCATTGCCGATGGCATACTACATGGCGACCCGAAGGGGTCCGAACTCGTTGATCGACAGTCACCTACCACGGAACGCCACGCTTTCTCCTGAGGTCCTCCGGTCCACGTTTAGAGGGCTCATGGCCCTCCGTGAGGTAGAACTCAATGGGACTCACCGTCTGATCTTTGGACCAAAAGCCCCCTGTTCCGCGCCGAATTGTCCTTCACGTACCCCGACTGCCCCACTGGCGCTGGAGGCCTACCAAATGGTTTTCGATCGGATTGTGGGTTCCCCTCAGTTGGGGACGAAAGTGCTGGAGGTTCCTGAGTTCTATGAGGATCGTGGAGGTGGTCGTCAATGTGTTGGGCCCGACATCTGTGGTAACTGTGTGGAGAGGTGGGAGTCTGGGCACGCAGAGATGAGAAAGCGGGCTTGGGCGGCGTTGCCGGACATCTTTGGGTTGAAGAGTTGAATTGGTATCCCAGGTTTAGCATCGAGGGGCATTGTAAGCCAGGGCTAGGTATGAAGAGTCCCAATAGCAGATACATGGAAGAACTGGGAAGCCCGTGGCCCGGTTTATTCGGGCTCCCCGTCAAACGTAGCTGAGATGGTGGATTCGTGATGTACACAGGTTTTGATTATCTTTTCACACGCAACGGGTGCGGTAAGGTTGATATATCGACTACGTTTGCGACACGGGTCAGGCGTATTAGAGGTCATTGTTGAAACCGCTTTTCGCAAAACCCAACGACAGTAAAATGTAGGACAAGGCAGGATTGTTCTCGGCAAAGTACTCGTGATTGTCGGCGTTGTTGATGGCCTGAGACGGGTTGTTTGTGGCCAGCTTTTTGGCGTTATCCTGACCGTAAACGTGGTCGAGGGTGGCACCGTTGTCGGTGAAGTGGGAAGACTCATGGATGAGCGTTCCGGCCCTGGAGTCGGTACCAGTGTTAGGGATGTTCCAGAAGGCACCGCAGAGGCGGATAACTCCGAATTCGTTGGGGTCTGATCAAGTGATTATCAGTGACCGAATAACGATTCGTGATCGAGAACAGAGAACATGCGCACAGACATAGGCCGCGCTAGTAGGAATGGTGCATGAACAGTCGTAGGTGAAGTCCGAGAATTTGTGGCTGTTGATCTTCTGGAAGTGAGACTCGACAACGATCCTGTTAATGGCATTGTAGTTGCCGAACCAGGTCCGGTATCGACGCGAGTCGCGGGACATACCCCAAATGTAAGAGTAGGTTTTGCTGGCGTAAGTCTGGGCACTCTCAATGGCGTCGTCGAGGAGCACCCGCTCGAGCCATTTGCAGTTCGTGAGGGTGGCCCGCTTGTCGCGGACGCGGGAGACAGCGAGGTTGCCAGAGAGCTTAACCTTTGCAACATCCTCAACAGTGGCATGAATGTCCTTGGGGGTACCATCAGCATCGACGTAAGTGAACAGGGTCGATGGCTCGATGGAGTAGGCTCCAGCGCCGGATCGAGTAAAGTTGTACACAACAGAGACTGGTGATTGCTCCGTAAGATGAATGGCCCCATGTCAACGCTGATCAATACTATCCGGCTTACGATCGTGAGTGACGTTGACAGAAGCCCCAGGGTCAAGAGTTGTGAACACACTGGGGTCACTGAGGCTAGCGGCGTATGCAGGCAGGTACTTGATCTAACAGCGGGAACGGAAAACACGAGCACAGGCGTTCGACGGGAACTAGACGGGCGATTTACCTTGGCGCCTTGGAACGACGGGCGAGAACCAGAGACATCGGTGATGGATGGTGAAGGTGTTCTCGGGGAAGGGGTTCAAGGCCCCGCGGGGATCATTGAGAAGCTTGAGCATCTCATCACCGTTGTTGGTGATGGTCGTGGTGACCTTCAAGTTCTCCAATCCATCGACGTTGACGTTGGGCGTCGAAGCCTTGAGAGTCAGGCTAGGGGCAGCCGTGACGACGACCGCAGAAGCGACGAAGGCGAAAATGGAGACAGAGAGGGATGAAGAGTACATTTCGGTGGAGGCTGCGGAGGCTGTTGAGACTGTAGGGCTGAAGTGTCGTGACTTAAGTAGCCTCCCAGCCCTCCCTATCGCCCAAAGTTCATTTATCTCACATTGGTGAGCCAGCCTGGATCAATTGCTGTGCCAAAAAACGAGCGCTATGAGACCAAATTTGGCAGATATCGTAAGGACGCCAAAGGGGTCTCCAGAAGATAGCATTTCGGAGGTGCGACAATTGGCGCGGTCGTTGTGAGGACACGCTGGGGAGGATTGTTTTCCAACACTCAAACGCATCGCAAAGCCGCGATATGGAGATGCCAGCCATTTAATGTTTAGCGCTTCTAGTTTCAATACGAAACGTTTACCCGCTCCCGTACCACGGGTTCGATTTCCAACGCGTAATGGTCCTTCCTTCCTGCGATCCGTGATGGCCCGCCCCAGGATCCCATTGGTTTTTTGAGTTGGAGAGGTTTTGTTTAGCTCGGAGATTGGGGACGCGGCGGAGGGCGAGAGGGAAGGATATAGGCAACTGGCTGAGCGGGTGCTTCAGGTTTAAACGGATTCCAGTCCTTGTGGGTTAAATGTAACAGGCTGAGAACAAAGTTGGACCATGACACCGTCATGAACGGAACTCTTCCCACGACGGCGACCATACCGTGCCCGTAATAGGAATTGAAACCAGTGGGTGCCGCGAGTGGGAGGATGGCGTCGAGGGTGGGGATGTAGGCCCATACTCCAATGACGGTAGGAGATCACAACCGGATCGATCGGTGTCCAGACGTCCGGTAGCGACGACAACGACAACGACGGCGACAAGGAGGGTGATAGGATCCATTGACACGGCTTTGCCCAGGAGACTCGCTGAGTGGATGTAGGACGTTCGCGAATGAGAAGTGGGTTCGGGGACCCTTAAGACTGAGGGCGGTTCAGAGGGCTCATGGTATTCCCTGAGGTAGAACTCAACGGGACGCACCATCTAAAAACGGTCCTATTCCACGTCAAATTTACCCCTCATCTATACCAAGTGGTTGCGACCAGATTAGAACGAAAGTACTGGAGGTTCCTGAGTTATATGAGGATCCTGGGGGTGATCTCCCACGTATTGGCCCCGGCGTCTGTAGCAGCCGTGTGGAAGGGCGGGAGTCTGGGCATGCGGAGCCGACAAAGCAGGTTTGGGCGGGGTTGCCACGGGTTGAGGGTCTAGGACTGGGTATCGGGCGGCATTGCGGGACATCATGCATCATGACTCGGACGGGGTATACTTTTATCAGCGACGAGGGTCAACTCCGAGAGCGACCGAGTGGAAATAGGACAAATCGCCTATCTCCTTTGGCAACCTCGGCTCGTTGAGCGAGGGGATTAGCAGGAACAGTGTTGGTTCGCGGTTTCTTGAGATGTCGTTTCCCCATGACATCAGGAAATTGGTGGATTACTTGTAATGCCTTGTAAGCCGCCG
>Ga0307509_10008611_pt1 | contig 12954 bp, 13 predicted proteins | sample 10_EM_MG_FD_202245 | JGI IMG/M metagenome (GOLD analysis project Ga0307509, IMG submission 202245) | Populus trichocarpa ectomycorrhiza microbial communities from riparian zone in the Pacific Northwest, United States - 10_EM | ecosystem: Host-associated > Plants > Roots > Unclassified | place...
CGGAAGATTTGATATTCATTCATGTATTTAAAGAGACCCCTCCGGCGACAATCTTCAGTAGAGTAGGTCACAAAATAACAAGTCTGTCTTTGATATATTTGTCCCATCTTCGATACGCTTTCCACCCTCTACCGGAGGGTCAGGCAATGGTCCAATTCCACAGGTAGGTGCTGTGGGCAATGTATTTACCAGAAGGCCGAGAAAAGGCTAACTCAAAAAAAAAAAAACAGCCCTTCCGTATTTTCCCCTATATTAATCTCTTTTCTTGCCTTCTTTATTTTTTAATCTAATACAACAGTAAACCAAAATTATGGTTATAGATTACGTCATGCTCCTCGTCCTCATTGACAAGTCGGAGGAACTGCCCCCTCCGCAAACCACCCCGACCCTGCCCCTTCCAAAGAAATATTGTGACATCCTTGGTTCTAAAGTTGTATGAAAAAAGAGTTTGAGCCGACCCATTTTACAAAAAAACATAGTACTCTTTTACCAGCCATTCCATTATCTCCAATAAATCCGGAGGTTCCCCTTTAACTCAGGCTGAATTAAACCGGGGTATGGGTGGAGAACCTGAGTTTTTTGAGGGCCTCATGAATTCACTACATTCTCTCGCGGTACATAAAGCCTCAAAGACACTCAACCGGAGAGAAAAATATGAAACTAAGTTCTTTAACCCGCTTCCATATGCGATGAAACATACAAATAAAATTTTCAGGTTCCCCCGATAACTTCACACTGAGTGTAATCACAGCCTATCACTCGTCACAGCTGGGCTCTCGGCAGTTGGCTTCTTCCCTTCAAGTTACGAGCGCCTATATACAGTACAACACCAGCAGAGGATTACCTAAACTTAACAGATGCCATTAGCCGGCCCTGTATAAGAGCAACCTCAGATCCCACTCAGGATGTAAGAGTGAAGGAGTGCTAAGACCAGCCATTCATTCGGTCCAGCAGATGGAAGAAGGAGAAACCCCCGAGTTTAGATTATTCCGAACGCAATTGGCGCCAGCGGTGCGTATCAGGTAATCATGAATTGTGCTTGGCTCCTCCGCAGCAGACACCTGGGCATAATGCCCTTCATACACTATCAGGATTTGGAATTTTAGTCCTTCCCGCGACCACCCCCGCGAGCTATACTGGTTGGCTAGCTCGAATCCACAAGTTATAGGGAAGATTAATTAACATGTCCTTTCTGCGATCAGGGCCTTGATGATAGAACACAACACACACTTGCATCAAATTTTGTGGTACCAGTTGCCCACCCCTCCCCAGATGATTGTACATAGCCGGTGTAACTTGAGCTAAGGGTTTATATAGGTCAACGGACGGACGCCAACGACAACCAAACGAAAGGCGAGGGGTTTCGGGAAGTGTAAACATGATCTTCAGCCCAGAACTTAGAAGTGGGGATTTTCTCTCTTTCTCATTGACTCATTCTAGCTATCACCACTAAGGGTAAAGAGAGGAGTATATAGAAACCGCCGCGAAATGTTCCCATTCTTTCATGGACCACCACACATATCCATTCTCGCCCGTATGTCCCGCATTCCACATTCTATACTTCCATGCTGGCAGAGGAAAGACAAAGACTAGCACTACTCATAACTTCCGGGCATCATCCAACATTTGTTCATCGGAGTCTTTCACTTCCATTACAACTTTCCTGCTTTCATTCCGGCGGATGCGTGGATCCCGAATCTAAGCGCATTCCTGCAGCACAAATACTTTCCCGAAGCCAAAGCGAGTTCCCAGAAACTATCCGAACAATAGAGCGACTATCGGGAGAGCATGCCAAGCAGCCATCTCACGACTTCCTGCATAAGGCAGTTGTGGTATACGATATCGTACAGCGTAGAATTATTTGAAAATTGCTTGGAGTTAGACCCTTCATAGTAAATTAATATGGTGTGGTACACCCGCGTCCAGTTTGGGGGCTCGGTGAATGTTGTGCATAGTTCTCTATTCACGCGGGTATCGTGGGTGTGATGATAACTTAGTTTTAGAGGGAGCCCTACCACTATTTCCGGTCATTAAGCATACCCTCCAGTTAAGTTACCAATGCAAGGAGAGAAAAAATCTTCAGCCCCGCTTTACTAGGAATGAAACTTACGAAACCCACCAAGAGGGTCACCGGAAGGCGGGTAGATATAGCATGAGGGTACTATGCGTTAATCGCGATGTTGAATTCGAGATAGGGGAGAAGAAAGGTGTGATGCCATTGGTATAAGCGATGAGAGGGGCTCAAGATAACTTTACAGTAAACAGGTGAGCGACCACGGATAGGGTAGGAAAAGAAAAAAGTGAGAAAGCGGGAGAGAGGAGAAAAAATAACACACTAAACTCTATCAATCGCGCATGAAGACCTGTACTTCGCTAGTGTCTGCAGTGCACCTGCTCTCATATGTATAGTATTTGGGTCATATTTAATTTATGTCTATCCCCACGAAGCTTCCATCCACCCCTCTATAAGACAAGATATTGCGGTCGGAGGTGCGCAGGAATACAAGTAAATACGAAGCCGACCACAGACAGACATGGAATAACTTAACCTAATGGGTATGGGAAATAAAAGGAAAATCAAAAATGTATATATAAAGAGAGAAGTGGTTATAGGAACAGATGAACAAGGCGTAGATATAAAAGAAATTAGCTAAAAAGGCATGTGTAATAAGGGAACAAGCAATTGGAAAAGGGCTAGGGCGACTTGGGGAAGCAAAGGGGACAACGAGATTCCAGGAAACTGATCCAAAGGTTTGGCAGATGTAGGGACTTGACAATCCACGTGTGGGGGACTGTGGGTGACGGGCGTGGGATTTTGTTGTGCCGGGCCTGTTCCCCTGCAAGAGAGTACGTTAGATGGATGTTGAGGGAGTGCCAGGTCTCGTCTTCGGATATTGGAACCAGCGGGTGATTTTGGAAAATGGTCCAGAGAGTTCGGATGGGTGGGGGAAGAAGAGTTCGGTTGATTGCAGGCTAGCTGCAAATTTGGGAATCAAATCCGTCAGTTACCGTGGTTGCTTTGGAGCTCTCTTATACCAATTCTTGAGGGTCTGTAAGAATGGTGTTGGGCTCCGCTTATTCCCTTTGTCAGGGTTGATATCATTCCGCTCGGGCAGCGTGCTCGCGGTCCCCTCGTTCTGATCCTCGGTAGCCGGCCGGAGCGGTGTTTCGCTCCGCTCATCAGTTTTGTCGGAATTAATGTCATCCCGTGCTGGCAGGATGCGCATGACTCCCTCAGGCCTGCTGCCAGCAGCCCGCGAGAGCGGCGTTTGGTCCAGTTCACCAGTTTGGTGGGGACTGTCTTTCCGCTCCTGCAGAATCCTTACAACCTCCTGATGCCCGTTTTTGGCAGCGACCAAGAGCGGTGTATGACCTAATTTATCCGCTTGGTTGGGGTTGATATGATTCCGTTCGAGCAGAATCCTTACAACCTCCTGATGCCCATTACACGCAGCCCGGAAGAGCGGAGTTTCGCCGAACTGATCCTCCTGATTGGGATTGACGTCATCCCGTGCCAGCAGCATCCTGACGACCCCCTCATGCCCATTCATGGCAGCGAGGGAGAGCGGTGTTGCGCCTAATTTATCCGCTTGGTTGGGGTTGATGTCATTCCGTTCGAGCAGCATCTTTGTAATCCCCTGATGCCCGTTATTGGCAGCCTGGAAGAGCGGAGTTTCGCCGAGCTGATCCTCCTGGTTGGGATTGACGTCGTCCCGTGCCAGCAGTATCCTTACGACCCCCTCATGCCTATTCATGGCAGCGAGGGAGAGCGGTGTTCCACCTAAATTGTCCGCTTGGTTGGGGTTGATATCATTCCGTTCGAGCAGCATCCTTACAACCTCCTGATGCCCATTACAAGCAGCCCGGAAGAGCGGAGTTTCGCCGAACTGATCCTCCTGGTTGGGATTGACGTCGTCCCGTGCCAGCAACATCCTTACGACCCCCTCATGTCCATCCGCGACAGCGAGCCGTAGCGGTGTTTGATTCCATTTACTCGCTCTGTTGGGGTTGACGTCAGTCCGTTCCAGCAGCGCCTTAACAATCACATCCTCTCCATTCACGGCAGCCCCCAATAGCACTTCTTGGACATATTCGGTGTCAGCTGTTTCCGGACTGACGCCAATCCGTTCCAGCAACATCTTTGCTACACCCTCATGCCCGTTGCTGGCAGCCTGGAAGAGGGGGGTTCCGCCAAACAGATCGACCCGGTCGGGATCGACGTCGTCCCGCGTTAGCAGCGCCCGCACTATTCTCTCATGCCCATTCTCAGCAGCGAACCAGAGAGGTGTTTGATTCCACTTATCCGCTTTGTCGGGGTTGATGTCATTCCGTTCCAGTAGTGTCTTCACAATCCCCTCCTCCCCATTCTTTGCAGCTCGCAAAAGCAGCGCCTGGCAATATTTGATGTCAGCTGCTCTGGGATCGATGCCATTTCGTTCTAGCAATATCTTCGCGACCCCCGCATGTCTACTGCTGATGGCCTTGAAGAGCGGGGTTTCGCCGAACAGATCCTCTTGGTCGGGATTAACGTCGTCTCGTGCTAGAAGCATCCGGACGACCGCCTCATGCCCATTCTCGGCAGCGAACCAGAGTGGTGTCCGATCGCGCTTATTTGCTTTATCGGGGTTGACGTCGCTCCGTTCTAGAAGTACCTTGACGGCTTCCTCATGCCCCCACCTAGCAGCCAAAATGAGTGCTGTGTTGCCACGGAGGTCAGCTGCCTGCACATCCCATTTATTCGTCTCCAATAAAGCAACCATTATCTCCACGCACCCGAACTATGCAGCGCCGTGAAGCCCGGTAAATCCTCTAGGAGTGTCGTCCTTTGTATCAAAAGGTTGCTCCATTAACCTCGCCCCATGCAATAATAGTACCTTAGAAGATATGTGTTCATGGTATCTATCGAGCAGTTTCAAGGCAAGAGTTTTCACATTTTCAGTGGTTTCCCGTCTAGCATGCGCGCCCCAGTAACATGAAGCATATTTAACAAATGGGATAGCTGGCGGGACTGAAGGAAGGGCAGGTGAAAAGCAGCACACATGCTGGAAATTGAGGTAGGTCAAACAGACCTCGGCAATCGAAGAGTGAGGCTTGGGGGGCAAGCTGGGGTTATTGGATAGGTATTCTTGCAGTGTATAGTGGACGGGCCGGACTGTTGATGAGGACTTCTCGACCGTGACGAGCCCTAGAGCGGATGCTAATAGTGTTTCTATCGTAGGAATATTCCGAATATTCAAGTCGGTAGATCCTTTTTCAACCCCGAGGGCGTGGCATAACTCGTCGACGTGTAATGGCCGCTCCGCATGCGATACCCACATTAGCACCTCCATGCCGAGTTCGGATCTACTCCCAGGCTGTGCCTTCACTCGTGATAGGGTTGCCGCATAAGCCTCTCCTAGACCCTTCCCTTCAGTCATTTCTTCAAGTTTCCTTCTTCTCTTATGCAGAGTAATCTCGCCTAGAATTGAATCCATGTTTAGAGAGGCGAGAAGGAAACTAGACACCAGAGTTAGCGAATCACCCTTCGAACCCGCACCGGGAATTCATTTGACATCCTTGCTTACATTTCCGAGATCTTCTCCGGAATAATTCGCATAATATCCGCCCGCAATCCCTCGTCCATTGCGTCGGGATCGGTGTCACGGTCTAGCCTCATCTCCAGATAACTCTTAATATCCCCAGCGCTAGGACTGAGATGTATCAGGACTGCTTGGCTAAAATATTTCATGATTTCTTTCTCGATATGAGGCCTCCAAGTAAGGAATATTCGTATGTTCGGGGACACTGCAACAATTTCGCGCAGTGACTCTAGGAGGTCCCGCCGGTGCTTGGGGATGCACTCGTCTAAAGCGTCAATGCATATAAATAACCCCGGGAGCGATGCAATAGTCTCTTTCAGAATGTCCACCATACCGGGAAGCAGGAGACCTCGGCCGCCAAACTCTTTTTTGGCCTTTCGAAAAGCCTCCCTTATTTGCTCCGGGACCCCACCTCGGCGGGCTAGTTGCTTGAGCATCGAGCCCAACATGTTTACGGCGGATTGTTCGTGCTGGGAAAGGAAATCGGAGTATAGTCCCACCTGTTGGAGGTTGACGATTTTAGGCTGCTTACCACATACATACTTTCGTTCCTGCATGAGACGAAACGCAACTACCATATAGCCAAACAGACGGTTGCTTTGATAGCGTTCCACAACTGTTAGCTTCACATCGTCCGACACCGCGATCCTGCATAAGGGATGCAACGAGATCAAACACCAATCCCCCTCAAACGAAACCCGAACACAATAGCCGAACATCCAAGATACCCTCGGCCATGAACTCAATCCGAGGCATACAGCTTAACTCTACCCTCGGCCAAAAGCTTCTACCTCGGATATGTTGCGGTAAAGCAAAACAGAAGGATGATCTAGAGATGGAAAGTGGGAGAACAGACCGGTATGCGCAGGAAGCATGCTGGCTAGGAAGGGTTTCTGTTGATTAGCATATAAGGCAGCCTGTTCTTCCCTTTGCTCGTTGTTTTCATTATCTCATTGCATTTTTCTATCACGGTTCTACGGTTATCTCTTGTCTTCTCAAAAGTCATTCGTTATTGTACACAATTTCTTTATATTTTGATTGCTCTTTGATATTTCTCTTCTATCACCGCTGTTCGTATCAATACAAGTTTTGTGCAGTTCGGTAACTTTGGATTGGATCCACTGCGCCTAACTAATTGTTCAAAACCACCACGGCAATTTCTTTTCCCTTAGCCTCATCGCATAAACTATCAATGGCTAAGGAACTGCCGGTGTTGTTTGCTAATCATCAGCGACATCTGACTTGTCTTTCTTGAGGCGAGAGGGCACTCCCTACCTGACATAAGTCTTCCCCACCCCTTCCTAACCACCCACACCTTTCGCTCTAGCCAATCACATCGATTTGTCACGTCTGCGATAGTTTACACTTTGTGGTTTTTTGTTTCCCCGCTCGTTTTACAGGCTTTTACTTTGGCCTCTGGCCGTTGAATCGACTTTATTCGGGAAGATTTATTGCCTACGATCTACTTGGGTCGTTTATACACGGTTCCCCCGTCTTCGGGATGGCGCTCTCTTTGCCGCCTCCCTCCAACCCCATGAGGGAGATCGGTCTTCTGCCGGTCGTCCACTCCACCTATCTTGCTCCTGGTGGGTACTACTCCTGCCTTGCCTTTACCCACCGCCCTGAGTGCCGTAATGGTGCTCATGATAACGAAGTTCGTGCTTTGGTTTCTCGGCTCGCTGATGAGGCTTTCGACCTTATGGAGGCTGCCTCCTAGGGAATTCTTCTTGCCCGCGGGTGCTCTCTGGGGTGTCGCTTCGATAGAGCTACTACGATTGGATTATACCATTGTTTTCACTCCTCGTCTGGTTCTGGGGCGGAATCCTACACTCCTCCCTCCTCCCTCCCATCCTCCCAGTTGACAAGCTCCGGGAGTGAACCCCCCCTGCTTCTGACCCCATGGTGCCCTCCAGCTCATGGCCCTCCTTACTCCCCTCCTCTTACTCTCCCCCGTCACAGGAGCTCCCTCTTGCCAGGATTCCTTCTCAGCTGGCGGCTGCGCCTGCAGCCCGATTCCCAACACAACCGACCAACTGCGGGTCGACTCGGGATATCCGTGATGTGTTATCCTCCGGTGAGAGACGGCTATATGACGGGCGATTTAGATTGGATGCGTCGTCTGACACCACATACGTGCCGCCTGCCCGACCCTCTGAGGGTTTGACCTCCCCCCCTGACAATAGGATGATTACGAACGGGTCTGGCTTTGCGGACTCTGAGCCCGAGATCCAGTGTCGTGCATTGGGCAACCTGCCTGTGTCCAAAGCACACCATAAGTTTGGCGGAGGAGCTCCCCCCGCTCTGCCGAGATTTTGTTTTTGGAGTTTCCCCCCCCCCCCCTCCATTTGTTCCTGCCTCTCCAGAGATTAGGGATATCCCTATGGCTCTGGGAGATCGTAGGAACACTAACGGCTCCGGCCTGGGTGACAGCAGACACGCTGTTCCTGAATCCTCGCTCCTGTCGAGCTTTGCCCCGCTTCCCAATACCATGAGCTTCTCCACCGCGGACATGCTTGATGCTGTTGAGGACATCGCCTCCGGCTGAGGTCACCCTCTGTCGCCTGATAGCACCTGGAACCCAATCCCGCTAGCTTCGCGCTCTGATCCTGGTTCCGACTCCGACTCGGATACAGGCGGTGATATCCCGATTCGTGGAATCATGTTTCAGGAGGGTGAGTATGAGCTCCTGGGAGAGGTGAGGGAGGACATGAGGCTCTTTGCGGTTAAGATCAATGACTTGATCGGGGTTAACGAACGCCTGGGTGGTGAGGTCATGGTGCTGGCCAGCAGGTGTGAGAGACAGCAAAGGAAGATCGATGCTCTCGAAGATCAGGTCGACGAGCTCCGGAGAGGTCAGGTTCCCTTGGTGGTTGTTGTTGACGGTAGAGTTGTTGGTTCCCTGAAGCAGAGATCCCGACGACGATACGGGAAGAGTGTTAAGTTCGCCGATCCCTCGAATGGCCCTGGTGCCCCACTCCGACTGCCCCTCCTCCCCCACCCCCCTCGGTGGTCAGAGCACAGGCCTTTTCTGCACCGGCTTTGGTCCCTGTGCTCCAGGCGCCCGTTCTGAACCCCGTGCCATGGAACCTTGTTGTGCCGAAAGAGAAAGGTAAGAATGGCTGAATACCACGCTGCCCACTTCTAGGCCGCAAGATCGTCTGCCGTCAGCATCGCCAAACACTATCCCAGCAAGAGCTAGACATCTCACTATGCGCTTCTCATCCAAGAGGGGCATCAACCTGCCAGAAGGCGTTACCTGTGAAGGGATCCGTTCCCGGATCAATCAATTCCTTGCTAATCAGGGTAAGATTAGAGGGACAACTCCCTATGTCCGGGAAGCGAGACTGAGAAAGCAAATCGGGTGTATTTTCCTGACACTTGTGGGACATGCCGCCCATGAAGTTTGGTGTATGCTGGACTGGTGCCATGCCGCCCTGATGAGAGACTTGGGGTTGCCGGATTTTTCTTTTGCTTCCGATATTCCCAAGATTAAGGTTTTGGTTTCGGGGGTTCCCCTTTCTGATACTGGGAGAGGTTCAGTTTGGTGTACTGATGGAAGGACCAGTGACCGTGCTTATGACTGACTGAGGGTCAATTTGGAACAGGGTCACCCTGGTGTCGTGGTAGCTGGTAGGCCTAACGTCATAGGCTCGATTTATGCGATGAAACAGGCCGGCATGGTACACTACTCTGTTCGCTTTTTGGTCAAGCGGAATCCCGCCATCGAGGCTGTGATTAAGAGTGGCAAGATATTCCTTCGGGGATCCCGGAGGGCAGTTTACGTTTGGCTGGAACAGCGACCTGCCACGGTGTGCGGTAAGTGTCTACAGATCGAACACAACCAGATTACCTGCTGGTTCGCTCCGAGATGCCGGTTTTGGCGACAAAATCACCTTTCCTGTGAGTACCACTGTTCTGTTCTTAACTATGATAGGAGGATTGGGGAGGCCTGCTCTTATAAGAGTAGGGTTTGTATGCGGTGTGAGAGGACTGACCACGTCACAGGATATGAGAAGTGCCCGAATGTTATGACCAATGCGGCTAATGGGAAGCTGGCTACCTCCTCACTGACTGAGGCTGCTATTTCTGATACAGAGACGGATGACACTTCACGGATGAGCTATACTGATAGGATAAAGAATAGGGCCGGGGCTCGTAGTGTTGGGCGAAGACCGACGCTTGTGTATGAACAGGCTGTTACAAAGATCAAAAAGCTCACCGATCAGACTGTTGTGGATACCGAGAGTGGCAAAGGAAAGACTATGTTTCGTAGGACCATGTCCCATAGCAACCTTACCACGACTGCGGGTTTGTCCCGGTAATGCATTACAACGCTATGGCGATTAATATGGGGAGGTCTGTATATAACTGTAATGGGGGCACCCTGTAGAGAGGTGAACTCTAAGGTTGCGACCGCACCAAACACTCAAAGTAGAAGCTAAAGATGAGGTAAAATAATTCAGAAGAATCAACGGTAAAACTTAATATAGTTAAGTGGGAAGCTTCACTCAATTTACTTCTCACGAGGAAAAGTTGGTTGTCGAAGTAGAATGCCAAACACTTAAACTTAAGTAGATATCAGATGAAAGCCTTTGACATTCACCACTACTTCCGACCTTTGTGCGAGCACCCTGTCCTGCTCAGGGTTCGTCCGTGGTCTACCCTCCATCAGGATTTATCCTGCTGGAAGTGTTGGACCAACTCAGGTACACTTAACTCTGTCAATAGGATATGAGTTTCTGCAATTCATCTCCAATACAACCGCAGGTGGAAATACTCTTCCTATCAAAGTCATACCAGTGGCTAGCTGTTATGACAACAACCGGAGTCAATACCTAGGTGGTGGACTCACTGGCCCAGTGGTAGTTTCGTCTATACAAGCTATGCAGTCCATCATTTAATCTACACGACTATTCAAGATGATAAATTGACATGCAAGCTCTCCCAGTGAGATGTAGCCGATGGTTGGCTAAGTGGGCGCTACCCATAGCCATCCTCTCGGGACACACTCTACCGTGATAAGACTCATACCTCTAGAGTCCAATAACAACCGATAGTAATGCTACAAATCAAGGGGAGAAAGTCCGGGCTGGCTACTGAGGTATTTGTCTCGAAAGCACCCTGGCCTTCTGAGACTACCTGAGTACCACTAGGAAGACTACCCTACAACCCGTAGGCTAGAATAGACTCCTAGATGCCCCAGAGACCATATATGGATAACCCCCATTTTGGCGGTTACCCATACTCCCCTTATATATCCTGTGAACGACATTCAGTCGGACGGACAGAAACGACTTTTACGGTGTTACGGCAGCTGCTCCAATGACATCTTTTAACTAGAAAACGAGCAACTACACAGCCGTCTGCCTATGACGCGCCGTCCCAACGCTGGGGCCAGAGGGGGGTGTTAGCTAAACCCGCCCAAGTTCAATAGTATGTTCGGGCCACCCTTACACAGCCGTGGGACCTCCCCGGGCAGATGCGTGCGCGCTCAAAGAACATCTAAGAGCCTATAGAATGTGAGGCAATTGACCTCTAAGTTCTAGGATGACTTTGCTGGTGAAGGTAGGGTAACTTGGACATTTCCTACTGAGGTGTCCTTATGCCGTGTAACGATGTTTTAGCGCCTACTTGATTCCTCTTGAATCTTTCACGTAATAAACATTCGCGTTACGCATAAAATAACTCTGCCGCCTTGGAGAGTTGAACACGTGACCTTCTACAAAGTCATGTGACCTTTACCAATTAGCTCATGGCTAACCAGCTATGTATATACTAAGTATACGAGACCATACCACCTCTGGTTACCACTTGGTATACCATTTGGGCTAAGGTGATAGTGATTGTAGCTACCTATCGTAGGGTCATTACACTACTCCCCTCTTCTCTTGGTCTGTCCTCAGACCATCAACGTCGTCTCTTAGTCCCACAGTTGGGATTGTCTATAACCCTATGGTCTTTAGGTTTAGACAGATACCTCTCATGTAACTGTTGCAATGCTTGCAGTGGGGTATCTTCTAACATCTCGAATGGTTCCCAAGAATTCTCTTCTGGACCATACCCTTCCCAAGCAACCATATATTGCACAAAGCGGTGTGGAAACTTTGACTTAGGATTCCCATACCATCTGCTATCAACCACTTCCGCAACAACATAGCTAGGCTCATTGTCTACTATGTCAGGTGTTGGTATTATCTTTTGAGGCCTGCCCACAGGATCCTCACGATAGGGTTCCAACAGACTAACATGAAATACAGGATGGATGTCCCATCTCTCCGGCAGCTCAACCTCATAGGCCCTAGACCCCACCTTGCGTTTGACAACAAAGCGTCCAAACATCTTAGGGTCTAGTTTTTCCATAGGCCTTTTTGTCCGGAGGTTCTTGCGGTTTAGCATAACCCTATCCGGTTTCTTAGCTCTGCCCAGTGTGACATCTTCTAACGTAACATATTCCGGAGCTGGCTGTCTTTTTTGATCATGCCATTTCCGTTGTCTTTCCTGTGCCTGCTTTATTGTCTCTCGGATCTCTTGCCACGTGCCTTCCCAATCCTTCACAACAAGCTTGCCGTCTGGGTGGATTCCTTTGTTATCTGACACTATCCCTGACCACTGAGTCTGTGGGGAGAATCCATAATTTATTTCAAAAGGACTTGCCTTTGTGGATTCCGACATTGAAGTATTATACGCATGTTCCACGAAGGGCAACTGTAACAAACCAGCCTCCCATGAAGGTGTTCGTAACGGGAAACGACTATCTTACTATCATAGGCTATCGACATAGCCTACGTAGTTTGCTTCGTCTATCGTTATAGACTAACATCGTGGGTTCGTAGTAGATATAGTGATCGTAGGAAGTCCTATCGTGTAGGAATAGAGTTCTCGCATACAAGCGAGATAGTATAGAGATAAGGGCATTAGGTATCTCGAACATATTGCACCTATGGAAGGTCACTGTCAATGGGCTTGGCCCGTGCCCCAGTATCTGAGTGGTATATTACTTAGATGGTTGCGTGAAGAGCTCTAACTACTGTGACCGAATCTTCTACTTATAGACCCTTCACGCCAACAACCCTAACCCTGGTGACTCATAACTCGAGTCACATGGTCTTATGACTCATAATGAGTCATACCCGAAATCCATCAGATGACTCGTATGAGTCACTGCGCAACATGCCGTAAACCAATCATAAAACATAAAACATATCAGGTGCGCAAAGCGCGTCACCTGCGTGGAACTCGTGACTCATGAAGTGAGTCACGCGCGAAAGTCATTACATCATTATGACTCACAATCGTGAGTCATAGAAACATCAACCAATCATAACATAACGATGACACGCAAGTGCGAGTCATGTGAGAACTATGAGTCAACTGA
>Ga0307509_10008612_pt1 | contig 12953 bp, 7 predicted proteins | sample 10_EM_MG_FD_202245 | JGI IMG/M metagenome (GOLD analysis project Ga0307509, IMG submission 202245) | Populus trichocarpa ectomycorrhiza microbial communities from riparian zone in the Pacific Northwest, United States - 10_EM | ecosystem: Host-associated > Plants > Roots > Unclassified | place...
TTGTCCAAACAACTATCGTCTCAGCTTCTAACTTCCGCAACCCTTTCCAAAACAGAACTCCCTTCTTCCATACAGCCAGTGTCGTAGTAGTGTTGGAGATATGGAACCTTCGCGAATATTTCAACACAATCCACCATACTAAATACCTTCTCCCCTACAACAGCGCAAAGACTAAAGAGCGGAACATGTCTCAACATACCGCCCACGATAACAGTAACTCCTTCAATAATACCAACTCTTTTAATCATATATGGAACAACTGTACCTTTGGCGATGATCGGGCTCCACTCCTGACCTGGCTATCACCCCTGGAGCCAAAGCTACGCCATCGAGACATCCAAGATCGCCGTGCTGACAATGTGGGGGAATGGATATTTCAAACCGAGGAATTCAGAAGATGGCATGATTGGAATGGTGAAAGTGAAGGCGATAGGGCAGTCTTGTTTTGCCATGGAGGTCCGGGGGTAGGGAAAACGTTTATTAGGTAATGAGAATCTTTCGCGGAGGATAGTTCAATACTAACAGGCCATGGTGCCAGTTCCCTAGTAGTGGACAGGTTGTGCGATCAGTTCACGGGGCAAAACACAGCCGTAACGTGTTTCTACCTAGACTTCGCAGCACGAAAGGAGCAGTCCGTTGCTTGTATTCTGGGTTCCTTGCTGAGACAGATCGTTGGCGGAATGGAGAAGGTTCCGGACGGAATAACACAGACCTTTCAAGGACAGAAAATGGCGATTGGTGGACGGGGACCACGACTCCCGGATATCGTAAAGATGCTACAAACCATCACGTCCTCACTGCGCACCTTTGTATGTATTGATGCTTTAGACGAATGTGCGGCGGCGCATCGAATCAAACTCCTTAATTCGCTACAACAGATCCTGGAAACGTCCCCTCGCTCACGACTATTCATCGTTGGAAGGCCGCATGTTCGGCCTGAGGTCGAAAGGCGTCTTGCTGGACGAGTGATAAGTGTATCTGTGGGCCCCAGTAAGGATGATATCATCGAGTACCTTCGTCTTAGGCTGGACGAGGACGAAACTCCAGAGGCCATGGATGCGAGTCTAGAGGCAGATATTCTGGAGAAGATTCCCAAAAACATGTCGGAAATGTAAGTGTGGGCACTAGGAATCCCGCTATGCAAAATCCGCTAATAGACATGGATCTAGGTTTCTGCTGGTTTCATTAAACATCGATGCAATCTTGCACGAATCGACAATCTTCCGGAGACGAGAAAAGCTCCGCAAAATGGCCAACGGATTGGAGTTGGGAGATGTTTATGCAGCAACAATCGAGCGGATAAAGGCGCAAGATGGGGATAAATCAAGACTCGGGATGACAGCGTTGATGTGGATCAGCCATGCGGAACGGCCTTTGCGAGCGGACGAGCTCTGTCATGCCCTAGCAGTGCAGCCAGGCTCAACGGATTTCGATATCGGCAACATTCCTTCAATTTCGACGTTGGTGAGCTGTTGTCAAGGGCTTATTAGTGTGGATAAGGAGGGCTCAACTGTGCGATTGATCCACTTTACCCTCCAGGAGTATCTTTCTTTCCATCCCGATTTACTTGGTAGTCCTCACTCTGCAATGGCCGAAGCGTGCTTGGCCTATCTGAGTTCCCGAAAGGTCCAAGAACTTTGGACTTCTCCTCACCCTGATACTCAGAACACACCCTTTCTAGAATATTGTTCCATATACTGGGGGGTGCATGCGAAAAGGGAGCTCTCGGACTCCGGAAAATCACTTGCGTTGGAGTTACTAAGAGAGAACAATGGCCCCATATCGACCAAATCACTATTAGCACAAGTAAATAATTTCTATATTTGGGAATTTGATACTGTTTCTCCTTTTAGTGGACTACACTGCGCATCATTCTTCGGAATTGTTGAGGTTGTAGCTGGTTTAATAGAGATTGAATGTTATGACATCAACGAAGGGGATTTTTCAGGTTGTACACCACTAGCATGGGCGGCTCGTAATGGGCATGTGGAATTGGTGAAGTCGCTACTCGAACGGAAAGAGGTCAACCTCGACAAGCCAGATAATGACAACCGAACACCGCTCTTGTATGCCGCTTGGAACGGACATGAGGGAGTGGTGAAAATATTACTCGAACGGAAAGAGGTCAACCCTAACAAGCCAGATAATGAAGGCGGAACACCGCTCTCGTTTGCCGCCGAGGAGGGGCACGATGTAGTTACGAAAATCCTACTCGGGCGGGAAGATGTCGACCCTGACACGCCAGATAATGACGGCCAAACACCGGTCTCCATTGCCGCTTGGAACGGACATGAGGGAGTGGTGAAAATATTACTCGAACGGAAAGAGGTCAACCCTAACAAGCCAAATAATGACGGCCGAACACCGCTCTCCATTGCCGCCAGGGATGGGCGCGAGGGAGTTACGAAAATCCTACTCGGGCGGGAAGATGTCGACCCTGACAAGCCAAATAAATACGGCCAAACACCGCTCTTGTATGCCGCTTGGAACGGACGTGAGGGAGTGGTGAAAATATTACTCGAACGGAAAGAGGTCAACCCTAACAAGCCAGATAAATACGACCGAACACCGCTCTCGTCTGCCGCCGGGAATGGGCACGAGGGAGTTACAAAAATCCTACTCGGGCGAGAAGATGTCGACCCTAACAAGCCAGATAATGATGGTCGAACACCGCTCTCTTATGCCGCTCAGCATGGACAGAAGGGGGTAGTAGCTCTGCTAGACCCTCTCAACCCGGCAACACACTGTAAAATTTGAGGTCTAGGAGACAGCGCTTTGTGAAAACAGTCGCAGCCACCCCTTCCATTTCGTGCCATTCAACTCATGGTGATGCGCTTGGAGATCACCTCTTGCTCGTAGAGGACGTCCCATGAGATGGGATACTGATATATATTACACTTTGCTAAGCCTTTCTAGCTATTTGCCTTCATACTTAGGGGAGAATTTATGAGCTTCTGTTTCCAATGTTCCATAAAGTTTGATTCAAGGGGGAGGGGTTTCTATTGCTGCCGTTAATAGATTGCAGATTTCGCGCTGTCATATATAATTCGCTCTCTCTAAATTTCTACCTACCTTCAGGTCTCTTTTATCTTTTAGATTGCTTCTTTCTTCTCCCCTCTTCCTTTTCTCCTCCGCCGCCTAAATCATAGATAAACAGCCTAAAGGGGGGTTTTTGTTTTCGGGGAAATGTCGTATAGGATAGTGTAAGGATTCTCCTAACAATTGCAAATAACTCTATGAACCACACTCGTGAGTGAAGACTGGCCACTGTCAGTTAAGTGGCTTGGTGAATAGTACCACCTCATCCCTAGCCGGTACATTCCGGTCACGCCAGCTAGAGGTGGACCAAGGGTCTGGAAGGGGCATAGTAAAAGTGCCTTCCCCCCCTCGCTGGGCCCACCTCGTAGCCGATTTAGGAGGCATAGCAAATACCATACCATAGGCCACGAAAGGGGTGTAGTCTAGCTGGTATGCACTACATATGAGACTGCCGGTAAAAGTTTCGTTAACGTCGCCGAACGACCGACAGCCCGACAGGGCACTCGGTGAGGTTCGCGTTACACCTCTACACAGTGTGCCTAATGTATACCGCTGATAACAGATCCCCTTCCTACTCCCTAATAGTGACAAGAAATGTCAGTGAGCATAAAAAGGAAGTCTTTCAATTCCTATACTGGCTCTGGCCTTATATATTTTGAGGGAGGGAGGGTGTGGGGAGGAGGGATGAATGATTTCTTTCTTCAATTATTTTTTTCTTCTTTGAAATTGTATCATTTGATTTGAGTGGGGTCGGGGGGTGTTATAGTACCTCAGACTGTAGTGCGAGCAAAGTTACAGGCCTGGCCAGCCTCACGTGTGGTCCAATTGGTGTGGTCTGTCAGACTGGGCTTGGGCCAGGGCATTGAAGCAGGTTCTTGTCGCCTGTTATGACCGAATGACATTTCATGAATGCTATAGCATATCGCATGCTCGAACCAGACGAAGGCTAGACTCTGTCATCCAAGGTGAGAGTATTCAAGAAATGATTTGAACTCCCATAGAGGCTTCCTTATTCGGCAAACATATAGTTACAAGTAAGCCCCCCAGCCAAGACGCATCCACTTTCCCTTGAAATGGGTGGAGATCTGGTCGATGATTGTTAATGTGGTAATTTATCAGATAGTGATGCTATACTGTAGTGTTCTATTCTGTGTTAGGCTGTGGTGATCAAGATCGGAAAACAGTATCTCGGTTTGCCGTTATAGGAGGTTCAATATTTGTGAGCAAGGTCTCACATAGGCTAATTACTATTAATCTCCTTCTTAGCAAGTACAGTGAATTCATATTGTGCAAGCTATTAATATCAAATTAGAGAAGGCTGGCCTTGGACAGTTAGCCTATTGTTGATTGACCAGAATGAATGTCCTCCTGTTGTAGGTACCGTCATCCATCTGCATACGCATCCCTCTCAAATTGTATGACACCACTGCTGTAGGGGCAAAATATCAGAAAAGTTAAATCCTGTCTCCAGCGAGATGTGCGCTTGATGGGCAGAAATAGTTTTTGGATTTTCTTTCCTCCCAACCCCAGTATCCAGCTAGCCTCTTTCCAATCTCCATTTCCTGCTTTGGAATGTTTGTTGCATTGCTTAATTTTCAGGAGATTTGGACAATTGTCAAGCACTGCTACATCGGCACAGTAATGATACCCTTCCGCGTAATTCTAGGCCGTGGGAATTATCCCCCGTGCTCGCCTGCATACCACTTAGGGAAAGAAATTATCATAAGATTTTACATGTCCAAAGGCAATTATCTACAAGGCTCTTTTCTTTGTGAGCTTCCATTGTCAGTATACCTCACTCTTAAGACTCTTAAAAGCTTGGAGAGCTACCTACAAGGGCTGGCTGGGAGATATTCAAGCAATTTGTTCTGTTACCTGGCAATGCCAATATCATATTGGGACAAGGCATATTATACCTGATAGCTGATTTTGTTTCAAAAGTTGAGATTTAGGCTTGATTGTAACCGGTAGGGGTTACTAGTTTAGGTATGGATTTGTTTTATGTATTGTTTCAGGATAGGAGTTCTGGTGACTTGGATGCTTTATTAGTTTGTGTAATGTTTTGTTTTAGGATATGAGCTCAGGAGGCTTGTAAGCCTTGTTATTTGTTACTTGTATTGTTTCAGGATACGAACTCCGGAAGTTTGTAAGTCTTGTTTCTTGTTGTTTGTTTATGGGTTAGGTATCGCTTGATGCCTTAGGACTTGCATAGGATTGATGCGAGATGGATAATCGCAACTGTATTTAAACACCGTTATCACTCCGGGCTTTGAGAGAGCAGACTTCAAAAGACCGAGTTTTCCATATACTTGCTTGAACAGTTATCTTGTATTCAGTTCGATTGAAGAATCTTTGAGCATCGCATAGGCCAAAAGCACTTGGCCCTCTCTTACTAGTTTCAATAAAGTAATAGAGTCTATTCAATTACTTGTTGATATTTCTTGTACTTGATCTTGTGTATACCACCGGTTTGATTAGAGTCAATAGCAATACCCCTTTGCAAGACCGCTACCCCCAGGAAGCGGTTACATTGATTGTATGGAAGGAAGTGGGATGTAAGGCTTGTTCTAAAATGGCAAGATTATACAAGACAGGTGAAAAGCCCTTGAAAGAGATAAAAGGTCATAATGATAATTCTATAATGTATTTTACCTAGTTATGGCACAGACTATAACGGAATCTGCCTATTGTTCTCGCTACTGTACCTACCTGATATTGGATGTTTCCTATTTAGGTTCTACAATAGTAGCGCTGCTTTTTACCTTGTACTTTCCTTATTTGGTATAGTTTCCTATTGGGTTATTTACTCTTAAGTTCGCTTATAGCACCCTTTGCTGTTCTTGTACCCTTTAGGCAACCTTATGCTTTCCTACTAGTACTACTGGATTAGTACATTACTAGTGATCCCTTATTGTTTGATTCCATTACTTGTTTTGTTAGTTACCTCCGGTCGCCTTTATACCTATGTTGTAGGACTTAGTTGTTTGCTTCGATACTATCTCAGCATAGTAAGTGTTTGCGTTAGGCACAGGATATTTGGTTATGTTTTATTTGTATTTAAAGAGCCTGCTATCCCATAAGGATCCAGTCTCTCAAGCCTCACAGGAACGCTCTGCTTTAATATACTACAAGTTGAACGGTCACTCTATTTGTCCCTCATCTATCTTATATCTCTTGAAGATATTCAACCGAGACTTTCCCTCCTATCCTATCAGTATCTCCAGGATTCCACTTGGGATTCTCGAGATACTTAGGAGTAGGTTACACACACCACAGTTCCAGGATACTTTTGCAAGAGAGAAATGGAACATGTAAAATACTTATATCTCTACCAATATACTCTCAATCGATCCGAAACTTAAATACAATAATGATATGCCACTTGGTAAGTAGTTATTGAAGATTGAATAAAATTGGAGGAATTGAAAAGTTCTTGAGTTCCTAATATATGTTAGATGAAAGGAGATATATATATAATAATGAAATGAGGCTGGGAAAAGGTGAATAATAAATTCTGGAGAACACTTAGCACAATCAGGAAGTGCAAGATCTTAGGTACCTTAATTTATCCTTTAAATAAAAACCCTCTACTATTAATCCCAAGTTGTATATTTGAAATATTGAGCTCAAACCTACATTCAGAACTTTTATTTTTCCAATACCTTTATATAACAAAAACATATTATATAAAGAGAACAGTGATAAAGCATAGAATAATAGCTTGCCAAAGAAGAAAAACATAGCTGAGACAGAAGGAATTTGTATATAAAACTGATTGTTGGATTCTGATACTTCATCCTTGATGGGCAAGGATGACATAAGCAATACTATAGGGGTTGCTAAGATAAAGTCAACTAGATAAATAATGACAACATTTTAAACTAACAACTTATGTCTTGTATAATTCCAATCATCTATCTACTGACAGCTAAACAAACCAAGACCTTAGTGTACTTGTGCTAGAAAACCAAGTAATTTTCCAATTTTCTCTCCTGTTTTGGCACCTGAATAACTCAACCTATGAGAAATTTAGTTTTTTTGCACTGAATCTATGGTAGTTTCAGGACTGGTAGTTGAGAAAATCTATAATTTGTACAGTCAATCTAAGGCCCTGCAAACATTCTAATTACAAAGTTTGATTTGATTCTGTATACTTCCTGTTGTTCTGTTGATGTTTCTATCTATCAAACCTAGAATGAAAAAAGTATCCCATAACTATGATATGTCCTATAACTAGGTAAATTATGTTAGGCTCTATAGAAAGCTGAGACAATATTAAATGGCCTGGTAATGCAGTAAATAAATCACGAGAGAGGGAGAAGAGTCAACAAAATTTTCTAGTGAGTAATATAAGATTTGTCTTGCTAGATATTATGATTATTATGATTAAACTTCTTTTTATATTTTCTCATGCCAAGTTTGAGGGGGAGACGTGAATAACGACCAGTTCTGATGGTCTAACAGCTAAGCAATGGGTGATACTAATTGTGAAGCAGGGAGCATTGTCAGATCAATTCAGAGGAGTCAATGTCGTGGTATTAAATTACTTGACAAACTACGTTTGTTTCGCTGATTTGTGTGGAGGGCTGTTAGTATTCTTTTATTATTTATCATTTCTGGGAGATAAGCATACAGAATACCAGAAAGCCTAAGAGTAGACTCTAATAAATATACAATTATATATACAAGTTAAAACATAGATATCACTATGAGGCCTTACTTGCAATGCCCTACTGGCTGAGGAAGATCACAATAAAATTCAAATAGGAGAGGTCTATATTGACTGGTGTCCATGGGCCAGTGTTCTCAGCAGTCAGGAGTCACAGTCAGGCCCAACAGATGGGACTGCCAAGAGCCATGGATGGGACAGGGCGGCCCTTCATAGTCCATTCGGGGGGGTCTAAGTGCCAAAGCGCAGTCTCTACGCCAAACGTGAACCCTACAGGTTGAGACTTCTTATTTGAAGGCAGAGGTAGACTGCGGCAGACAACTGAAGATGGCTAGCGACAGTGGAGAACAGTAACAAATTGTGAAGAACTGCAAGGAATGGGAGGGGAGTGTATGTGACAGGGAGAGACTATGTTAGGCATACCGGAAGGCTCAGCCTTCCATCCGTGAATAAAGACCTATAGTTACCCTACCTTAGGATTCTAAGTTCAAAAGGAGAAGCCAACACCACCCTCCCACACAAGGGTTAGGACAGCACTACATCGGCAGATGACACGGTTGTTGCGTCTCCTCACCGAAGCCATGGTCCTTGGAGCCCTACTCGTAACCCGTATACGTCGCGACCGTCCGCCTGACCAGATCCCGTTCGCAGGATATACGTGAAAAGACCTTTGGCAAGCTTATGCAAGTTATTTGAGCCAAATCGCTCGACCTCGCATAAGGTTACTGAGCCCTAAAGACAGGTGTCGCAAAGGTGGTCACTAAGTAATGGGATGTTTTACAGACAATGGTTGAGCAAGATCATTATATACTCCACACTCCTGCGATGAAAGTTGAAGAAGTAAATGGTGTTGTTGGATCAAGTAGTTTGAGAAATCAAGCATACTCATACTCATATACGTCAATAGTAACCTTCGGATACTAACCGAACTATACAATAACAATATGACGATAGAGAGATAATTGCCATTGGTGCGATTGTCAGGACAAGTCTATCTTATGCCTGGCAGCTGTCGAGTGCAGAATATAACTGCAATGCTGAGAGGCTCGATAACAAAGCTGGCCCCTTTGTGGGTTTGATCATGGATTCCATTCTGCCTATGCAGTGGTAAGCAAGACTCCATGTTGACAAGGATGGATCGCAACAAATTGACTGATGTGTGGGAGCACCGTCAGGAAAACTGATGGTGTTGTGATTCAGAAGTCAACTGAGATAACAGAATTCTCACGGTCAAATGATGTTCGCACTTTCAGAAGAAGCTGGAATTTGTTAGCAGATACTTAGTTAGTATGAAAACTAGATGTAACCCACGACCACCCAGACGCGGCATACAAATATCAAGGTACCTCCCGAGCTATCTGAACATTATCAAGCACCGGAGAAGAGATCTTATCAATATAATAAGTTTACGCTTGAAAAGTCTTTATCATTTTACCTACCTCTGCTTTGGCGATTGAGCCTTCCTTGACAATCTCCGTCTACGATAATCATTATCAGCCTGAGTTATCCTCCAAGTCTTTGAGATAGGCTCCCGCCTAATACACTGCTTGACTAATGTCTCATGATGCAAGAGCAATTCGTTTAAAGGCATATTATTTTAGGTTGTCTAGTACGGGAGGTCCAAGCACTAGAACAAGTCTCCTACAGTCGGTCCAGTTCCTTCTTCCTTGACATTGTCCTTTCTAGAACCCTCAAATACACCGGCTATGAGCTGTAGTTCTTCCCATTCTCCCTGGAAGATGGACGGACTGGAGGACTAATAATGCCTCAATGGACACATTCCTAAGCAGCAGACTAGTCCAGTAGTGATTTAATAAACATACAATGTTGCGTGCAGACAAGTTATTAAAGAGAGCATTTAATATCTTCCCCACCCTCTCTGTGCCCATACTTCCTGTAATATTATGACATTTTGAATCGCCTGTGCGATGCTACATCTAAGTACATATAGATACATAAGAGTGGATGAGAGCCTCAAAATAATATCTGATGCAGGAAATTGCTGAAAGAAAACAAAATAAGCTCCTATATTCAGTTCAAGTTAAATTTGGCTACAGGAGATCCTGCATCTAAGGGTTCCTACTTTATGTAGAGAAATTTAACTTAGTCACCTGAGTGTTGCAGGTAGAGTAAGCCTCATACTAGGACATTGGGATTGCCGTCATCACTAAAGCCCAGTTTTTTTTTTGGTCTTAGCCTTGTCGTAGGATCTCGTCAAAGTCCTGAGGTTGAAAAAAGGCGAGACTCAAGTGTAACAGGTTTACTCCTGTCTAACGAAAGGTACAATAGAGGGCTAGCGGTTGACCGGCAAGCGCTGGGTCTAAGGAAGGCTTCAGAGAACTCGAAGGTAAAGAGAGATAATAGTTAAAGGGCAAGTGGAACTCTGAGATCGCCGTTCAACCGAGTATATTCATAAATCAAGAGTCTGCTGAAGTCTGCTGTTCTCCTGCTAGCCAGGAGATGAGTTTAAATACAAGAGTTCTCCCAGAGCGATAGTAATCAGATATTCTGCAACCACGATCATTACCGCACAGTGCACCTTGCCCTGCATGTCCTTTGATCCCACATGAAACCTAAGAGTCATAACACTGCCTCAATGCTATCGTCAGCCTACATGACCATTCCTTCACTTGGGTTCCTAAATAAAACAATAAGTATGCAAAACTAAACTTCACACAAGCTACCGGACCCTAATATAGCTCCCGGGCTGTAAAACAAACAAACTAATCAAAGTAAGCAAAGTAATCAAACTAAACATAGGAAATCCTGCACTCCGCTCCTGTATACAGTTATCGGAACATGTATACATCTTACATAAAGCAACCGAGCTCACTCGAGACTGACTCTCAACAGTCTAAACATTTGTGTAATAGAGAATCGGCAGGTTCAAGAAAATTCTTATTATTGTACTAGTAATTTGCTTGTCACAAAGCTTTATTGGAAAACAGGGGCTGGGCTTGTGGGGTATTGGTTTGAGTACAGCTGGGTATACTCCAGCAGCCTCAATCTGCTCTTTCTGATATTTGAATTCCACATTTTCCTATTTCCTCTCATGTAGGGCGTATAGTGCAGTAGATACCCATGAGACTCACTAAGTCATAGTCAGGACGTTTTAATTCCACTTGATTGAGAGCGAAGACTTTATGGCTAGTGGGCATTTCTCATAAACCGATCTATACAAGGCATTGTCAGTCAACCACAATTGGCAAATCCCGAGCAATGTACTATTTTCCTTGTCCAGAATTAAGACATGCTAGCCCAGGTTTATTAAGTTTCGTGAGTTTTTACTCTAGCATGCTGTTCGCTTGCCAAACTCCCATATAAAATCTCATTTGATAGAGCTGTAAGAATAGTCAGCTTACAATACTGTGGCCTTTTTTTAAAACAGATTGCTATTGGATTAGCTTGATTTAAGTAATTCACTTTTCTTTTCAGACCACGGGAGAGGACAATATATATGAGTCCAGTGAAATCAGGACTTGAAGTAGGATATGTAGCAACATTTAATAAATGTATAATATTATTATCGCAATATTATCCTAAAGGCATTGGACTGTCCAACAAATTTCTTCAGAACCTTCCTATAAGCTAAACTCTATACCAGACATCGGATTACTTTTTCTCTTTTGCTTGTTCTTCATCTTCCCCCTTCACCTTTCCAAGGGTTCCAAATAGTCTGAGCAAGACCAGACCGGACCACCTAGTCAAGTAAAAAGTCAAGTCTAGTCTAACGGTCGAAATTGGACCTACAGGATGGTCAGGATTAGCAGACCAGACATGGCTCGGACCTGTCCCACCAGGCCTGCTAAGCCATAGGATATGCATCGTCGTTTGACACAATTAGCATCCCATTTCATATTTTGCTACTTTTATCATACTATATTATGTTCAAATAAAACGTTTCTTAAATAAACTCATTCTTTCCATAAATTATACAATAGAATCTCAGGAGAGTTGGAGGAATAATAGTACTTCGCTTAAATTAGGGACGCTAAAACAGATTCCTGAGTAGCAAATGGTTTTTTGCCCGCAAAGTGAGTGATATTAAGTGACTACTTAATGTTTTATCAAGACTAGTCTGGGAACGGTCAGGACCGGACCAGACCGGACCACCAGAGTTGGTCAGGTAGAGTCACTGACGTCAACCTGGACTGAGATGTCTGGTCCTGCCTCTAAGACTTGACAGGTCGGACTATTCAGAACCCTGACTTTTCCCCCTTCCCCCCCCCACTTTTTTTTGGAAACGGAGGCAAAAACAAAAAAATACTTTTTTACAGTACCTTGCACTATTGCTTCTCCCTCCCCCTCATTAACTAAACCTGATGTATCGCTATAACATGATTTACGGGGAAGCGGCTCACGACAGGGATCCGGCTCACCCATAGCAACCACTGAAAAATCAAACCTACATTTTATTATCTCAATGCACAAGACATGTATTAGTTTGAAAATTCAGATACAAGTACTTTAAGATATAAAGAATCAGGAAATATGGTTTTTATTTCTCAGGTAAAACTTGCTGCTCTGGTATAGTGGTTTTAAGATTGTCTAGGTCAAACAAGAATTGCCCTCTTTCCAAACTATATAAAAATTGAAAAACTTCCAAGAAGGACATTCTAAAATAGATAGAAGAATAGTAGAAGTCTTATATATTCAGAGTAAAGTGGTTTTAATTTTGTTTATATAAATTCCCTAGAGCAATAGTGGTCAAAAGAGAGATGAAAAACTATGTACAAATTATATACAAATTGTATCAATTTGACCATGTAATATCTACATATATAGTTGGCCTATGAACTCAATTTCTTGAAATATCCTTGATTAGGATCTCTAGAGTAGATATTGAAGGTTTAAACTCATAGAACAAAGTTTTGAATAATCTGTACATTGATGATTGTAACGGGGGCACTCTATAGAGAGGTCAACTCTAAGGTTGCAACCGCACCAAAACTCAAAGTAGAAGATAAAGATAGAGTAAATAATTCACGAAGAATTAAAACGGTTAAACTTAATATCGTTAAGCTGAAAGCTTCACTCAATAAGTTCTCTCGAGGAAAAGTTGGTTATCGAAGTAGAATGCCAAACGCTTAAACTTAAGTAGATATCAGATTTAAGCCTTTTGACATTCACCACTACTCCGACCATGTGCGAGCACCCTGTCCTGCTCAGGGCTTGTCCGAGGTCTACCCTCCATCAGGAATTATCCTGCTGGAAGTGTCGGACCAACTCGGGTACACTTAACTCC
>Ga0307509_10008613_pt1 | contig 12952 bp, 13 predicted proteins | sample 10_EM_MG_FD_202245 | JGI IMG/M metagenome (GOLD analysis project Ga0307509, IMG submission 202245) | Populus trichocarpa ectomycorrhiza microbial communities from riparian zone in the Pacific Northwest, United States - 10_EM | ecosystem: Host-associated > Plants > Roots > Unclassified | place...
TAACATGTCTATGACTTGTGAACTTTAAAATTTAATTTATGGTACTTGTATAATAAGAAAAAATCCATATTTGATGTTATACTTTTTGTTCCTATGAAGTCCACTTGTAGTTCCTTCCCATATTTTTCTACTTCAAACTTGAGTTCATCATCATCATCTATGTCCTCTAATACTTAAACCGTTGTATTTAAAGGAACACCAAAATAATCTTCCATAATATCTCTAGAAGACTTGTCAGAAATCACCATGTCCTCTTCTTCTTGCTTGCAAGATCTTTATCATCATATAGATCTTTTTCATCATCTCCATCAGGTTCACGTATAACATCCTCGGCATTGAAAGGTTCTTGCTCATATTGACATTCAATCACGTTGATCGATTTCTATCTCTTGAATTGTGGTTGTTCGTGTTGATCTAACAAGGTCCCATGACCTCCATCAAGTTCATCTTCACCAACACCCTTCACATAGACAAATGGTTGTCTAGGTGGGATTTCAGAAATAGGTCTAAGGTAAGGTTAGCCCCGAGTTAAGTCTCCAAGCACGTTCCTCTCCTCTTTGAGATTCCTGTTTGTGCCTCCCATTAGCCATAATAGATCTTCTTCATCAGATGAAGACCTTGTAGTTATACCGACCACGAGGATTTGCATGAACTGATTGATGACAAGTTGGCCAAGGGCTTCATCCCCGACACGTGCTTTTCTTCTTCCCCGGTTCATGTTTACGCAACCCCAGTGCCTTAAAGACTGGTTGTAAGGTCATCAAATTTGGCGTTGATGTCACCAAACCCTTTGAACTAGTTCCTTTAAAGTTGCTATCGCTATTGAATGATGATCTAGTTGATCCTAAATAGCTTGCATCCCTTGGTCACTGTCATAAAGATGGTTGCCACCAATTGCCCCACGATTCTCTTCACAGTTTGCTATTGATCCAAATATTGACCCGCACTGATACCACCTGATGTAGCGCATAACGAAGATAAAACTAGGATTTTCAAGCCCTAAGATTATAGATGCAACTCTAGAGAAATCTAGAGAAAATTCTTTGAAATGTTTTATTGAATCTAAATAATAGTCTTTATCTTTATAAATAAACTAAACATCCCTATTTATATTAGTTTTAAAATCTTTTATAGTAAAAGATTCCTAATTAAAACTAAAATCCTTTATAGGAAAGGATTCTTAATTAAAACAAACTTAGTTAATAGAATCCATCTAGCATTAGGATTCCTAAATAGTAAAATAGTAATTAAATTAAATGTCCTAAGCTAAGTAGAAACAAATAATTAAAATTTTAACTAGTAAAATAATTAAAACAAGAAAATAGTAACTTCATGCTTCATGTGAGATGCTTCTGGGTTTTTTTGTGAATTTCTTTCCAGGCTTGGCCTTTTCAATCCGACCCATGAACTCTTGGGATAATTGTTCTACGTCACCTTTAAAGTCTGTAAATGGCTTTATTTCATTACCCATGGGACCAGCTGAATCTGGATGCACCAAATCCATTAATTGGGACCACACTGTCGTCATGGCACATCATTGGCCATTCAATTAATCCTGTTTGCACCAGATCGTAATTTAAGCTCTACTTCTATTGTTCATGTTTAAATTCTGCATGGAATATGAAATACGGAACTTACCATTTCTTGAAAATCTTACCTAAAAGTGCTTCAAAGCTGTTATAAACATCATTAAGATGAACATTGGGGTTTGGATGGTGGCCTGTGTAGGATCATAGACATTTTGTAGCTGTGCTTTATTTGCTGGTGTAACAGATTCTTTTGGACTGCTCTACACCTGGACAACTTTTGTGGGCAAAGGATAATTCTTGGCTCCATATGAGATGCTGCTTAAGTGGTGTTTAGACATGTTATCTTGGTTGATATTCAATGGGATTGAATGCCTTGTCTCTCAATTCTTTTGGTTCATTTTTTCTTTTTGAAGCATCTCCCATTCGCTATGCTCTCATTCACAAACACTCTTTCACTTCTAAAGAAACTTTCTTAGTTTAACCAGGGAAATGTGTGCTTGGCATCTGTGGTGTTGGTGTAAGATTTTGGTTTTCAGGCTGCAATTGGATGAGGTGAAAACTGCTATAAGTTAGTTTTCTAGTGGAAATTTTGATTTCTCCATCCAACAGAACAAAGCCATTGATATGCCATTTTAAGAGATGCTAAGATTTTGTTTCGATCTTTGCAAATCTTGCTGATTTGAGTACTGCACAATTATTCAAAACAAGTTAAAACTCAGTTGTCTCTTATTGAGTTTTGAGAATTATTTGGTCCTGTCTTTTTCTTTCATGTTAGTGGTGCTATTCTACAATGTCTTAGATTTGAAATGCAGCTTTTCTTTGTTCATCTAACCATGAAATGCCATCACTGAACAATTATGTCTTTCTGCAATGCTGTTTACATGTTTTTACTTGTGAGTGTCACTTCTTTTATTGAAGCCACCATTGAGTTGTTCATTGGCCAATAATGCAGTTGGACTGTGGCTGGGAATTGATATGGAGTGGTCTCATTCGTGGGTTGCTGACATTCAGCAATCTAAATTCTGTTGTAAGTTTCAGTGCATATCTTTTTTGTTTTTTTATTATAAGCTGCTCAGTAATATTGGTTTTGCTGTGAGGTCTCACATACTGGATAGCTGTGGCTTGGTTCCAAAGTGGACTAGAAAAGAAATTTTCACAATCCATTTTGTCAGAACATAGGATCTGAAACTGTTATGGATTTTGATGGTTGGTTTCCTAACGAAATGCCATTTTCTTCTTAAATTATGTATCATGGAGAAAACTGGATGAGGAAAAATGTTGTCAAGATCATTAGTTTCAAGAGCTATAAATAAGCAGGCACTTTTATTACAATATGGATATTTGTGCAGTAAAAGAAACAGTTGTGGGAATACTATTGCAATTCCAGTGGCACAGCAGCACTTTTATCTACTGCTGTATGGATTGCTGCAGTGCTTGAAGTATGGTGATGACTGCAGAAGCGTCGTGGAGAGGAAAGGAGAGGGGGGGTGGGGGGATGGGGAATGTGGGGGGTTTGGGAAGGTGGTGTTCATAATAGTAGCACTGAACAACTTAGAGGAAACATGACTATTGTTTTAAATAATATTGTTGCCTATTAATTGGGAAACTGTCCCCCCCCTCCTTAAAATACTGTTTTTCATGGTCATTTGTATGAACTGATGCAGGCCGATGCTGCTTTATTGTTACTTGGAAGCATCATATCAAGTGTGAGTAATCTATCATTTTAGACTATGTTTTTTACTCTTTCTGTTTATAAATGACCTTATTTACTAGCTAGGAGATTCTTGAGTATCATGATTCTAGTGGACTGCAATTTTTTCTCCTACATTTCTTTTTCTAATTTTTTCATGTCCTAATTTCTTCCTTCAGGATCTAATGAGCACTTGTGCTGTGCCTCCAGATGTATGGGATCTTAAGTTATTTAAGCGGACTCCATCAATGCAAGTGTATCTTTATGTTTAACTATATATGGACAGAAAGATGGTTATTATGTTTTTTTCTTCAAAAGGTCAACTAAGCTAGCCAAACCTGTTCAAGATAGTACCTCACAGATAGGATCTTTATGAATATTTTAGAGGCAACACTGCACTAGGTGTACAGAATGATTGCTCCTCATGAAAGCAAAAAATTATCATCTTTATTAAAGGCTGGCGTTTTATCAGAATATTACATGACCATTTACTGATGTTATTTTTGTTAAGATATCTTATCTGATTGTTTTGTTATCTTGCCAATCCAGGTCTGTTTTGTACTTCATTGTGTGCTATTTTTCTCATAAGGGTTCTCAAGTAAGTTGCTTAGGCTGGGATCTTTTGATTTTTTTTTTTTGGAATTTCACTTCATCATCATCATCTCATTTCTGTGTTTATGTGGTTGTTGGCATAGTATCTTACCTGGTATTTTTCTGCTCTTTTGCTGTCTTGTTCTCTTATTCTTTGATATGTTTAAGAATGCTTATATCAGTATCACTTACCCCATTTGTTATTTTGATTTAGATGTTATCGATGCACTTAACATTGCCTTGCTAAATATGTCATTGAACAAATATTAAGCTCTACCTCCCCTTGTTTGCTACCTACCCTAGTTGAAATACCCTAGTTGATTGGGTGCATATTCTTTGCCAAGCATATAGGACCAGATTTACAGGGGCATCTACCTTAATTCAATCTCTTTTTTTGTGGTTCTAGATTTTAATGCATGGAACTTTGAATGAGGATTTATTGCCCAACGATGATACTATGTCTAACATGTTGAACCACTATGTCTGCAGGGTGACCTTCGTGACTCTTTACATCTCCGGAAGAATCTGTTAAGAGCAATTTTAGGCTATTTTAATTGGAAGGTCCATTTCTTGTACAACTCTCATTTTTGACAGCAACATTGTCTTTTATTCCAATATTCTTGCTCGTGTTTTTATTTTTCGAGTTTATATTTGTTTACATTTAATCACATAATCTTATTTGTGAAGGTGGGCTTTTAATGTCATGATGTGTTAATTTGTAGTGTTAGTGACCACCAGATATCTTCGTCACTTTTCCTCCTTGAGGTGATAATAAATTAGGAAATTTTTATCCAGTGGAGGAAATGTCATACCACTGAATTCTGTTTCCTCAAAGTGAGGAAGCATGCTTTAAGCTTAGAATCTGTCTCATAAGCTGTTCCTTTGTTCATATATCCACATATTACTTGTTCTGAAGGTTATTATACATTTAGATGACGTCTTTGTTTGGTCTAGTTTTGGTGATTCATTTTGTTGGATTTCTCCACAAGCACAACCAATATCTGTTAAAAGTCTCTATCGTACTTGTAGAACATGGTGTGGAAGCTTCCAAGTTTCTTGAGATGCCTTGTTAGAATGTTGTCACCACTGAAACACATTGTAATTATTGAAGTTGAATCATAATTAACTTGTGTTAAGTTTATGCTTAATAAGGTGAAATTATGGGTCTGTAACCGACCTAATAGTTTAAGCTTTGGGCTTGCATGCCTGAACATGGTACAAAATTCCATTGCGACTTTGTCAGATTTAGTTGTTTCACCACATTCCAGGCTCACTCCACTTTCTTGGGATTTGATTTGGTTTATTCTGTTTCAACTGTTCTCTTGGGCTTGGACCTCGACATGAGTGAGGGTGTAAAATAATTTTCATTGGTTGTTTGCCAAAGGATAACTATTACTAGAGGCTCCAAGATTGGTTTACATTATAATCTCTACAATAACCTCAATTGAAAGCCGTTTGGTTTGGAACTTACAATGGCCCACTACTTTGTGTTGAAATTTATTAAGTTTTAAATAGAAGAGGGAACGAGGGTGGTAGAATTCAAAACTCCTAACATCATGTCAAAGGACCACTTAACCCAAGAGCTTAAGTTTTTGAGAGAGGCCTCAATAATGGATTGTATAACAATTTGCAATATCTCTATTGAGGCACAGGCTGGATATCTCTCTCTGAATTTTTTATTTTCTTAAATTAAAATGAAAAGAAGAGGAGTTGCTTAAACTTTAGAACTTGGATACTCTTATAATAACCAGTTTTTTAGGAAGTTAATGGACCATTTAGAGTCATTTCTCTTATACCTCAATGGTAGTTGATGTTGTTTCAGGCTGCAATAAAAGAAGGAATATTCACAGGATTATCACTCTAATGATTTAAACCAATTATAATTTTTTTGCAACTTGAGTCTCTTTTATTGTTCATGATGGAATATTTACTTTTCGTGTTTTCTTGACTTTTTGATATGATTTCTTAGTAAAGTTGAGTTCTTTTGTAGGAGTCCTCCATATTGAATGAGCATGTTGTGCTGTTGTTACCAGCAGCTGTCTATGCTCTTTGTGCTGGTTGTGCTCCTTTCACACATTCTTACAGAGGGTTTTCCTCATCAAACATTCTTGTAGATAGCTTTGAGGCTACAGATGATCGGGTTAAGGTTTCTGTTGCTGTTCATCTTCCCTGAATGCTATTTAACTTTGGTACATCATTTACACAAGTTGGTTCCTTTGACATTGAGAGTTCAATATCTGATGTGTTTTTGCAGACAGATGAACATGAACAGGAAAGGCTTTGTGAGCTTTTTGAATGTTCTGTTGAAGTTCTTTCTAAAATTCATTTGGTTTCAAGAGATGAGGTGATGGAATGTTTTCCAGTTCTTTTCCTTGCCTTTTTCTTCTTCTTTTTCTTTTTTTAATCTTCCATTTTGATCACATGCAGGCTTCTTCATTCCAAGGCCATCAAAGTGGCTGTCTTCCTCGACAATTTAGAGATCTGCTGTTGCATGAGATGGAGGGCTATATTCTTGGAGCTGTAGGAGATAAGGAGATGGAAAAGAGGCCTCTATCAGATGTCTTCTTTATATGCTCTTTATTATCAAATTTTATATATGGCTCAGTATTAACAAGGTCCGTGTTTTCTGTTTAACTTGACTTGATGTGTGGAAAACCTGTTTGTTACTTCTTTTCTTTGTTCATGAGAATTGTTTTGATATTAAGTTTCACTATCTGGTGCTGGATTTAGCTAGTTCAACATTGAGTATACTTTATTTCTGAAAATTAAAAGGTGAATTGAATAATCTAAGCAATTTTTACTTCAGTAAAATGGTTGACTTTAATTGCTAGGAGGGTATTGTGCTTTTCTGCTGGACTAGTTTGTATTGTACTCTGAATTTTCTCCAGTTGCAATCTCTGGCTATACCTCTTGGCTGTCTTTATCAATTTTGTTCTGCATCTATGATACATTCTCAATCTTCATTATTTATTTTGAAAAAATATACTTATTTAGTTTTCAATATGTCATGTCAATTACATGCCTGTTATGCTGTTCTTTTTCTTTGCTTTTTTTTTTGTTCTGTCTTTGTTCGTTCTTTTCTTTTTCTTGTTTTCTTATGAATCTGTACAATGAATTTTCTTTTAATGTGACAGTTTTCTATACCCAACATGCATTTGAATTGGGTAGAGGGCATTGCGTGTTGCTTGTATCTTTCAGATTATGCATTTGAACTGTACAGTTGAAGATTCCTTATTTTGATTTTGAAGCACTGCCCTTAATTGTCACTGACATTTGCTTTCACCCCTGATTTTTTTTTGTTCCTTAATATATAACCTATATAGTTTATGCTCGTTCAGGAAAGGAGAAGAGGCTTCACCATTTCTTTCAAAAATGAGTCAATACTTGTTGGAATTGTTGGATCATGCTGTTAATGCAATTCAAGGAAACAGCAATGACCTTCAAGCTCTTGGTTGCTCAGGCTCTAGCTCTGACTATAATTTAAAAACCACTCTTATAGCTTCATTTAGAAGCTTTGTATTCTCTCCTATCTTTGTCAAAAGTAGAGATGAAACTGCTTTGGATGTTGTTCTCTATGATGCAATAACACAATCCATGGGGAGGCTTTTGAAGGAACTGGCTGAACTATACAATCAATTTTCTGAATGTGTAAGAAGCCCTCATTCAGATCCATCGCTGCCTGATTTACCTTCAACTGATTCTAAGTTACAAATACATGGTCCATCGGGTAGCAACACTAGGATTATGGACATGGAGTTAGATGTGACTGAGGATACGCAAGATGTGGATATTTTACCTGTTGGTGGGATTATTGGCACTGGTGTATCCTTTTCTGCAGTGAAGTGGAAGTTGGGTATGATATCACTTCTTTCAAGTTTTCATCCAGTTTTAGATTTTGTTACATGGGATGTCCTGTTTGAGCTCATGGAAAATGAAAGTGACAATAAGGTATTTTACAAAGTTGGGCTGTTGTTTTAGTTTTCAGTAGTTCTTGCACTAATAGTTCTGTTATTTTTTGTTTGTAATTCACACTTTCAGGTGCGTGAGAATATTCTTTACCATCTCTGTCAACATTTTCACTGGTCCTCTTCTGCAAAAATTACAGACTTGGTAATGTCTGGTTGAAATTCATTAAGAGTTAGGAGTAACAGGCAACTCATTGCTTGAAGCATTTTATATTTCTTTTGATCATTTCTAATTATATACTCTCTCTCTCTCTTTTTCCTTTCAAAATGTAGGTGAAAACAATGAATAGCATGTTTGAGATGCAAGCAAGTGTTAAGCTGGACTGTTCTGGTGTAGTAGTCGCTGCCTGTCAATTGCTAGCTACCTTATTATCCTTAGATGCTTCTGGAAAGGAAGCTGCTCTAACTGCATGGAAAAGAGAATCTGAACTGGTATTCACAAAATTCAGTGCTATTTTGTATTGCAAGATGATTGTACTTCATTAGAAAGATAGAAATCATGATAGCTGGTTTCCTTTTTGTTAAAACAGAAAACTATTGATCTCTAAGAGTGGAATTCACAGTAAATCAGCATTTTCCCTTTCTTTTGGTTGTCCTTCTCTGTAAAAATAATTCCTGCACTGAACTTTGGGTCACAATTCTTCATTGAGTCTGCTTGTCTTAATTCTTTACTATAAATGTTCATTTGGGTTTTTCTGTGAGTGTGATTGGTGGAGGAAGATGCATCTAATGTTTTGCCAAATGCATGCATGCTTTTATGCATTCTGTCGTCATCAGTATCATCATACACACTGATGGTGATATGCAGGAGTTCTGTATTTGTTATGGAGGGAAAGTCATATTAAGGAAAACAAGAATAAATGAAATTTTGAGTTCTGTAGAGACAGGGACTTGTGGAGGAAGATGCATGTATTGTTTCACCAAATTGTCGCTACCTTTTACCCAAGAAGTTTTGCATCCTGTCTACTTCTTTTCCTGATAGAGACAGGAAACTTGTCTCCAAACCAGTATAATCTATTGAGTTTTATCTGTTTAGTTATTAAACCATAGTATTATTGGGACTTGAGAAATGAAGAAATGTGATTTTTCCGGTATGCAACCACTGTCTTCTACAGTCATTCTCATATGCTTATGTTTGAATCCTAGCTATTAACTTTATTTTATCTTTAATGTCTCCATCCTTTTGTCTGCATCTGGCACATTCCATTTATAACAACTCATGCTCTTTTACTGTTGTACCCTGCAACCTATATGTGTGTGTGTTTGTCTCCATATGGTGCCTCTATAATTTGTGTTGATGTCTCTGCCCCAAACATACTAGTCTCAGTTATGACTTGGTTTTTGATCATCTTGATAAAAAGTGTGTAAGGATTATCTTACTGAAATTCTATCCCTAGAATCATGCTGTCTCACATGTTGGTTGGGGTCAATCTTATGCTAAAACTGAAGTTGGTGTGATTGTTTTATTGCAGAGTCTTGTACATCTTGGAGAACTGGTTAACAAAATAGCAGAATTTGGGCTTCTTGACTGGTCAGGGCGTGTTAGGCTTATTGATTGCTTTTGTGATTTTGTCTTACTCAGTCCTCAAATTGGTCAGGTGATTACTGGCTGACACTGACAGAGATACCTTTCATTTAGAGATTGTATATGCATGGCATGATGTTTGGTGGGCTGTAATTAAACTATGAAAGCATGAATGTGCTGATGCATAAAAACTCAGAATTTGTAGAACCTCCAATCTCCCCAATGGACACATGCCATACCTTCATTGCTGTTGTCCTAAAAGTCCTAGGGTTTTGCTAGCTATTTCTTATATTTTTATAACTTGAAACTGTATGTCCTTTTTATTCTTTGTTGTATAATTGCCCTGTTGCAATCTTTATAGACAATGATAGAGAGGCTGTTCTTAATGCTTCAAGATCCTGACTATCGAGTTAGGTTTTCACTGGCTCGGCGGATTGGTGTTTTATTCCAAACTTGGGATGGTCACGATGAGCTCTCCCAGGATATTTGGTAGGTTTCCTTTTAATATTTACTATATCCTCTTGATGATTTATTCAGGTTTCTTTTCCTTCCAATTGTAAAACATTCTTTTTCATATTTGTTGTCACACTTATTTCTCAAGATATGTGCAAATTTCTTATTGCCATTGCATATTATGCATATGCATTAGCATCTCAAATTTTTCGTTCTTCTCATAGCAGATGCAGTATCGCAGTATAGCACATTTCTCACTTTTTTGACCATGTCTCGGTTGTTAAGTGATGTTAATATAGTAGTATCTTTGCTACATCTGTCAAATCATGCATCAATGTAATGGGAACTTCCAATTATATCTTCCAATGGGATATTGAGGAATTGTTTGATTGTTCTGTGATGGATTTTTATGGCATGGGAGAGTGATCGTATATTCACGTTTTTTCCCTGTATATTATATGCAGTCACTGCAATCTATTTGTAATATTTGTGATTCCATCATTTTCTAGCCTCTGAACTTCTAACATTTTCTGATGCAGCAAATGTTCATGTTAAAAAAATGATTACTTTTCTAGCCTTTTTTTTCTGCCCATTGCAATTTCTTGTCTGTTGATTGGTTTTGATATTCATTCCAAGCTTGCAGTATAGGAACTACTATGCTATATAATTTGCAATGCCTTTTATAATCCAATTTTGCTTTGACTTCAAGTTAATTAACATAATCGATCCAAGTGGGAAATAATAGGATCCTTTGGAGATGTACCATGTCAGTAGTCGTGAGTTTTTGAGTGGAGAAGAATTTTAGAGTTTCCAACAAGCAATTTCTATCCAAACGGCTTCTTCATTTTTGAGTCCTTTCGTAACTAATTTTTATGGTGCTAATGCGGAGGTGAGCGGATGAGATTGAACTCCACTAGGAGTTGAATCCAACACCTCTTGCACTAAGCAAGAGGTACCTACCACTAGATCACTAGGCCCATTGGTATATTTCTTTCATATCTGCTTGTTTAGAAATTTTTCAAAAACTAGTACTGCTTATGCAAGTGGGATGCTGAGTTAGTGAATGATTTTGATGCTGCAATCTTCCTGTTAGCGGGTCGTGGTCTCATGGGTACCACTGAAGTTGGTTGTGAGATGATTGGGGTGTGGGAAGATATGGTGGCAGCTATCATCAGCCAATCTGGACATCTGCACCTTATGTCTGCTTTGTGTTCATGGATGGTGAAACTTTAGTGAGCTTCTTATGCTTTGTGATGGCTGATTGTTTTCTAATCTTTCATTTAGCTACTGGAATTCAAATTTACCGGAGGCAATTTTTTCTTTTTGACCATATATTAATAGATTTGTGAATGGTTGCCATTGATGGTCCATTTTTTTGGAGATTTGAATAGTATAATGTCGAAGGTGTCAGGTTAATGGTGGACATGCTTAAACTCTCTATGTAGCTTAGTTTCATGTAGTAGGTGAGTCATGTTTGATCCAGAGGAGGATGATAAATTGGTCTGGGATATCCTGTGGGTGTTTTTGGAGGAAGGGTTGCAGGATATCCATTGGGTGTTGTGTTTTTTCTGCAGTTATTGTGCTTTTGGATATAGAAAACTGGTACTTGGAGGCAATTGAGGACATGGAAGATTTTTTGCATCCTTATGGTGTTTGGCCTGGGGATCTTTAGGGGTGCTTCCCCAAATAATGTTAAGTAGGATTGGAGTGCTCTTGTATATTGAGTTTAGCTCAATTTTCTTCACCTTTTGTATGGAATTCTTATTCCCCAAGTTGTGCATTCTACTTTCTCTAGTAATACATTCTTCTTATAGTTATTTTTTTTGGCCCCACAATTTTGTTATCACCATCAACCTTTTTTCTCCATTTCTGTCATGGCATTAATATCGAGGATACTTATTGGCTATTTTTATCCAGTTCAAACTTTGGTGTTGCAATGGTTATTCCCTTAAAAGGAAAAGTTGTTACTGCAAAGGAGGTCCTAGCTTGTGGTCCTCAGCCCACACCAAAAATGGAAACTGTTATTGTTACACTTATGCATCTTGCTTTGCATAGTGAGAAAATAGAGTTGGAGGTAATTTTCCTCCTGGCCGAGATTTCTAATTTGTTTAAACTTCACTTGCCTGATAGGGTTTATAAGTCTGCATTTTAAAGGGCTGATTGATGTGACATGTGCAGGCTGTTTTCATGATGTGCGTGATTTCTGCCATTGACCCTGGTCATAGGTACATTATTCCACCTTATTTTGTTGTTTGTAATGAGGCATAATTAGTTTCTTGATGTCTTCACCTTTTGGTTCAGGGAATTGGTGCATGCGGCACTCGACAATCTGTCAAGGCAACTCAACTACGCAACCAGGTTCAAGGTTATGATAGTAGATCTCTCCTTTAATTTGATTTTTAATGTTGCATTTTTAGTGCTGAGTAAGAGTCTCTTGGGACGATAATTATTTTAGTGAGGGCAGTACATCAAAGTGATCCTCAGTTGCACTTCCATTTTTCTTCCATACTCAGCTCGCTCTTGAGGAGGAATATACTGTCTGGTTATGCACTCTGATTCTTACAGCCTCCCCCCCAGAAGTCAACTGGATTTTTGAGTTCTATTACTTTATAGTTTTTGAATGTTTGACATGTCATCTATATTTGTATTTAGTCTTTATTTATTTATATATTTTCAGTACTTGGAGCAGCTACTGGGATCAATACTCTTCTACTGGGTCACTTGCGATGTTAGTTTAGTGGCACTTGTTGAGGTACTTTAAATTCAGTCTCATATAATTCCTTGTCAAATGTGTGTTAGCTACCCATAGATCATTCAGTTGCAGATATATTATGTATCTTTTGTATCATTAATGAACAAAGTCAACTGCAAGGTATTTTTTTTATTTTTATTTTGGAGATGGAAATTTCTAGATCTACTTTTGTTTTTTAGGGGGAAAGGGAAATTTAGTGATAGTAAAAAATGGTGTGAAAGGAACAGCTTTCACTAATTGTTTGCTCAAGTACTAGAGCTTGAATGCGCCCATTGTTTTAGCACTTCTACTAGACACATCAAACTCAGGGAATGATATACCATGGATTTTGAAGTGAAATTTTCTCTGTTGAACAATGAATAAATATGCATCCCTCTTGAGTTGTTATGGCATAGGATTCTTCTGTCAAAAGGTGCTGCTCATCTAAACTTATAGTTTTGAAAATAT
>Ga0307509_10008614_pt1 | contig 12952 bp, 14 predicted proteins | sample 10_EM_MG_FD_202245 | JGI IMG/M metagenome (GOLD analysis project Ga0307509, IMG submission 202245) | Populus trichocarpa ectomycorrhiza microbial communities from riparian zone in the Pacific Northwest, United States - 10_EM | ecosystem: Host-associated > Plants > Roots > Unclassified | place...
ACCGACCTGTTCCCGCTGCAGATGCGCGGCCGCGTGATGGGCCTGATCCAGACGGCGTTCGCGGCGAGCCAGGTGCTGGGCATCCCGATCGGGCTGTACCTGTCGAGCCGCTGGGACTGGCACGTGCCGTTCCTGGCGATGGCCGCGCTCGGCCTGCTCGGCGGCCTGGTCGTGAGCTGGCGCATGCAACCCGTCGCCGATCACCTGAAAGTGCCGCAGGAACACAGCGCGTGGATGCACCTGTTCCACACGCTGACCGTGCCGCGCTACCTGATCGCCTTCGCGACGACGGCCTTGCTGACCACCGGCGGGTTCATGCTGATGCCGTTCAGCAGCGCGTATGTCGTGAGCAACCTCGGCATCTCGCTGCACAGCCTGCCCACGGTCTACCTGGTCACGGGCCTGTGCACGATCTTCGTCGGCCCGCTGATCGGCAAGGCCGCCGATGCGCTCGGCAAGTTCAGGGTGTTCACGCTCGGCACGGCGCTGTCGATCGTGATGGTGTTGATCTACACCCACCTCGAGCCGGTCTCGCTGCCTGTGCTCATCATCGTCAACGCCGTGCTGTTCGTCGGTATCTTCTCGCGCATGATCCCGTTCCAGGCGCTGGTGTCCTCGGTGCCTGCGGTCACGCAGCGCGGCTCGTTCAACGCCATCAGCGCGTCGGTCCAGCAGCTGTCGGGGGGCATCGCCTCGGTCGTCGCCGGCCACATCGTCACGCTCGGCGCAGACGGCAAGCTCGAGCACTTCGGGGTGCTCGGCTATGTGGTCACCGGCACCTCGCTGGCGGCGTTGACGCTGCTGTGGCTGCTTCAGCGCAGCAAGTGATACCAGGCGACGCCCTCGGCATCGAGCTCGCGAGTCACCTCGCCGCGGTGCATCAGGTAGTTCAGGCAGGCCAGGCTCTCGCCGGTCGCCATGCCGAGCAGGGGCACGTCGGCCTCGCCGATGGCGCGTGCGAACAAGGCGCCAAAGACGTCGACCGCGCGCTTCGGCGCCTGCTGCAGCGAGCGCCGCAGGCGATCCAGCGAGCGGTGCTGCCCGCTGGCCAGCGCGTCGATGCGCGCATGCAGGCCGCGGAAGCACTCGTTGTGCGCCGGCAGCACCAGCACGTCGTCGGGCACCTCGCGTCGGAGCTTCGCGAGCGAGTCCAGCCAGCCGCTCATCGGGTCGGCGTCGGGCTCGGTGGGGTAGACCGACACGTTGGATGAGATGCGCGGCAACACCTGGTCGCCCGAGATCAGCACCTTCAGCGCCGGGCAGTACAGGCAGGCGTGCGCCGGCGAATGGCCGTTGCCGATGACGACACGCCAGGTGTGGGCGCCGATGGCCAACGCTTCGCCGTCGTCGAGCCGCCGGAAGCTGTCGGGCAGCGGGTGGATGTGCTTGCCGAAGTTGCCGAAGCGCGTGCGGTAGCTCTCGATCGCGACCGGGTTCCAGCCGGCGCGGCGATAGAACTCGATCGCTTCGGGCGGCGCCTCGCGGCCCGAGTCCGACACCATCACGCGGCAGGTCAGGTACTCGAGCGAGGTCATCCAGAGCCGGACGCCGAACTTGCGCGTCAGCCAGCCCGCCATGCCGACGTGGTCGGGGTGCATGTGGGTGACGATCACGCGCGTGACGGGCCGCTGGTCGGGCGCATTCGCGAACAGCTCGCGCCACACCAGCGCGGTCTCTTCGGTGCGCACGCCGGTGTCGACCAACGCCCAGCCCTCGCCGTCGTCGAGCGCCCAGAGGTTGATGTGGTTCAGCGCGTACGGCAGCGGCATGCGGATCCAGTGCACGCCGGGGGCGACTTCGGTCGTGTGGCCGCGCGCGGGCGGGCCTTCGAAGGGATAGACGAGCTGGGGTTTGGCGGGGGTTGGTTCCGGGTCGGGCAGGCCGTCCATGCGCGTTCCTCAAGGATTCGCGGCCGACGTGGCCGCGGGCCGACCGGTCTCGGGGTCGGCCAGTCACGCGCTCGAGTGTGGCACCGTTCAGGCGCGGCGCCGGAGTCGCACCGCGCTAGGCGGTGTCGACTTTTCTGGCTTCGTTGCGCGCTGCATGCATCTCGGCGGCCTCTTCGGGCGTGAGCTCCGGGGACTCGCGGAAGGTGGCAACTGCATCGCGCACCGCGTCGAGTGGCGTGCTCTCGGGTTGCAGTTGAATCAGCCGGGCGGCGAAGCGCTCGACCCATGCAGCAATGACTTGAGGCATGGCGTCTCCTTTCAGGGATCAGATCGTATCCCCGCTGGAACGCTGGACCCAAGCACATCATTCGGGGTGGGGGCTTTCGCGTGAACCAATGCAAAGGACGCTGCATCTGTCCTCGTTCTGCGCTAGGCTGCCGGTGCCCGGCTGCGCCTGTCGCGACGCTGCCCGACGGCCGCGACCAGCGCTTGAATCCTCAGGAGGCCCCGATGAACTACGACACGGTCTTGCCGACATTCCGACTCGAAGCCGGCACCGCGATTGCGCAAGCTCAGCCGAAGAGCACGGCACCCGTGACACTCGACTCGCCGGCGCTCGAAGTGATGACGGACCTGACCCAGGTGAAGGCCGCGACGACAGGCCCGGCGACCACGCTGCGGCAGGCCGAGCAGACGATGGTTTATCAGGGCGTGCGCATGCTGTTCGTCGTCAGCGACATGCCGTCCATCGAAGGCCTGATCACCAGCAGCGACCTGCAAGGCGAAAAGCAGATGCGCGCGGTTCACGAGCGCAATTTGCACTACGACGACCTGTGCGTCGCCGATGTGATGACGGGGCTGTCGTCGCTCGACGCGGTGGCCTTCGAGCGCATGCGGACGGCGGTCGTCGGCGATGTGGTCGCCACCCTCAAGCGCTTCGGCCGCAACCACCTCCTGGTGGTGCAGGATGCCACGGCCCAGACCCCGCGCCGGGTGCGCGGCGTGATCTCGCGGGCGCAGATCGAGCGGCAACTGGGCGTCGCCATCAACATCACGCCCATCGCCAACAGCTTCTCCGAGATCGAACGCGCGCTCTCTTGAATGAATGATTGATTGACGCGCCCTGGTCGCGCGCCCGGACCGCTTGGCTTACAGTTCGACGCGGTTCAGGGGCACGGGGAGCGAAAACAATGAATCAACAACGCGTGGCGGCGGCCTGGTGGCTGGGCGTGGTGATCGCCGTGGGTGCGGGGGTGCTGGCCCTGCTGGCCGAAGTGAGTGCGCCTGACTGCGAAGGCATGCTGCTGATCCAGGCCGACATCGAACAATCGAACGCGGCGCTGCGCGCCAAGTACGTCGCCGAGAACCGGAGCTCGGACCCACAATGGGTCGCGCGCAATGGGCCGCACGACGCACGCGACACCGGCGAGCTCACCAAGATCGTCGGGGAATGCAAGGCCCACGGCAACGGGCTGGCCACGCTCGACAAGATCGCGATCGCCCTGGGCGTCGCGGCCCTCGCATGCTGGTTGATCGCGCTGATGCTCGGCCGCCAGTTGCGGCGCGAGTCGCCCGTGCGCTTCGTCGTGCGCGACCCGGTCCGGATGCCGCCGCGGCGCAAGTACTGAGGCCCCCAGGGCCGGGGCGCCACCGCATCCTTTTGCCGGGCTCGATCGTCTTCGGTGTGGGACGCATCGAAACACGAGCTTCGATCGCCCACCTCAACGAAAGGACGCGATCATGAAGCACATGGTGAGCTACACGCTCAAGCCCGACAAGGTGGCCGAGAACGAACGCCTGGTCGCGGCCGTGTACGAGGCCCTGAAGCAGGCCCGGCCGAAGGGGCTACGCTATGCCACCTTCCGGCAGAGCGACGGTGTGAGCTTCTTTCACATCGTCTCGCACGAGGAGGCGGACGGCAGCAACGCCCTGACCGCGTTGCCGGCCTTCAAGGCCTTTGCCGCGGGGATCAAGGAGCGTTGCGACGCGCCGCCGGTCAGGGTGGAATTGACGGAGATCGGCTCCTATGGATTCTTCGGCGAGTGAGCACGGCACGCCGGCCGCCGCGCTGCCGGACGACATCATCGGCACGCTGGAGCGGGGGCGAAAGCAGTTCCTCGCGCTCGTCGATCACGTTCGCCCCGAGCTGCATCGCTACTGCACCCGGATGACCGGCTCGGTGGCCGACGGCGAGGACGTCGTCCAGGAAACACTGGCACGCGCCTGTTACGAGTTGTCTCAGCTGAAGGCATTGCCGCCGCTGCGCCCGTGGCTGTTCCGCATTGCGCACAACCGCGCGATCGACCACTGGCGGCACGAGACGTATCGGGTCAGCGAGCCGCTCGACGTGGCGATGGACATCGCCGACGAACCCGGCCACGAGCCCGACCACCTGCTCGCGCGCGGCCAGGCGGTGCGGGCCGCGCTCTCGTGCTTCCTCGCGCTCGCGCCGGCGCAGCGCGGCTGCGTGATCCTGAAGGACGTGCTCGACCATTCGATCGACGAGATCGCTGCCGAGCTGAACCTGAGCGTGCCGGCGGTCAAGGCCGCGCTGCACCGCGGGCGCGCCGCCTTGCAGCGGCTGAACGAAGAGGCGCCGCCGGTTGTGCCGCCGGCACGCGAGGTGTCGCCGGCGCTGAAGCGCTATGCGAGCCTGTTCAACGCGCACGATTGGGACGGCGTGCGCGCCATGCTCGCCGACGACGTGCGGCTCGACCTGGTGTCGCAGCGCAAGGCGGCTGGCCGGCGTGATGTAGCCGTCTATTTCAGCAACTACGACCGCAGCACCGATTGGCACCTGGTGCCGGCGTGGCTCGACGGCCGCGAGGTGCTGGCCGTGCTGACCGACCCGCCCGCGAGCCGCCCGCGCTACTTCATCGAACTGACCTGGGTCGATGACGACCGCGTGATCGCGATCCGCGACTTTCGCTACGTACCCTACATCGCGCAGGACGGCTTGCTCGAATTCGCCGGTTCGGCAGAGCAACGGCACCGTGCATGACGAGCGTCACCGCATCGGGATGGCCATGCCCCGGTCGACCGCGACCGCGGTGACGCTGTTCTTCGGCGAACCTTCGATGACGCGGTCCGAGTAGGTCAGGTACACCAGCGTGTTGCGCTTCTTGTCGACCATGCGCACCACGCGCAGCTTCTTGAACAGGAAGGACTGGCGTTCGCTGAAGACCTCCTCCTGTTCGGGCAGCGGCTTGACGAAGCTGACCGGCCCGACCTGCCGGCAGGCGATCGAGGCCTCGGCCTTGTCTTCGGCCAGCCCGACCGCGCCCTTGAGGCCGCCGGTCTTCGCGCGCGACACGTAGCAGGTCACGCCGCCGACCTTCGGGTCGTCCCACGCGTCGACGACGATCTTGTGGTCGGGGCCGATGAGCTTGAACACCGTGTCGACTTCACCGATGGGCTCGGCGTGGGCGGCGCCTGCGGCCGCGGCGACGAACACGGCGATCAACAACTTCTCGTTCTTCATTCGGTCTCCGGGTGTGTGGGCATGGGTCTCATCGCTTCTGATATTGCGTCTTGCCGAACAGCGCCTCGCGCGCCTTGTCGTCGACCAGCGGCTTGCGCTGCGAGGCCAGCACCTCGACCCCGCGCTGCACCGCGGGCCGCGCAGCGATCTCGTCGAACCAGCCCTTCAGGTGCGGGAAGTCGTTCCAGTCGATGCCCTGGTTCTTCCAGGAGCGCAGCCACGGGAAGATCGCGATGTCGGCGATGGTGTATTCGGGCCCGGCGATGTACTTGCTCTTGGCCAGGCGCTTGTCCATCACGCCGTAGAGGCGTTTAGCCTCGTTGGTGTAGCGGTCGATCGCGTACGGGATCTTCTCGGGCGCGTAGATGCGGAAGTGATGCGTCTGGCCGAGCATCGGCCCGACGCCGCCCATCTGAAACATCAACCACTCGAGCATCGCGTAGCGACCGCGCGTGCTCGTGGGCATGAAGCGGCCGGTCTTGGCTGCGAGGTACATCAGAATCGCGCCCGATTCGAACAGCGAGATCGGTTGGCCGTCCGGCCCGTCGGGGTCGACGATCGCCGGGATCTTGTTGTTCGGGCTGATCGCGAGAAAGTCCGGCTTGAACTGGTCGCCGGCGCCGATGTCGACCGCGGTCACGCGGTAGGGTAGGCCGCACTCCTCCAGCATGATGTGAACTTTGTGCCCGTTCGGTGTGGCCCACGAATACACTTCGATCATGATGCGTTGCTCCTCCTTGCCCACGTGGTGTGTCGTCGGCCGTCACTCTAGTTGATTGGGCGCCGCCATGCTCGAGTCATTCAAACGCCTGTTCACGGGCCGCGGTGATGATCACGCGCCCGACTACGTCGCGCTGGCGGAATGGGCCAAGCGCCGCGGCTTCGGCTTCAAGCGGGTGCGCGGCGAAGAAGGCCTGGTGATCGACGGCGTGCTCGACGGCAGACCCTGGCGCATCGAGTGGGGCCTGCCGCAGCGCGACTACATCGCCGGCCACGAACTGCGTCTGCGCATGGAGCTCGATCTGCCCTCTGATGCGCAGATGCTGCTGCTCTCATTGCCGCTGATGGACACGCTCGAGCGCAAGACCTTCGAAGAGTTCACCGACAACGTGCAGACGCAGATCGGTACCAAGACGCCCGAAGAAATGCGCTGGCTGGTGATGTTCCCCAAGGTCAACCTGAGCACGCTGAAGACCTTGCGCCTGCGCTTCGGCGCCGTCGCGAGCGCGCCCGATTCCGGCCTCGCATGGCTCACCGGGCCGCTGGCGAATGCGCTCGAGCAGGCCGCGAGCGGCCTGCTGCGCGACGAGCCGCCGTTCGTGCTGATGACGCTGCGCGGCCGCGCCTACCTGCGCATGCAGCTCGCCTCGCCCAGCTCGACCGACATCGCCGCGGCGCTCGCGTTGTTCGAGACCGCGGTCACGCAAGCGGTGGCGGTCGGCGGCGAGGCGCCGAGCAAGTCGCGCGACTGGAGCAACAGCTCGGCGAGCACCGCCTGGCAGACGATGCAGCCTGACGAGATTGCCGACCCGCGCAAGCGGAGATGACAGCCCCAGGCGCGCCGCGCCAGCCCCCGAGGGGCGGCCGGCCGGCTTGGGGCGGCCCGGCGCTCGGCCGACCAACGTGCTGCTTGACTTGCGTTCAGGCGTACTTGCCGAGCTCCAGCTTCGCGATCGCGTTGCGGTGCACTTCGTCCGGGCCGTCGGCGAAGCGCAAGGTGCGGGCCCCGGCATAGAAGCCGGCGAGCGGGAAGTCCTCGCAGACGCCGCCGCCGCCATGTGCCTGCATCGCCCAGTCGATCACCTGCAGCGCCATGCTCGGCGCGACGACCTTGATCATCGCGATCTCGGCCTTCGCGGTCTTGTTGCCGGCCACGTCCATGATCCACGCGGCCTTCAGCGTCAGCAGGCGCGCCATGTCGATCTTGCAGCGCGCCTCCGCAATGCGCTCGCGCGTCACGCCTTGCTCGGCGACCGTGCGGCCGAACGCGACGCGCATTGAGGCGCGCTTGCACATCAATTCGAGCGAGCGCTCGGCCAAGCCGATCAGCCGCATGCAGTGGTGAATGCGCCCGGGCCCGAGCCGGCCTTGCGCGATCTCGAAGCCGCGGCCTTCGCCGAGCAGGATGTTGCTCGCCGGCACGCGCACGTTGTCGAAGGTGATCTCCATGTGGCCGTGCGGCGCGTCGTCGTAGCCGAACACCGACAGCGGGCGCAGCACCTTGATGCCGGGCGTGTTGGCTGGCACCAGGATCATCGACTGCTGCGAGTGGCGCGGCGCCTCGGGGTCGGTCTTGCCCATGAAGATGTAGATCTGGCAGCGCGGGTCGCCGGCGCCGCTGATCCACCACTTGCGGCCGTTGATGACGTAGTCGTCGCCCTGGCGCTCGATGCGCGAGGCGATGTTGGTCGCATCAGACGAGGCGACGGCCGGCTCGGTCATCGCGAACGCGCTGCGGATCTTGCCGTTCAGCAGCGGCTCCAGCCACTGCTCCTTGTGCTCGGGCTTGCCGTAGCGCTCGATCGTCTCCATGTTGCCGGTGTCGGGTGCCGAGCAGTTGAAGACCTCGGAGCACCAGGGCACGCGGCCCATGATCTCGGCCAGCGGCGCGTAGTCGCTGTTCGACAGGCCGAAGTCGCGGTCGTTGTGGGCCGAGCCTTCACCGCCGGCGGTGGGCGGCAGGAACAGGTTCCACAGGCCGATCGCACGCGCCTTCGGCTTGAGCGCCTCGATCGTGTTCAGCGGTGTCCAGCGCTTGCCGGCCGCTGTGTTCGCGGCGATCTCGGCGTCGTATTTGGCTTCGGCCGGGTAGATGTGATCGTCCATGAACTTCAGCAGCTTGGCCTGAAGCTCGAGGGTGCGGGGTGAGTAGGCGAAATCCATCGTGATCTCCTTCGTGAGTTGGGTGCGGCGCTTCAGACCTGCTGGGCCAGCTTCCAGCCCATCTCGGCCAATGGCCGCGCACCGGCCCCAGCTTGACGCGCTTGCGCGCTCGACGCTGTCCCCATCTCGACACGTTTCGCAATTCCTTGCAGGATGCCGGCGAGGCGGAACATGTTGTAGGCGAGGTAGAAGTTCCAGTCGGCCATCACTGCGTCCGCATCCTTGCCTTTGCCGACCCGGCCGGTGCGCTCGCAGTAGCGGCGCACGTAGCTCTTCTCGTCGGGGATGCCGAGGGCCGCGAGGTCGAGCCCGCCGATGCCGCGGAACTGGCCCGGCTGGATGTGCCACGACATGCAGTGGTAGCTGAAGTCGGCGAGCGGGTGGCCGATGGTCGAGAGCTCCCAGTCGAGCACCGCGATCGCGCGCGGCTCGGCCGCGTGAAACATCAGGTTGTCGAGCCGATAGTCGCCGTGCACGATAGCCACTTGGCTCTCATCGCGCGCACTCGCCGGGATGTGCGCCGGCAGCCACTCGATCAGCCGGTCCATCGCATCGATCGGCTGCGTGATCGAGGCGAGGTACTGCTTGGTCCAGCGGCCGATCTGGCGCTCGAAGTAGTTGCCGGGCTTGCCGTAGCCGGCGAGCCCGGCCTTGGCGACATCGACGCTGTGCAGCGCGGCGATGACGCGGTTCATCTCGTCGTAGATCGCGGCGCGGGAAGCGTTGTCGGCCTCGGGGATCGATTGATCCCACATCACGCGGCCGGCCATGAACTCCATGACATAGAACGCACGGCCGATGACCGATTCGTCTTCGCACAGCAGGTGCATCAACGGCACCGGCACCTCGCTGTCGTGCAGCGCGCGCATCACGGTGAATTCGCGCTCGACCGCATGCGCCGAGGCCAGCAGCTTGGCGGCCGGGCCGGGCTTGGAGCGCATCACGTACGAGCGCGCCGGCGTGATCAGCTGGTAGGTCGGGTTCGACTGGCCGCCCTTGAACTGCTCGATCGTCAGCGGGCCTTCGAAGCCGTCGAGACGCGGCTCCAGATAGGCCTGCAGCGCGGCGGTGTCGAAGGCATGCGATTCGGAAACGGGTTTGGTGCCGGTCTGGGCTTCCATGTCATCGACCTCGGGGGGAACTCATCACGTCACTTGCTCGAAATCGCGAGCAGCTTCTCTTTGGACAACACCACCAGCCGCGTCGGCTCGATGCGCACTGCGCCATCGCGCTCGAAGCCCTTCAGCTCCTGGTTGACGCGCTGGCGCGAGGCGCCGAGCAGCTGCGCCAGGTCTTCTTGCGCGAGCTGCAGGCCGATGCGGATCTCTTCGCCCTGCGCGATGCCGTAGCTGCGCGCCAGCAGCAGGATCTGCTTGGCCAGGCGCGATGCGAGCGGGCGGGTGTTGAGGTCTTCGACCGCATCGAACATCAGCCGCAGGCGGCGGCAGTTCAGGCGCAGCAGCGCTTCGTACAGCTCGCTGTGCTGGCGCAGCAGCTCCTTGAAGTCGGCCTTGCGAACCACCAGCAGCGTGGTCTCGCCGTGTGCGTTGGAGTCGTGCGTGCGGGGCAGGCCGTCGAACAGCGAGATGTCGCCGAACCAGGTGCCGGGCTCGACATACGTCAGCGTGACCTGCTTGCCCGACAGCGAGACCGAACTCACGCGCACCGCGCCCTTGGCAACGCCGCACCATTCGTCGGCCGGCGCGCCGCGCGCCGACATCATCGCCCCGTCGGCCAGCCGGCGCACCACCGAGCGCGACAGGATCGCTTCGCGCAAGGGTGCTGAGAGTTTGGAAAACCAAGAGCCGGCGTCTATGTTGGAGCGTTCATCGATTGTAAGAACGGGGGTATTCATTGTTGAGTCGCTGATGTGACAGCATCATGCTGCTGCGCAGACCTATTGTGTATGACCACAGGAGACTCACGATGGCCATCTCGATGCTCGATATCCCCAGCCGCAAGGACAAGGTCAGCCCCGAAGAATGGCAGGTGCGCATCGACCTCGCCGCGGCCTATCGACTGGTCGCCGCCTTCAAGTGGGACGACCTCGTCTTCACCCACATCAGCGCACGCGTGCCAGGCCGGCACGATCAGTTCCTGATCAACCCGTACGGGCTGATGTTCGAAGAGATCACCGCGTCCAGCCTGATCAAGATCGACGCGCAGGGCAACAAGGTCGACGAATCGGCGTATGACGTGAACCCGGCCGGCTTCACGATCCACAGCGCGATCCACGCGTTGCGCCACGACGCGCAGTGCGTGCTGCATGTGCACTCGCTGAACGGCATCGCGGTGTCGGCGCAGAAGAAGGGCGTGCTGCCGATCTCGCAGCAGTCGATCTTCGTGCTGTCGAGTCTGAGCTACCACGACTACGAAGGCGTGGCGCTGCGCGACGACGAGAAGCCGCGCCTGGTGACCGACCTTGGGCCCGACAACAACTTCCTGATGCTGCGCAACCATGGCCTGCTCACGCTCGGCGGCACGATCGCCGATGCGTTCCTGAGCATGTACTTGTTCGAGACCGTCTGCACGATCCAGGTCCGCGCGATGGCGGGCGGCGCCGAGCTGATCAGCGTCGACCCGCGCATCATCGCCGGCGCGCAGGCGCAGGCGAAGCAGGCGACACGCGGGGTCGGCGGCGGCGCATTAACCTGGCCGGGCTTGTTGCGCCGGCTGGACCGGGTCGATCCCAGCTTCCGGACCTGAAGCGCCGTCAGCGAAAGTTCGGCGCGCGCTTCTCGAGAAACGCGTTCAAGCCTTCGGCGCCGTTGTCGTGAAACAGGTTCGCGACGAAGTGGTCGCGCTCGGCCGCGAGCTGCTGCGTCAGCGAATGGCCGCCTGCCTGCTGCAGCAAGGTCTTCGCACTGGCAAGTGCGTTCGGCGCCATCGCGGCGAGGCGCTCGGCGAGCTGCAAGGCCGCAGCGAATGACTGGCCGCTCGCCGCCACCGCGCTGACCAGCCCCCAGTCGAACAGCTGTTGTGCCGAGACCGGCTCGCCCAGCCACAGCAGCTGCTGCACACGGGCGCGCGGCAGCGCCTGCATCAGGCTCCAGGTCGCGCCGCCATCGGGCGACAGGCCGATGCGGCCGTACGAGAGGATGAAGCGCGCATCCTCGGCCGCGACGATCAGGTCGCACGCGAGCGCGAGCGAGAAGCCGGCACCGGCCGCGGCGCCGTCGACTGCGGCGATGACCGGCTTCGGACACGCCCGCAACGCCTCGACCCACTGATGCAGGTGGTCGAGCATCTTCAGCTGCGCCGGTGGGCCCGCGCGGCGCCTCTCGAGCAGGCCTTGCAGGTTGCCGCCGGCGCAGAAGTGGCCGCCGTCGCCGCGCAGCAGCACGGCGCGCAGATCCGGGTCGGCCTCGGCCGCGTTCAGCGCCTCGATGCCGGCAGCGATCACCTCGTGCGACAAGGTGTTGCGCGTGGCCGGGTCGCTCAGTGTCAACACCAGCACGGCACCGATGCGTTCGGTCAGCAACTCTGAAGGCATGAGTGAGATTCCACATCGTTGAAAGCGGTCGAAATTGTGTCACTCAAGCCAGTCCGCATTAGGCCCATCACCGAGGTGAACAGAAGTTTCTTCATGCTAGAGTCGAACGACACTTCAGCGACCCGCCGCTCCATAGCCATCTCTCACGAATGCGCGCAGTCACGATCCTTCCCGTCATCGGTGCTGCGCTCTGGTTTGCCGCATGTTCGGCGCACGCACTCGGTTTCGGTCGGATCACCAACGCCACGCAGCTCGGCCAGCCGCTGAACTTTGCCGCGGCCTTGCGCCTGGATGCCGATGAGTCGCTGTCACGCGAGTGCGTGTCGGCCGAGGTCCAGTCGGGCGACAACAAGCTGCAAGCCGGACAGATCCGCACCACGCTCGAAGGCGGCTCCGATTCATCCGAACGCAGTGTGCGCGTCACCACCAGCACGGTGATCGATGAGCCGGTCGTCACCGTCAGCGTCACGGTCGGGTGCACGGCCAAGGTCACGCGCAAGTTCGTCGCGTTCATCGATCCGCCGCTGATCAATCTCGCGCAGGGCGGCGACGCGTCGGCCACGCTGCCGCCGCAGCGCAATGATTCGCAGGTCGGGCCGCTCGTCCGGCTCGTCGAAGGCGACAAGCCCCCCGCGGCCGCGCCGACACGCACCGAGCGCGCCGGCGCCGCGCCTGCGCGCCCACGCACCTCGGCGCCGCCGCGCGTCGTGGCGTCGGGTGCGGCAACAGAGGCTGCGCCACCACGGGCACCGAGGAGCGCGCCGGCGCGCTCCGCCACCGGTTCGCGCGCGGTGCCGCCCGGCAGCGCCGGGCCGCGGCTGCGGCTCGAAGCGGCACCGCCGGCCACGGCTGCGATCGCCGCGTCGGCCGCGTCGTCGCCGCTGGACACCGCGGTCGCCGCGCTCGCCAGCGCCGAAGCGGCGTCGGCCAATGCCCGCGCCAAGGAACAGGCCGATCAACTCGCCAAGGAGCGCGAGCGCATCCAGGTGCTCGAGGACGGCCTGAACAAGCTGCGTGCCGAATCGCAGGCGACGCAAAAGTCGCTCGCGGCGCTGCAGGCCCGGCTGAAAGAAGCCGAAGGCGAGCGCTACGCCAACCCGCTGGTCTATGGCCTGGCCTGGCTCTCGGCCTTGCTCGCGCTCGCGGTCGCCGTGCTGCTGTGGCGCCAGTCGGGCGGGCGTGCTTCGGCACAGTGGTGGGCCGCAC
>Ga0307509_10008615_pt1 | contig 12950 bp, 9 predicted proteins | sample 10_EM_MG_FD_202245 | JGI IMG/M metagenome (GOLD analysis project Ga0307509, IMG submission 202245) | Populus trichocarpa ectomycorrhiza microbial communities from riparian zone in the Pacific Northwest, United States - 10_EM | ecosystem: Host-associated > Plants > Roots > Unclassified | place...
TTGAGAGAGGGAAAGAAACCTATAATCACCAGTGTTGGAGAAGATTTAAGCCAAAAGCACTCTCTGATAAAGACAAGAAGCCATCATGAGATGGCCATCATGGATCCCCATAGGCCAAACCGCCAAATGTGACTGGTTACAAGAGGTTAGGAGTTGATTGTAGGAACGATCGAGGATGGGGTTAGCTTCTTTTGTCCCCAAGTTCGTACATTGCCATTCGCAAAGTCTTCGCGGAACGAGAGGTACTTTCACGATGTCCGGGCGGCAACGGAGGTACTGGCACAAGAATTTGTGTATAATTTGAAGCACAAAAGTTGTCCTAGTACTAGACTTTGCCACAGTACCTATCTTTCCACGAGGACTTTGCGAATTGCAGTGGTACACTCCCTGTGAGAAAACAACCGGACAATTGCGGTACAGGAGCGCCAGGAACCTTTTGGAAAGTTTACTTCGGCGAATTGGGAAGTTTAGCTTGATATTCTACCACTCATTCTCCTACTACATTGACGCATATAAGTCTACGCTTTGGGGCAGAGGGAGGCCTACCACATCGCTATTATCGGGGAGTTTTTCTCAGTCCAGGGATGGCCTTTTCTACCATAGTCTTTTCTGACTGTAAAAATATTAAATATCTCACAGTTGATTATGCTTGTCCTTTTTCTTTTCCGGTTTATTTTTTGAATTTCTGTTCACCGAGCTACATTGGCTAAAGGTAAATAATTTCTTTGCGAAGGGTTCACTTCTCCGATAGTATTTTAAATTTACTGTACAGCAAAATATATCTCGGTCGACGGTATCTAAAAGGTTTGCTACCAAGTGCAGCTAGCCTCTACATCGCTTTTCACCGGTGGCAGAGATGCTTGAACTTTATGTATCCTCTCCATTACCCAAAAAACAGCCCTTACATTTATACCGCCGTGGGGAAGGAGGGGAAAGGAGGAGTTTTAGAAGAAAAACTATGTAAACAATAAATGCGAGAAGAGAATTTACATTTAGGGGAGAACGATAAATATAGATATGATATGACGGAAATTCCAAGCCACGCTGGCATATTTGAATAAGTAGAAATAGCCCTCTATTAACACTAGACTCAAGGGTTTAAACAGAAGCTCACATATACTGATTAGACCTCGTAGGGAAATCAGAATATAGGGGTGGGCGGGTATATGATAGTTATGTGCATCCCAACTGCGTATAATTTCCTTCCATGAGAACAGAAAAAGATGGATTAAGATGGGCTACTGTGGCAGGCGTACTTCGGAAAGAATGAAATGACAGCAATTACTACAAAGTAGTGTTTCAAGATGCAGGGGAAGGTAGGACGGAAGTGAGAGAGGAGAGCAATGATAGTGACAAACACGTTTATGGAACTGTTCCGGTCCTTTCGGAAATGGGCGTAGAGTAGAGGGAGTTAGTGGAGTATTCGAAGGCGATAACAAGGGGGATGTGTCCTCAGGCTTAGGCCGTGCTGATGGCGGCAGCTGTTGGAGGTTGTAGTAGAGCTATCACTTGCGCATAGCCACCCGCAAGAGCATACGAGAGCGTTGTTCGACCGTACTTATCTGGCTTGTCGGGGTTGACGTCGGTTCGTCCGAGTAATATCTCCACCACTTCGGCGTGTCCACATGCAGCAGCACAAGCGAGTAGGGTTTGGCCAATTTCAAACCCGTCGGGGTTGATGTCGTATCGTCCGAGCAGCATTTCCACGACTCCTCGATGGCCTCGGCTAGCAGCCATCAACAGTGGAGTTTGGCCGACCTTATTTGTTCTATCGGGATCGATGTTGTCCTGGTCGAGCAGTGCTTTCACTACTCCCTCATGCCCATTCAAAACGGCACACATGAAAGGTGTTAGGCTATCCTCATCTGGTTTGTTGGGGTTGGCGCCGTCTCGTTCGAGTAGCATTTTCACCACTCCCTCGTGCCCACTCCGGGCTGCCCACGAAAGAGGTGTTCTACCGCGGTGATCTAGTTTGTTGGGGTTGACGTCGTTTCGTCCGAGTAGCATTTTCACTACTCCTTCGTGTCCCATGGCAGCAGCTACCATAAGTGGTGTGTGGCCACCCTTCCCTGGCTTGTCGGTGTCTAGGTCGGCCCGGCCCAGCAGCAATTCCACGACTGCCTCATGTCCATTCCAAGCAGCCCATAAGAGAGGTGTATTACCCATGCTCTCTTTCGAGTTGATATGATAACCTTCCCCCTCTACCAAACACGCTATAATCCGACCAATGCCAAAGAGGGATGTAGAGTACAGACTATTGAACAGGCCAAGCTTATGGAAATCGATCCGGTAAACAGTCGGTTTGTGTGGCCTCGAGAGGATTCGGTCGGGTATGCGGTCGCAGTCGTCAAATAGTCTCAGCGCAAGTGATTTCGCGTAATCTGAACGGTCCCGTTTGTGTAGATTCCCTAATAAAGAAGCTTATTCGAGAAACAATGTTGGGGATTGAGAGGGATGGCCCGTCGGGGATGGTGAATAGGTGCTCGTTGAAGATTAGGAGCCGGAGGTTGAGAGAGCCTCGGCAAATTCACCCAACGAAATTCTATGGCCATAGCTGGATCGCTGGGGCTTGGCGCAGTCAAGCGCTGTTCAAGGCATATCATACGAGCAACGTGTCCGATCTCGTGTCGATCAAGGTGGCTATGCTGAGCCACACTTTTGCCCCACCTTGTCCCCTTAGCCACCCCCGCGTTACACAATCCTTGTTTGGCTCCCAACCCCCCGATCATTAGGAGGCTCTGCTATGGTGGGTGTCGTTCACCATGCTAGAACCACTTGGGCCACTGGCCCTTTAAAATAAGGTGCTTTATACAGTACTGTACAGTACAGGCATGGTCAGAGCATTTCCTAGCATTGTGAAATTTTGCAGGACTCTACAAGTAGTTCAATCCTGATTATAAACTCAGTTTTTCTAAATATCGCTTAACTTAGGCTTTCATTTCCGTAGTAAAATTACAAGTGTGCCGAGCGAACACAGGGGCGACCGCGGGGGTTAAGTTTAGGTTGTCGAGGACACTAAACCGTGTTCTCTCCCTACATGCGGGGGACTTGTACTAATAGGAACAGTTCCCCTCGATACAAGAGAGGGAGGGCATAAAAATAAAATAAAATGAAAATGAATATGGTGGAGTGCCCATATTATGCCCGAACTTTAGACATCCAAAACTCAACTCTTTTATGAAATACCCTCATCCAGAAACTGTAGTAATTTTGTGGCTAATTATCAACCGTAAGAACTAATAATCGGACCTTGCTCTAGGAGGTTGGAGTTGCCTCTCCCTCTCTCAGTAGAGGGATTTCGCGACGCAAAGTTAGGGGTCGCTATCTCTGTGACAGCGTGTTTACTGTTGCGACAAGGTAACTTGAAAAATAGGGATTTCGCAGATTGAGGAAGAAGAGTTATAATGGCTATGATGCTTGGGTTAGAGTGGGCTGCGATTGTTTATGTCACCAAGAAAATTCGGCGTCTCCTAAAGTGGCTTAACTGTATGCAATCTCTTAAGTAAGACATGAGCCCTAACCTGTGACCCGTTACCGTGGCAACAATCTAGAATTAACCAAATTGGTGAGAAACCCCTCTTGCAAAGTCTATCTTAGCTTTCGTCTCTTTTTTGTTTCTCTCAGGGGGCCAATTTTTGCCATGTCCTTCGCCCCTTTTCGAGAGGAACTTGGAGTAGCTTCCAGTGCATCGTCGCTTTTACACCTATCCAAAATATCGATTTCCCCCCGAAGTTTTCCTTATATTGCCTTCACCGACTGTCACTCGGCTACTTCAAGTGCTGAATGGTAATTTTACATAGCAAACAATACGGCTTAGTATGATGTAGTACGGTAACTTGCCGCAAAACTTACAACAATATTTTGCCTAAGTCAATGTAGAGAAATATATCTGACTTCAGTCAAGTTGTCTGAGGGGGTCCCGCATGACCCTCAAGGGAGGAAAAGAAATCGGGTGAGGTTTTTAGATAAAGGTGATACCGAGGGAAAGAACCTCGTAGATCTAAATCGGCTAGTTGGTAAGTTGCCGTTTCCTACACACAATCCTCCTCATATGTTTACCAAGTCCCATATTCAAGCCTTTTGTCCAACCATCTTCCAATCAGCAGGTTCGGTGTCTAATATCCATTTAATTATGGGCACTTCCTGCGATACGAACTACTGTGGTAAAAGCCACTATTGCTTGGCATCAAATTTCTTTAATCCGGTCCTAGTTCCCTTCTGGTATTGTGAAAGCCACCAAGCTGGGCAGTGACTTTGGCGGATCGAGGATAGCGCTGGGGTAGGTATAAGGCATTCCATATTTCACTTGTCCTCCCTGCTCCCCCGATCCCAACCCACCTGATAACGTTTGGCACATCCTGAATCATGTGCTCAACACAAGGCACCTTGTCTCACAGGTCTACAGGGTATGGGGGGGGCTATTCCGGAAGAGAAGCGGGTCTTTGAAGTTGACCTTTTTTCATTTATTGATTCTACACTTGAAAGGATTGAAGCTCTCATAGCAGGGGAAGGACATGGACGGTGGTAATTTTTTTAATTTTTAGTTTTAATTTCTACGGTTTATTATCTATCTGTAAATCTACAAAAGACTGCAATTGAATACAATACACACTCGCCTCCCTCTCTAATCCATCCCTTGAGCCAAATATACCCCCTCTCCGACTCCCTGCCAGACCCCCGCCCCCGACTAGTCCCCACACCACATATGCCTGGAGGGAGTACCTCTTATATTCCTGGCTTGTCGTTGGTGACATCACTCCTTTCGAGTAAAGATTTTCCACCACCCCTGAGTTCCCATTTCTAGGGGCACGAGCGGGGGGCCTTTGGCTTGTATTGTCTCGCTTATTAGGCTTGATGTCGTCCCTTTTGAGTAGCATCCCCACTGTTAGCCCATCTGTTAACTCACGCCCTCGGGAAGCGGTCCGGCGGTGTTTTGCCGTCTTCCTCTGGGTTGTTGGGGTCGACGCAGTCCAGTTCGGAGTGGTAGTATTTTAACCACTTCCGAGTACCCATTTCGGATAGCACGGGTGAGTGGCGTCTGGCCTCCATAATTTGTATTTTTGGGGTCGATGTCGGCTCGGCAAATAGTAATATCACGACTGCCTCGTGCAGATTCCAAGCAACCCATGCGAGAGGCTTATCACCCATGTTTTCTTTCTGGTAATATTACAACCTTTCATCTCCACCAACCACGCTAAAATCCGGCCAACTCCACAGATGGATAAACGGTGCAGACCTTTAAACAGGGCAGACCTATCAATACCGTACACACTCGGTTTCTCTACTTGGGAGAGGATCCCAGTGGATATGCGGTAATTGCAGTTATCAAATCACTTCATCGCAAGCAATCTCGCGCAATGTGAAAGGTCCCTTTTTTTTTGAGGATACTCCAGTAGAAAAGAATGTTCTAAAAACGGTGTTGGGGTTGAGAGAGGGGGTTGAGAGGGGGGAAGGCTGCTCGTTGAAGATTGTGAGTGGGAGTGTTCGAGAGGGCCCTAGATTTCAGCCTCGAATTCGCTTAAGCATTGTTCTGCTGTTGTTGTGTGGGTTGTACCAACAGGTTCCGGAGGAATAGTGACAGGTAAAGTAGGTTAAAGGCACGATGGAAGCCTCCTTGTCTACGACAACAAGCTTCCGGAAACCGTCGACTAATATCCCTATTAGAGCGACGATGTGGCTACCAAGAGTCTATGACCCTCTCTTAACCGCAGGAGCTTGGCCTAGCTCAGCGGGCTCCAAGGCTCACGCCAAAGTGTCACGCCCGCATGGCTTTCTCCTCACCCAGCTCTCTTACCCTATCAAACTCACCATTGCACCAGAATATGAGCTTGGCGGCAAAAGGAACGCGCCCCCCATGTTTCCCTTTCAAAATGCACAAGTTTAGCCAACCACTCCAATGTCCCTCAGCTGATTTAGTTCACAAAAGCGTAATGAAATGAGGGAATGACAGAGGGTCTTAAAACTATAAAATTGGCAATTTTTTCTTTTTCTCCTTTGCCAACTACCAACAGCAACTGTGTGAAGCGAGACAGTGTAGCCATAAAGCAGAAATCCCATATGCACTGACTGTTGTTGAAGTGCTTTAGGACTCTTTTCTTAGAACTCTAGCACCCAGAATTCCTAGCATGTTTATAAAATATTGTGTTTAAAATAAAAATGTGAATCTTCATGCCAAACTATGCCATTTAGAAAATCCCTGGATTCTTGTAACATTATAGTAGTGAGTATCACCTTCTAAAAATGGGGATATTGTAGGGAAAGCTGGGCAGGGGCATGTTTCTTTGGCCCCTGAGATTGTAATGCCGTAACCATCGTGCCAGGAGCTACCTCTTATACAAGCACATTCAATTTCAATAATTGCTGCAATTCCACTAGTTTCATAATAGGGCCACTGACCGTCACTCGACTCGGAACATTAGGGGACGAATGGCGCTTTTACAGTGTGTTCAACAGGTCCCAATATGATGTTACAAGCCTATAAGATGCTAGTTGCCTGGCTGATATACAGACACATTTTTTCCTCAATATGCATGTGAGAGATAGTGTGAGGGATAAACCACAACCACCCAATGGTTGAAATAGACTTTAAACTATAGAGTATGTATGGTCAGAAACTTCATTCACTGATTATCATCCTGAAACTAACTAAATATAAGTCTAGATAAGAATACTAAAATCATCTGAATGATTCTATCGCTCACTGCACCTGCTGGTCTTTTCTTCTGGAAAGACGAGGGCTTGTAGCTGACTGGTACAGGGGAAAAGAGGAGTAATTTCAGTTTTTCATAAGCAATTAACTTCTATTACAATGGGTGGGGCATGAATTACCTTGCTGACCATGAAATCTTACACATAATGCTCCTCATCGACTACCCAGGCATCATATTCAAGACTTTTGTTCAATCACCTTCAACTTGGTGAGTGAGGGATATACAATCCTCTTGATTATCGGCAGCTTCTTCAGGATGAACTCCAGTATAATAATAAAGGGGGGAGTCAGATTTTATACTCCAAGATACAATTTCAGGGTATCGTACTTTACCACTGTAATTTATGGTCTTATGCAGCATCAGTTAGTTCCGATGAGGAAACAAACCAAATTACCGGAACTTTACAAGCACTGGCTGAGGTGAGGTTTTCCTGCAAGACTCCCAAGATGGTATGAGTTTGTAACCCCTCATGTCAGCATAGGCAGAATTCTATGAAAAGAAGAAAGAATTGTATTATTGTAAGAAAAAGGAAATTAGGGAAGGTTGGATAGCCCAACGCCCCTGTAATTCAACATTGAGTAGTACCGAGCTCCCTTCAATCACACTCATCAGCCTCAGGTATATCTGTTGTACTCACAAAATGGGCCACCCATGCACTGTAGTATATGTAGGAAAAGAGACCTAGCACTTTGTTAGAGGTGGTGACTTGTTCTGAAAATTACTGGAGAACCACAAATCCTACAGGAGTGTGATGGGTTGTTTCAGAGCTTTAGTGGTTTACAAATAAGATTTTACCAACATGAATTCCTTTATCAAGTGAGTGTGTGGAGGATAGTGATCCTGGATGAGGGGAGAGTGAGAGATAGGTGTGGTTCTCGATGGGACAGCCCGGAAGGGGCAAATTTGGTTTACCTACACACTTGCCTTTACAGTTAGTCTAGTCCAGAAAGGAGTGAAAATGAAGTTGTGGACGTTATCCCGCCTACTCTTCATAGAGAGGGTGCAAATTCCAAGCAAACACACTCACTCCCTCATGTATTCTACTTATGATACTTTAGTACATTTAAGGGAAGCACTCGAGGCCGAAAGAAATAGAGATTACAAAAACAGCGGTTGTGGCCCATTCAGCAGCCATCGAAGCTAATTAAGGAGACCAAGGTGAGGCCGGCGGATTCAAGAGAGAATATTAGCATAGGTTGACTACTCCCCAAAATTCCACGCCTGGCAGGTGGTCACCTTTTAGGGCCTTGTATATATGAAGGTCCTAGTGACACCGCCAGTTTCATGATTTTCTCCCGTACTCATGGAAATGGGAGCCGATTTCTCAGCTAAAATACACCTTAATACTCTAATTTTCCTTCACGAGGAAAGACTAAAAGTCGGGTATAGCCTTCTAACCCTACCTCTAATTCCGTGAGAAGGACTGCAGCAAATAGGATTGATCTGGCTAAACCATCTCTGTTCAAGTAGTGGAAGTCAATTGCCATCATCCATTCGTTAACAGCCAGCTTCTAACTTATATCGATTTCCACAAGCGTCAGAAATACTTGCACTTTATGTTTCCTTTCTATATACATAAACAACCCTCGGATCAACGCTCCAGTGGGAAAGGAGCGTGGGAGAGGGATTTTAGAAAAGATGTGAACAAGAAATGCAAACATCCAGGAAACAATCAATGCAGATGGAAATTCAAAGCTACTCTGGCTTATTTCACCCCAGTAGAAATACCCTTCTACCTGCGGTAGACTCTAGGTTTTAAAAAGAGGCTTAAATGCAGACAGACTCGATAAGAAAAATTGGGGTAAAGGGATAGCCGAGCATGTACTAGATATATGCATTCCCATTGGGTATGATTTCCTTCCAATAGGAAAACAAATAGAACAAGAATTAAGGTGGTTGCTGTGGCGTGCTCCGGAAAGAAAGGTAGGACGGCAATTACCGTAAAATAGCGTTTTAAGGTGGAAGAGAAGATGGGTCGGGGATATCAGGCGAGAGGCAGTGGTAGCGACAAACACGCTTAAGGAACTGTTCTCTGTCTTTGCGAAAATGGGGTAGAAGTTGCCAGTACAGTACTTGAAAGCTGTAAGAAGGGATAGGTGTTCTCGGGGCTTAGACAGTGCTGTGGGTGGCGACTGTTGGAGGCTGTAGTAGAGCTATCACTCGCGCATGCCCCCCCCAACAGCATACGAGAGCGCTGTTCGACCATACATATCTTGGTTGTCGGGGTTGACGTCCTTCCGTCCGAGTAATACCTCCACCACTCCGGCGTGCCCAAAGCTAGCAGCCCAGCTAAGAGGTGTTTGGCCCATATAATCTGGCTTGTTAGGGTTGATGTCGTCCCGTTTGAGTAGCATCTCCACTATTTGCCTGCACCCGCAGGAAGCAGCCCGGGAGAGCGGTGTTCGGCCGTCATTATTGGGTTTGTTGGGGTTGACGTCATTCCGTCCGAGCAACATTTCCACCACGGGGATGCACTCATTTACAGCGGCCCAACTGAGTGGCGTATTGCCCTGATTATCTGGTTTGTCAGGGTTGACCTCGTCTCGTTCAAGTAGCATTTTAACCACTCCCACACTCCCATAGTGAGCAGCACGCAAGAGTGGTGTTTGGCCAATGTTATCTGGTCTGTCGGGGTTGACGTCGTCTCGTTCGAGTAACATTTTAACCACTCCCGCACTCCCCGTAAAAGCAGCCCGCCAGAGTGGTGTTCGGCCATAGTTATCTGGTTTGTCGGGGTTGACTTCATTCCGTCTGAGCAACATTTCCACCACTCCGACATGCCCACCCCGAGCAGAACAACCGAGTGGCGTGTCTCCCTCATTATTTGAATTGTCGGGGTTGATGTCGTCTCGTCCGAGCAACATTTTCACAACTTCCTCATGCCCCTCCATAGCAGCTAGTATCAGTGGCGTTGTGTCCATATCATGTGGCTTGTCGGGATCGATGTCGAATCGGTCGAGTAGTACTTTCACCACTCGCTCATATCCAAACCAAGCAGCATAAATGAGAGGTGTTCTGCCGCTCTCATCTTCTCCGTTGGGGTCGACGTCGTCTCGTCCGAGCAGCATTTTCACAATTCCCTCACGCCCGTTGTAGGCAGCCAGAATCAGTGGTGTTTTGCCCTCCTTGCCTGGCTTGTCGGGGTCGATGTCGGCCCGGCTGAGTAGCAATTTCACGACTTCGTCATGCCCATACTTGGCAGCCCATGCGAGGGGTGTATCACCCATGTTGCCTTTCTGCCGGATACTAAGCCTTCCACTTCTACCAAATACGCTATTATCCCGCCAATCTCGAAGATTGATGTGTTGGTTGTGTGGTATGTGAGGTGAATGTTCGTTGATGTCAAGTCGTACAGGAGAAAAGGCTATTTAAGGAGAGGCAAACTTGCCAAGCCCATTCCCGCACAACGAATGATTGACCTAAACCCAAACGTAGACAGACCCTATTCTAACCTAAAGAGATGACCTAAGTGGGCAGCCGTATCTCAATATTCGAATACCCAACAGGATGCACTGTGTAGATTATTGAACAGGGTAAGCTTATAGAAATCGACCCGGTAAACACCCGGTTTCCGTGCTCTTGGGAACTTCCGGTATATATATGCAGTGATTGCTGTGGTCAAATAACTTCAGCACACTCGACTCTGCGCAATCTAAAAGGCTCTATTTGCTCGGATTTCCCAACAGAGAAGAAGAATATGCAGAAACTATGTTGGGGGCTGCGAGGGATTGGAGATCGATCAAGAAAGGGTGGGCTTTGAAGATTGGGAGCCGGAGTGATCGAGATAGCCGTGGGCTGCGTTTGGAAATTCACTCAAATTAAGAATGTTTCTGTAGTTTTCGAGTGGGCTGTGCTGTGCCAACATGCTCCGGAGGAGTCGTGGGGTTAAAGTGGGTTAAAGGCACAATGGAAGCCTCCCGGTCCGCGGCAACAAGCTTCCTGGAAACCGGCGACTAATATCCCTATTAGAGCGACACTGTAGTTATCAAGGGTTTATGACCCCCTCTTAACCACAAGAGCTTGGCCTAGCTCAGCGGGCTCCAAGGCTCACACCAAATTGCCATGCCAAGCATCACTTTCTCCGCACCCAGCTCCCTTGCCGCATCAGACCCACCATTCCACCAGAATACATGAGCTTGGGGGCAAAGGAAACATGCCCCCATGCTTACCTTACAAAATGCACGAGTTTAGCCAATCGCTTCAATGTCACCCGACGGATTTAGTTCACAAAAACGTAATGAAATGAGGGAATCAGAGAGGGTCTGAAAACTATAAAATTGCCAAATTTTCTTTTTTTCCCTTGCCAAACACCAGCAGCAAGTGTGTGAAGCGAGACAGTGTAGCCATGAGGCAGAAATCCCCAATGCACTAACCGTCGTTGCAGTGTAGGGAAAACCCAGTAGGGTCATGTTTCTTTGGCCTCACAAGGATGTATTTCCCTAACCATATCGAGCACCTGTAATAATCTACCTCTTGTACATTCAATTTCTATAATGCCTGCAATTCCCTAGTTTCATAGTAGGGTCATTAACTGTCACTCGGCAATGTCAGGTGCTGAATGGCACTTTTACAGAGCATTCAATATAACCTAATGTGATATTATAGTACAGCGACTTGCTACAACCCTACAAGATGCTATTGACTTGGGCAATATTATATAAGCACTTTTTTTTCCTCAACAAAGATGTGAGAGGTGTTGCGGGGGATAAATCACAAGACCGTTGAACTGTCGAAATAGGCTCAGGCTAAACTACCAGTATAGGGTTTGTATAATCGGAAACCTCATTCGCCCGTCTCCATCATCCAAAACCAACCAACTAAAGATAAGTCTAGATAAGAATAAATAAAATCCTCTCAATCATTCTATCACTTCTTTCACCTGTTGGTCTCTTCTTCTAACAAGAGAAGGGTTTCCAGCTGACCGACACGAGGGAAAACAGGTGTAATTTAAGTTTTTAATAAGCGATTAACCCCCAGTCCGGCGGGTGAGAACCTGGTGAACTTGAATTGGCTCGTTGGTGGCGGGATCCTACACATAATTCTCTTTATCTGATCCATAGGCATCATATTAAAGCTTTTTGTCCAGCGGCCTTCCAGTCGGTCGGTTAGAGATCTAGAATCAGCTTAATTATCGGCGGCTTCAGCAGGATGAACTCCTATATAAAAATAAAGGGGGCTGTTTCCCAGCGTCAGATTTTATATCATACTTCAAAATAAAATTTCAGGGTATCGTACAGTACGTCACCGCTGTAATTTACGGTTTATGCAATATCAGTTAGCTACCATAAGGGAACAAACTCACTTACTGGAAGCTCACTATCGCTGGCCAGGGCAAGGTTTTCCTGCAGGGCTCCAAAAATCATACAGGTTCGTAACGCCTGATGTGAGCATGGGCGGAATGTCAAAGTATGGAGGAAAATGAGGGTCGCACGGAAGTAGCCAATAGACTAAGAGATTTGACCTGGAACTTAAACACTCTGGAGGAAGGATATGGAATGTAAGTTTACCTCCTATAGTACTTCTTCATTCACTCTTGCTCGCTCTACTCTAAACTACTCGAAACTCTAAAATCAAACTAACGGTAAAGACAAATGTATAAGTAAAACATAATACCACATACTGATCCACCAAGCTCCCTTCCCTCAATTTTCCTACCCCGCTTTTCACCTTCCTATTCGGGAAGGCATAAGCGAGCGTAAAACACCACACATCAGTCTCACGATCCTGACCTGCCCCTGAACTTGGAGCTTCATAAGGGTGCTGGAAAGGCCTTATCGTGGGATAAATACACCATACCGGCTGGTACCCTACTACCACCTCAATATCTGCCCTCCGGTGGCCCCTCACCATAGCCATAGGGACAAAAGCCTCACTACTTTGGCCAAATCCCATGGCTGCTGCCACAACAGTGTGTCATGGGTTTGGCCCTCCTCCATACTTCAACTTGGTCGGATTTTCTTAGCACTGTGTGGCTAGTATTTGTAACAGGTTTACTCCTGTCTAACGAAAAGGTACAATAGAGGGCTAGCGGATAACCGGCAAGCGCTCGATCTAAGGGAGGCTTCAGAGAGCTCGAAGGTAAAGAGGGATAATAGTTAAAGGGCAAGTGGAACTCTGAGATCGCCGTTCAACCAAGTATATTCTTAAAACATGAGTCTGCTGAAGTCTGCCGTTCTCCTGCTAGCCAGGAGATGAGTTTAAATACAAGAGTTCTCCCAGAGCGATAGTAATCAGATATCC
>Ga0307509_10008616_pt1 | contig 12949 bp, 9 predicted proteins | sample 10_EM_MG_FD_202245 | JGI IMG/M metagenome (GOLD analysis project Ga0307509, IMG submission 202245) | Populus trichocarpa ectomycorrhiza microbial communities from riparian zone in the Pacific Northwest, United States - 10_EM | ecosystem: Host-associated > Plants > Roots > Unclassified | place...
CCGTCGATGGCGGCGGCCTCGTACAGTTCGCGGGGCACATTCTGCAGGCCGGCCAGGAAGAAGATGGTCAGATACCCGGTCCAGCGCCACAGCACGAGGATGACCACGGTGACCCGTGCCCACCCCGGGGAGCCGAGCCAGTCGATGCCGCCGAACCCGAAGAGCGCCTGGCCCAGGGAGTTCAGCAGGCCGAACTCGGTGTCGAAGATGAGGCCGAAGACCAGGGTGATGACGATCGGGGAGATCACCACCGGCATGAAGTAGGCCAGCCGGAACACGTCACGGCCGCGCAGTCCCCTCGTGTTGAGCGCCTGGGCGATGAGGAGGGCGGCGGGCAGCACGACGCACAGGGTGAACACGGTGTACAGGGCGGTGTTCTCGACCGCGGTCCAGAAACTGTGGTCGCCCATCAGGTCCTGGTAGTTGCGCAGCCCCACCCAGTGCGGTGTGCCCAGGCCCGCCCATTCGGTGCAGCTGAGATACAGGCCGACCAGGATCGGCACGAGCATGAACAGCCCGAACAGCAGGTAGAACGGAGAAATGAACACATACGGAGCCAGATCGCGCTGGCGGCGCGACCACCAGGAGCGGGACGTCTCACTCTCGGTCCGGACGCCGACGCGGTGCGGCTGTCCGGTGAGCGTGGAGTGGGTGGATGGCGGAGCGGTCATCGTTTCACCTGCTGTCGGTATGCCTTCAGACCGGCCTTGATCGCGGCGGCGGGTGACGTACGGCCCTTGAGCGCCTCCAGGACCGGGCCGCCGAGCACGGCGGTGAGGATCTGCATGCCGGCGGCCTGGTAGAAGAGGGGCAGGTCGGCGGCCGCCTTGCCGTAGACGTCGAACACCCTTTGTCCGCCCAGGTAGTCGTCCTTGATGGAGACCAGCTCGGGGTCCTGATAGAGGTTCTTGAGGGTGGGCAGGAAGCCGCCGGAGCGATAGCGCAGGATCTGCCCGTCACGACTGAGATAGACGCGCCGCAGCAGGTCGAGAGCGGCCTCGCTGTTGCGCTTTCCCTTGAGCACGGCGAAGGCGGTGCCCCCCAGGGTGGACGCGATGTGCCCGCCGCCCTCGAAGCGGGGCAGCGTCCGCATCTGCCAACGGCCCTTCTGATCGGGCACGTTGGCCTGCAGGCCGTAGGCGTTGTACCAGTTGGGCATGGCGGTGGCAGCGAGCCGGCCGGACTTCAGGGCGGCGGCGCAGGCACCGCCGTAGGGATCGGGCAGGGCCAGCAGCGCGCCCGAGCGGATCCCGCGGACCATCAGCTCCAGCACCTCCACGGTCTCCGGTGAGTCCAGCTGCAGTTCCCCGGTCTCACTGAAGAAGCCGCCCCCGCGCTGGAGCAGGAACTGGAGGAAGCCGTTGATGATGGAGCCGTTGTCGCCGGTGGCGACCATCCCGAGACTCACCTTGTGGTCGGTGTACACGCGTGCCCCGTGCTCCAGGAACTCCTCCCACGTCTCCACCGCCTCCGGCACCTTGTACTTCTCGAACAGGTCCTGCCGGTAGTAGAGGACCGAGATCGAGTTGTCGGAGTCCAGGCCGTACGGGATGCCGTCGACGCTGTACGGCGCCAGCTTGAGCAGGCTGTCGCCGAAGGGGCGGACGGTGTCGGTCAGGCCGACGAACAGGTTCTCCGCGATGGAGGAGCCCATTACCCGGGGGAACTGGTCGATGATGATGCCCGCCAGGTCGGGGGTGTCCCCGTCCGCGACCGCTTGGGCGATCATCCGGGTGACGATGTCGCTGCCCGCCGCACTGGTGATGTCCAGGCCGTAGTTGAAGCGGGATCCGCGCATCAGGCTCGTGTCCTTGATCGCGGTCTGGAAGGTCTTGACGTAGCCCGGGTCGTGGGTCCACAAGCTGACCTGCGCGTGTCCGGAACGCAGCGGCGCGGCCGACGAGGTGCCGCACGCCGCGAGTGCGGGTGCTGCGAGCAGGCCCAGGCCGGCGCCGCCCGCCGCGCGGAGCAGGCTTCTGCGGCTGAGGTCAGGCACGACTGTCCTCCTCAACGGTCAGGGGCGACGCCGGAACGGCGAGAGTGACGCGCGGCACCGCCACGAGTTCGGCCGACTCGACCGCGGCGCGGGTGCGGGCGGCGTCCAGCCCGTCGCGCGCTGAGGCGTCGACGTACACGGCGGAGGCCGGGTCCATGGGCAGGACGCGGATCTCCACGCCGTGGCGCACGGCCGCGTCGGCGAAGCGGCGCAGCCCGATCTCCCAGTCGGTCCCGAACCAGAAGTGGTCGGCGACGAGTTGCCCGTCGATGTAGGCGCGGGCCGCGTCTCCCGTGTAGCGCAGCCGCAGCAGGGCCTCCCCGTCACCGTCCAGGGCCGAGGCCGGGATGGCGAGGCGGTATACGGCGGCCTTGTCGAAGTCCTCGTCCCGCGGGGCCGAGGCCCGCTGCTGCGAGCCGCCCGTGCGGGTCGGCGCGGCCACGGACTGGGCCTGCGCGCATTCCACGGCCGGCTGCGGCAGCGACGGGACGGAGGCCAGCGGCCAGCGGGTGAAGACGCCGTCCGGACCGGGTCGGCCGACTCCGCTGCCGTGCAGTGCGGCGGGGGCGGGGAAGAAGGCGACCGAGGGGGCGGAGGCGGCCAGGTGCAGGCGCAGTTCGTCGCCGTCGGCGAGTACCACGTCGTCGCTGAGTACGAGACGGTCCTGCCCGAAGGCGTGGGTGCGGTTCAGCTGCAGGGCCTGGTCATGGGTGAGGACCAGGACGCGGGCGGTGCCGGACGGGCCGGTCAGGTTGAGCAGCGCCCCGGTACCCGGTTCGGTGACCGTGACGAGGGTGGTGTCCCTGCCGCGCTGGACCTGCGCCGGGCCGTCGACGTCCACGTCCGCGGGGAGGGACAACGAGACCGGGATGTCCTCGACGGCCGTCAGCACGGTCAGCGGGGTGCCGTCCGTCTCCAGGCGGGTCGAGGGCCGGGCGGTGGCCCAGTCCAGGCGCAGGCCGCTGCCGAGGTCCAGGCCGATCGGCCAGACGAAGTGGGCGCCCGACGGCACCCGGACGGGCTCGGCGGGCAGGACGACGGTGCGGCCGGTGTCGAGGTGGACACGGAACTGCACGCCTTCGTGGTCGGGAAGGGGGTCGTGCGGCTGATGGTTGTTGACGAACAGGAATCCCTGGTCGCCGGCCGCGCGGACGGCCCAGCGCAGCGTGGTGCGGTCGTCCAGCGAGGAGGGTTCGACGTCGGGCAGCGACAGCGGCATCCGGGCCAGGTCCGCGCCGTAGGCGTGCAGCATCAGGTGCTGCGCACGCAGGGCGTGGAAGGCCGGCCGGACCTGTCCGTACTCACCCAGCGGTGCCTGGAAGTCGTAGGTGACCCTCGGCATGTCGTTGGGGTAGCCGGTGTCGTGGCTCTCCTGGTTGGGTTCCTTGAGGTCCGTGCGCTGGGAGCAGCCGTGGTAGAGGTAGTAGCCCTGCCAGACGGAGCCGCTGCCGAGCTTGGCCAACGCCAGCGAGGTGACGTCCTCGGCGGGCACCAGGGGCCTGCGGTGGTAGGCGATGGCCATACCGCCGCCCAGCTCGCAGGTGGCGTACGGGTAGCGGCTGGTGTCGGGCCCGGTACCGGTGGGGGCGGAAGAGCGCAGGTCGGCGCCGATCGCGTGGTCGTCACGGATCGGCGTGAAGAAGAAGTGGCGCTGCATCTCCCGCGCCGGTCCGATCTGGGCGTCCTCCCAGAACACCTCCGGGTACCCGCCGTACAGCGGCAGGAGACTGTCGGCCGGCAGGTCGGCCGCGCCCCAGGCAGTCGCAGTCCACAGCGGCGCCCGCATGCCGGAGTCCTCGGCCATGCGCCGCAGGGTTGCCAGGTGGCCGGGCTGGTCGTAGAGCTCGTTGTCCACCTGGAGGGCAACGATCGGGCCGCCGTCCTCGTGGAGGAGGCCACGCAGTTCGTGACCGATACGCCGGTAATACGGTTCGACGAGCGCGAGGTAAGCGGGGTCGTTGGTGCGCGGGGTGCAGTCGACCTCGCTCAGCCAGTCGGGATGTCCGCCGTTGCGGCACTCGCCGTGGGACCAGGGGCCCAGCCGGACCACCGCGGCCAGGCCCAGCTCGCCACAGAGGGTCACGAAGCGGCGGATGTCGAGATCGCCGTCGAAGCGGAGTGTTCCGCGTTCGTTCTCGTGCTGGTTCCAGAACAGGTAGGTGGCGATCAGGTCGATGCCGCCCGCCTTGATCTTGAGGAGTTCCTCGCGCCAGTCGGCGGCCGGGTAGCGGCTGAAGTGGAACTCGCCCATCACCGGGATCCACGGCCTGCCGTCTCTGATCAGGCTCTGACTGTCCACCGTGAGGGAGCGCGGTGCGAACGGGGCGCTGCCCATGGGGAGATGCCCGGTCAGGGGTTTGGAGGGGGCATGGGCATGCAGAGTCAACATGACAGGCGGCTCCTGCGGCAGCGGCTCGATGAAGTGGGTTCATCGTGGGCGGGCCCCCTACCCCTGTCAAGATGTATTCATATTTAATCCATGTAGCTATGATGAGGCGATTACCGAGAGCGCACCGCACCCCGAGGAGACATACGCGATGGCGTCGTACACCGGCAGAGGCGTGCACGGGCAGGTGGTCCACGCTCTCGGTGCCCGCATCGTTGGCGGCGATCTGCCCGAGGGGACCACTCTCGACATACGTGCTCTGGGAGAGGAGCTCGATGTCAGCCTCACTGTCATGCGGGAGTCCATGAAGGTCCTCGCCGGAAAGGGGCTGATCGACGCGCGCCAGAAGCGCGGCACCTTCGTCAGGGAGCGCAAGCACTGGAACCTGCTCGACGCCGACCTCATCCGTTGGCAGGTCGACAGCGGCGGCGGAGCGCGGCTCATGCGCGACCTTGCCGAGGTCCGCGCCATAGTCGAGCCCGCCGCGGCCAACCGGGCCGCACTCCACCGCACCGACGACGACCTGCGCGCCCTGGAGGCCGCGCTCGGTGATATGGCGCGGGCCCACGAACACGCCCCCGCCGATGCCGCCGAGGCCGACGCCGCCTTCCACCGCGCCCTGCTCAATGCCACCGGCAACGAGATGCTCGGCCGCATGGACCTGCTCCTGGAGCCGGGCCTGCGGGAACGCGACCGCGTCGTGCACGCCCACGGTCAGACCGACGACCCCGTCCCCAGTCACCGGGCCGTCCTCGACGCGATTCGCGACCGAGAGCCCGCCCGTGCGGAACTTGCCATGCTCGACCTCCTCGCCAAGGCCACCCACGATTTCGACCAGGTCACCGGCAGTACTCAGGTCGCTGGCTCGGCCTGACTCCGGCCGGCCCTTGGACTGTCCTGGTCGCTCGGCCGGTGGCGTCCCGAAGGGGTGACGGCATGGACGAGCGGCGCACCGAAGCCGAACGTCCTGTTCGGGCGGCGTAGGCAGGCAGCCGGGCCACTCACCCCAACCGCCTCGCGAAATCGTCCGTTTGAGGTCCGTGAGACGGCTCGTGGCATCCGTCCCGCTCCGGCGCGGGACGAGAATCGCTAAACCGATCCAGCGAAAGCTAACAGACAGCACGGGCCTTGACGAGATGCGTGCGACGCCTTCCGCGTCCAACTTGCACGGGCCGTTTCCACCGCGCAGGGAGGCGTGCCCCTTGGCCAAACAGGTGCGGACCGGCCCGAACCGGACCGGTGACTGTCGACCCGCTTGCCCGCACCGCTCGTCCGCCCGCACTGCTCGTGCGACACCGGCTCGCCCTTCACGGCCCGGCGACACACAGCCGCCGTTCCACGGCTCGGGGGCGTACGGGTGGGGGGCGGATCCTGCACCGGCCGACACGAACGGGCAGCTCAGGCCGACAGGACTCGCGCAATCCGGTCGAGACGGGTTCCTGTGAGTTCGGCGGTCTCTTGTGTGATCTGTTGACATATTGTTTTCGTGGGAGTTACAAATACCGCGCTCAGTGAGACATGCGTTCGACTTTTGAACGCAATGCATCACCTGCCGCCGTCGCCGGAGCCTTCACGACTCACAAAGTCCGAGCTCGGATCGGTATACAAGTCGCCACCCGCCCGATCCCGCCGCTCGCGGTGACCATCCCTTCCTTCGACGAGAAGTGAACGGTCGTACGTCCATCGTTGCTCTGTTCCCGTCGGCCTCGGTCGACCCGAGCTCGTCGTACCTGTCTGCTCTCCCGCACGACCTCGATGAAAGAGCCGCCATGCCCAGAATCACCCGCGGAGGCGTCGTCGCCCTCGCTCTCACCGGAACGTTGACCGCGGCCGCCCTGGTGACCACCACCTCGGCGAGCGCCAACCCCTCTTCCTCCGTGTCCCTCGGCCCCACCGTCACCCGTACGGGCCAGGGCCCCACGGGTTACGAGGTCACGTTCCGCATAAAGAACGCGTCGGCCACCGCGATGCGGATCAAGGGCACGTGGTCCTTCGCGTCGACGGAGTCATCGAGCACGGACCCGACGAACGCGTCGCCCATCGCCGCCGCGGACTGGACGCCGGGCGACTTCCCGCTCCAGTCTCCCGACCAGCCCGGCGAGGCCTGGGCCGTAGCGTCGATGACCAAGAACGCCAAGACCGGCATCTGGTCCTACACGGTGCCGCTGCCCTCGGGCTCCTTCGACTACCAGTTCTACGCGGACTGCGCCTCCGCCACGCTCAGCGGCTGCACCGCGACGACCGACCCCGCCAACCCGGCCTGGAACACCACCGGTTCGGCCGCCGTGTTCAGCCAGGTCTACGTGCCCTCCGACAAGAAGTTCGGCACCGCCGACCTGTCGTACACCGCTGACGCCCCGGCATCCAAGCGGGGCAAGCTCACCGAGGTCACCTACCCGACCGCCAACTCCACCACCGGCAATCACCAGTTGGCCGTCTACACGCCGCCCGACTACAGCGCGAAGCGTTCCACGCCGTACCCGGTGTTCGTCCTCAGCCACGGCGGCGGCGAGAACGAGATCGCCTGGTCCACCCGCGGCCGACTCCAGCAGGTCGTCGACAACCTGATCGCCTCCGGCAAGATGCAGCCCGCCGTCGTGGTCATGCCCAACGGCTCGGGTCTCACCTCGGGTTCGTACACCACGGAGATCACCGGCACCGTCCTGCCCTACGTCGAGGCGCACTACGACGTCGGCACCGACGCCGCCGACCGCGCCTTCGCCGGCACCAGCGCCTACGGAACCCAGGCCAACAACTTCCTCTTCAAGAACACCACCGCGTTCGGCTACGTCGGTGCCTGGTCCCCGGCCTCCGGCGCCCCCGCCGTCACGGTCACCGGCCAGGGCAACACCCCGATCGACGACGCCTACAAGAACGCCGACCTGAAGAAGGTGCTCGGCATCCACCTGGCCATCGGCCAGGAGGACCTCGGTGGCAACGCGCCCATGATGACCGCCACCACCGAGCGTGAGGGCCTCATCAACGCGGGCGTGCCCTTCACCTACTACTCCGTCGGCGGCGGCCACACCTGGGCCTTCTGGCAGCAGACCCTGAAGGACTTCCTCACCCGGGTCGGCTTCCGCGCCACCGCCACCACGGTGACCGAGGGCACCTCCAAGCTGACTGCCACCGTCACCTCGGCGACCACCGAACCCGCCACACCCACCGGCACTGTCCAGTTCAAGGCCGACGGCGTAGCGATCGGCAAGCCCGTTCAGCTCAGCGGCGGCAAGGCCGTCCTCACCGGCAACGCCTCCGCCTGGACCGGCAAGACCGTCACCGCCGTCTACAGCGGCAACACCCTTTACAACACCAGCACCGGCTGACCACGCATCAGGGGCCGGCTCGCCGATGGGCCGGCCCTCCGTCGCCGCACACCGCCCTCGACGTCACCGTGAACCCCGCGCACCGCCGCCCACGCTCAATACTTGACATTCACGTCAACGTATATGTTTAGCGTGGAGACATGATCCGAGACAACCACGGCCCGCTCCGACCCGGAACGGGCCCTTCATGCCCGGCCGACCCCGACCGCACATCGGGGAGGCCCCCGATGAACCCCACCGCAAAGGGAGCCCTCGCCGCACTGGACACCTTCGCCGAAGCCTGGACCGTCGGCGACCGGGGCACCCTGGCCGCCCTCTTCACCCCGAAGAGCGCCCTGCACTCCAGCGCGCACGGCGATGTCCGCGGCGCCGCGGACATCGCCTCGCTGTTCGGCGCCGACCTCGACCCCGAGCGGCCTCTCACTCTCGTCACCACGAACCAGTACGTCGGCGGCGATGACGACCGGGCCGTTCTCACCTCCTACCTGTACGCCATCACTCCGGAGGGCGACCCGAAGCCCGCGACATTCGGCGGCAGGCTCGTCGCCGACCTCAGTCGGCACGGGGCCGACTGGCGGTTCGACGTCCTGCGGCTGTCCATTCCCTGGACCGACGGGGACGGGACGCGCTTCGCGAAGTGGACCGTGCCGGGGCGGGAGGGCTGGAAGCCCGGCGACGCGGCGCCCGCCATCGTGAGCGAGCTCGACTCGCCCTGGGCCCGCGGTATCCCGGAGCTCGACCCGGACGACCTGGAGCAACAGCTCGCGGACTTCTACCCGCGCTACTCGTGGGCCATGGACCAAGGCGACTTCGCACTGCTGAGGGGCTGCTTCACCGAGGACGTGTACGGCACGTTCCTGCCGATGGGCGACCTGAAGGGTCGGCACGAGGTCATCGGGCAGATGAAGTCGTTCCGCCGCCTGTGGCCGTGGATGCAGCACTTCGGCCGCACCCTGAAGATGACGATCGGCGAGTCCGGCACCACCGCCCACCTCCTCGTCGGCCGGATCATCCCTCAGCGGCCGACCGCACCGAGCGGCGAGGACCTCTACGGGGCCCACTACGAACTGGACCTCCGCCGCGAGGACGGTACTTGGCGCATCTCGCGCTTCGAGTACGACGAGGGCTGGGTCACCATCCGGGAGCAGTGAGGCACTGGCACAGCCGGGCCGGGGGAGTGCCTCTCACCGGCCCGGCTGTTCTGTGACTTCGCTGAGTCGGCGGAGCCGGGTGGACACAGGCCTGGCCCGGACCCGGGTGCGTGGGTCCGGGCCAGGCCTGTGCTGTCCGGGGTGCGGACTCAGCCGTTCACTGTATGGAGCCGGTCCAGGGCGGGGTAATCGGTGTAGCCGCGGTGGTCGCCTCCGTACAGGCGGGCGGGGTCCAGGTCGTTGAGCGGGGCGCCGGTGCGGATGCGCTCGACGAAGTCGGGGTTGGCGAGGAAGCCGCGGCCGAAGGCCACCACGTCGGCGCCGCGCCGCAGCCAGGAGGCGGCCGCGTCGATCTTCGCCGTGTCGCCCGGGTCGGTGACGGACGGAGTAACCATGAGGGCTGTGGGCCACAGCTCGCGTATCAGGTCGTCGAAGGCCCGGTCGCCCGTCTCCACCAAGTGCAGGTAGGCGAGGTCCTCCCCGGCGAGCGCCCGCAGGAGTGCCGGGTAGGTGGTGTACGGGTCCGACTCGCGCAGGTCGCCGAAGTTGTTGCCGGGGGAGATGCGCAGCCCGACCCGGTGGGCGCCGATCGCAGCAACCGTCGCGCGTACGGTCTCGACGGTCAGCCGGATGCGGCCCGCGGTGTCGCGGCCCCAGCCGTCGGCGCGTTGGTTGGCGTTCTCGGAGAGGAACTGGTGCAGCAGGTAGCCGTTGGCGCCATGGATCTCGACGCCGTCCAGGCCCGCGGCGATCGCCCGCTGTGCCGAGAGCGCGAAGCCGTCGACCACATCGAGGATCTGCCGTTCGGTCAGGGCCAGCGGCCGCACCGCCGGGATGCGTCCGCCCGCGGTGTGGACGGTGGTGCGCGCGGTGACGGCGGAGGGGCCCACCGGTTGCAGGCCGCCGGGCAGGAAGGACGGGTGTGCCAGTCGTCCCGCGTGCATCAGCTGGACGAAGACGCGTCCGCCCGCGCCGTGCACCGCGTCGGCGACCCGTGCCCAGCCGCGCTGGTGAGCGTCGTTGTGCAGGCCGGGCGCGCCGGGGCCGATCCGGCCCGCGGCGGTGGGGTGGGTGCCCTCCGCGATGATGAGGCCGGCGCTCGCCCGCTGCGCGTAGTACGTCGCCATCAGAGCGGTGGGGCTGCCGTCCGCGGCGGCGCGCGAACGTGTCATGGGAGCCATGGCGATGCGGTTCGGCAGCGACAGCGCCCCCACGGTCGCGCTGTCGAACAGGATGGTGCTCACGGAGTGCTCTCTTCCGTTCGATTCCTTCGACTGGTCAGGCGGTCCACAGTTCGGCCAGCAGCTCGTAGCTGCGGGTCCGCTTCTCGTGGTTCCAGATCTCGGTCAGGACGATGAGTTCGTCGGCCGAGGTGTGCTTGACGAGGTCGTCGAGCTCGCCGCGTACGGTGCGGGGCGAGCCGACCGCCGAGACGCGCAGCGCGGCGGCTACTGCCCTTTCCTCCTGCGGGCTCCATTCCTTGGCGATGTCCTCGACCGGGGGCAGGTTCTGCAACTCGCCGCGGACCAGGGTGAGGAACTTCTGCTGGAGCGTGGTGAACAGGTGCTGGGCCTCCTCGTCGGTGTCGGCGGCGACCACGTTCACGCCGACGATGGCGTGCGGCTTGTCGAGCTGCTCGGAGGGACGGAAGTTGTCGCGGTACACCTGGAGGGCGACCTGCAACTGGTCGGGAGCGAAGTGCGAGGCGAACACGAACGGCAACCCCTCCTGAGCGGCCAGCGCCGCACCGAAGGTGGACGAGCCGAGGATGTACAGCGGCACGTGGGTGCCCTCACCGGGGATGGCCCGCACCCGCTGCCCCGGCGTCGGGTCGCCGAGGAAGCCGCGTACTTCGGCGACCTGCTGGGGGAAGTCGTTCGCACCGGCGTCGCCGCGGCGCAGGGCACGCGCGGTGAACGGGTCGGTGCCCGGCGCCCGGCCGAGACCCAGGTCGATGCGGCCCGGGTGCAACCCCTCCAGGGTGCCGAACTGCTCGGCCACGACGTACGGGGCGTGGTTGGGGAGCATGATGCCGCCCGAGCCGACCCGGATCCGGGAGGTGGCCGCGGCGACCTGCCCGATCAGCAGCGACGTCGCGGAGGACGCGACCGCGGCCATGTTGTGGTGCTCGGCGATCCAGTAGCGGTGGTAGCCGAAGCCCTCGGCCCGACGGGCAAGATCGACGGTTTCGTGCAGCGCGTCGACGGCGCTGCCGCCCTTGCGGATGGGGGCGAGGTTGAGGATGGACAGAGGGGTGTTGCGGGTCTTCGTCATCGCAATGCGCCTTTCCGGGCAGGGGAGGTGGTGGTTGTGGAGGGGATCTGCTGCGGCCAGAGGCCGGCGATCAGCTCGTAGCTGCGCTCGCGCGCGTCCTGGTCGTACGTCTCGGACATGAGGATCAGCTCGCGCGCTCCGGTGCGGACGGCGAGCGCCTCCAGCCGTGGGCGCACGGTGCTGGGCGCCCCGACGTACGACTGCGCCAGTTGCTCCTGTACGGCGGTGCCCTCGCTCGGGGTCCACAGCGGGCCCATGTCGTCCACCGGCGGGTCCAGCGGGCGCATCCGGCCCCGTACCGTGAACAGGAACCGCTGCTGGACCGAGGTGAACAGGCGTGCCGCCTCCTCGTCGGTGTCGGCGAGGACGGCGTTCACGGACACCATCGCGTACGGCTCGGGCATGGCCTTTGTCGGCCGGAAGGTGGAGTGGTAGAGGGCCATCGCCTCGTCGAGGCGGGCCGGAGCGAAGTGCGCGGCAAAGGTGAAGGGCAGGCCCAGGCGTGCGGCGAGCGCGGCGCTGTGGACGCCGGAACCCAGCAGATGGATCGGGACGCGGGCACCTTCGCCCGGTATGGCGCGCACCTGCCGGTCGGTGCCCTGCCGGTAGGAGAGGAGCTCGGCCAGTTGCGCGGCGAAGTCCCGGTCATCGGAACGGCGACGGATCGCGCTGGTGGCCCAGGGGTCGCCGCCAGGAGCGCGGCCCAGGCCGAGGTCCATGCGACCGGGGTGAAGCGCGTCGAGGGTGCCGATCTGCTCGGCGACGACGAGCGGTGCGTAGTTCGACAGGTTGAGACTGCCGGTGCCGACGCGGATTGTGCTGGTCCCGGCGAGGACGGCGCCCGCCAGGACGGTGTTGGCGGAGCTCGCCATGGGTGCCATGTTGTGGTGCTCGGCGAGCCAGTAGCGGTGAAAGCCCAAGCGTTCGGCGTGGGCAGCGAGCGCGACGGTGCGCCGCAGCGCGTCGCCGACGGTGTGGCCCTGGCGGACGGGAGCAAGGTCGAGGAGCGAGAGCCGCGGGGGTGGGCTGGAGGTGCAGGTGAAGGCCATGTGCTGATTCGCTGTTTCCGGTGGGGGAGGAGAACGGGTTCGACCGGCGGGCCCCGATGACGGGCCCCACGCGGGATGTCTCGAACGTAAACCTTGACATTGGCGTTAATGTCAAGCTCCAGCGGTCCGGGGTGCGCCGATTTGACCTTCACGTTGACGTGAAGGTCTATGTTGGCGGCCGAAGCCGATGACACGACGCCTTCACGGATTGCGAAGCACGCACGTGAAGCGAGAAACGGAGAGCCACATGCCGCACGATGCCGAATCCCCCCGCAGCCTGGAGGGGCTGGCCCGCCGCCTGGAGCGGCTCGAGGACGTGCGCGCCATCGAGCAGCTCAAGTTCCGGTACGCGCAGTACTGCGACGACGGCTACGACGCGCAGGGCATCGCCGGCCTCTTCCGGCCGGACGGCCGCTGGATCGTCGACGGCGAGGGTGGCAGCAACGACGGCCGGGAGCAGATCGAGGCTCACTTCGCCAAGCTCTCCGAACACATCCCCTGGGCGCTCCACTACGTCATCAACCCGCAGGTCGAGCTCGCCGAGGACGGACAGACAGCTGCGGGGCACTTCCGCCTGCTGTGCCTGTGCACCATCGTGCGGGGTGACGGCTCCGGGGAGAAGGACGCGGTGATTCTCAATGTCGACTACCGGGACCTGTTCGTGAAGCACGACGGACAGTGGTACTTCCAGGAGCTGCGCGGCAGCACCCACCAGGTCTCGAACTGGGACCAGGGGTGGGTCAAGCAGCAGTTCCGGGGCTGAGACG
>Ga0307509_10008618_pt1 | contig 12948 bp, 12 predicted proteins | sample 10_EM_MG_FD_202245 | JGI IMG/M metagenome (GOLD analysis project Ga0307509, IMG submission 202245) | Populus trichocarpa ectomycorrhiza microbial communities from riparian zone in the Pacific Northwest, United States - 10_EM | ecosystem: Host-associated > Plants > Roots > Unclassified | place...
TTTGTCCTTCACGAGGGGAACGAGGCATTGACGACACTTTCATAGAGCACAACAGGGTGGAAATATCTAGGGGTTTTGCATCTTCGTTTGGGTACGTAGCTCCGTTAGCGGGTTGTGCCGATATGTACCTGAGTAGTTTTCAGGTATGTTTTCCTCCATCTAACGCAGGTTTCATGAGTCTCATTATCCGTTTTCTGTCAGTTTCATAGGTGATGCATGATGTATGAATTCCAGAGCGAGCATAACCTCAAACTCCACGAGATTACCAAAATTCCACCGAGGCATGATGGGAAGAGGCGGCGTCTCACTAAGATGTATGTTGTCCATGTGTCCAAGTGTCGACGTGAGATTCCCTAACGCGAAACTTATCCCCAGGATTCAGTCGGACCTTAGGCCTTAAAGCCAACGCCCAACGGATCCGCAACATCCATGAAGTGGACACGACTATCGTTGCCATGGACTCACATCGCTTTATCCAGTATAACACAGCGAAACGACTCGCAACCCCGATTCCTCCTGCTTGGCGTGGTGCGCCGGACTTTTCCTCTTCCATTGGTGTGGGTTCGTTATGCAAGGAAGGAATGTTCCAGGCTTAAAGGTGTCCTACAAATGTTCAAAATTTAACGAGAACGGTGAAAGGTGGAGGGATGAGAGACTGACCATGCCTCGCCGTTTGTAACGTGTATTTCTAGAGTGGGTCGGTCACCTATGAGGCATGCGAGAAGCCTACGAATTGGGAAATTGGGCAAATTATCGTCGATGAAGTGATGAATGAGTTCAAGATGTTAAAAACGTATCCCGAAGAAGCGCTTCGAATCAAAATACCACCCGTATTGTTAGGCCTACTGCAGGGAAAACGGAATGAGGATATGGGGTAATGCGAACCTTTGTCGGAAGAATCCCAATTACCATAATCAGGACTTGTGGCAACTGATAACCTCACGCGAAGGCCTGGTAATTGTCATAAACGTCTGCAGGCGAGCGTAGCAGGACACCCACGATAATCTTTGCTACTCCATGTCTAAAGCCAAAAGGACGAAGTATGACCATAAAAAAGAACTGAGATACCTGTTCGTTCGCAATCGCCTACATTTCCATCTCTTCATAGCATCTTTTATTTCTTCTTACACCTCGCAATTCCTTCGCGTTCACATGTACCGCCCAACTATATCTGCTGCGGTTCGCTCGTGTTCGTTCACCCCGAGTCTGCTCTTTCATATACACAAACAAACCCCCCTGGTTCGTTTACAAGTTCCGTGGCCCCTCACCATATCACAACGTATTCCTGAAGAACTCCTATAGCCGCAAGTGTCCATACTGGCGTACATGTGATAGAAAGGCTGGGTAGCAAGGGCAGTGAGTGGCGGTAGTAGGAGGCAGCGGGTGCTGGTAGCGGGCGGTAGTGGGGACGGGAGCGTTGGCGTTGTTCTCATTCAGAACGGTGATTGCCGGGGGATGGGCGAAAGCAGTGGGCAGCCGACGCAGTTGGAGTTGATGGGTACGTTAGTAAGGCCGGTGCCTAAATTGTCCTAATGCGTTAGCGTCATTATGAGGTGGCGGCAGGAGAACAGCGATTCCTTACATACCTGGCGGGTCTCCCACACCATGGGTCGCCCCTCGCGTTATTTCACATAACCACCTCCAGCCCAAATGCGCCCTGGAACCCTACAAGACGGCCTACATCCCTCGTTGGAGGGGAGAGGCCAAGGCAGTGGCCACTGGCAAGGTACATGAGCCTAAAAAAGGAGGAAACCCCATTACAGAATGGTTATAGAGAGCGTACATACACTTTTTAAGACGTCCTGGTACATCCGTTGTGGGGAGAGTCACCAGAAAATAAACGTTAAAACCCTGGCTTGTCGTTGTTTGTTTTTGACTCCAATGACCTGTCCCATCGTCAAAATCTACTAGAGAACCCACAGCAACCGGTCTAAGTTGCAGATTCATTGTTATGTAAATATTTTCAACAATTCAGCAGACATGGTTTGTGAAATCCAACCACCCTGATTCACTCCACTAAATTCACTGGGGACAAGGAGTTCAGGCGATCAACATAATCTTTCATTCTCAAAAACAACATGATGTTACATTGTGCAAACACTAGAGTCCAGCAAAGCAATTTCAGGTGAACTTGGAGCCAGAAATTGACTCTTAGGCCGTCAAAGAACTGAGCGGCGGTCAGGCAGCGGTGACCCTGAAGTATTGCTCGGGGGCTACCAAATCCTTTCCGTCATTGACTTGAACCTGGTACATAAAGAATATCATCATCATTTAGCCGCGTAGAGGAAACCCGAAGGCACAACAAGATACTTACGAGTTTACCAATCCCAAATTTATCATACCAATAAAGGTCCTCGCCTTCAGCAGGGGTGAACCTTGGAGCAACACGGGATAGCGATCAACCACACGCATGCTTGATTCGGTCCATGAAGTAACTTACTCGCAAACTGCCAACCCATCGGGAAGAAAGGTCCTTCTGATTTCCCAAAGATATGGCTCTTCAGACCAAATAAGCTTGTTGCCTGCGACGGGGTTCTAAGCCGGATCTGGTAAGACAAAGGTTTACAGCAAGAGTGTGTTGATTAACCTTTGGAAGCGCGACATATAAACCTTTTACTCCAGCTACTGTAGCAGATGTGACCTCTCCCTGGATAGGAGGGTTTATGATCAAAATCTAATGAAAAAAGGATCAGTACGCCGAGATTACTCCAAGGAAATGGACAAGTTGGATACGCACGGAATGCTCAGGAATGGAATTCTTGCCGTCGTCGGTTACAACCCAGTCACCTGGGCCCTCATTCTCACTGAGGATGTAGAATTTCGTGTTTTCGCTTTGGATGCGGTATTGCGACATGATGGTCTGAAGCGATGTTAGATGAGTTCACTTTATAACTTGAAGAAGGGAAGGGAGCTGGAAATTTACTCTCCAAAGGGACCACTTATATACCTTTCTCCAACCCTCCCAACCCCAAAGGTCTGCTGCACTGCAGGTGTCGGACAGCCTTCTAAAATTGTCTGTACACCTAAGTGGCGCACCCGGACAAGGAAAGGTCCTATGCCAAATAATTACAACTTTGTCATAGGATCTCGCCGATAATCTAGACAGGTTTTCGCTGGGGTCAAAAGCAAGAGACAGGCAAAATGGAACGGAATTCATTTCACCGGACACGGCAGAAATATGTTCTCTAGTCTCAAAAAAGAAGGACGCCTTCCATTCATTTTCGTAACCACTTGCTATCACGTATAGGGCTTCGTTTTGGATGCATGACCTTTTTGTTTTCTAACCTGAGTGGCGCAGTCACCTCCACAAAGAATGCCGTTGTCGGAGATTCAGGAAAGCCGAATAGTCGACGGTTTGGGACTTGGCCATGCTACCAATGTAATGCTTTGTGATGGTGGGAAACTTCAGCTGAGCCCTCATGATCAGCAGTCAGCGCCCAGCACTTTACCAGTGAAGCGAGGCTTTACCAATTATTCAGGGCGTATCATTAGGCATTGTGGTAAGCCTCATTTCCCACTGGCATCAACCTTGTTGCGTTTCTGCATGAAATTCTTTTGGATGCTTTCATCGAGATGCTTCAAACTTACCGTAACTCCACTATGTAATGCATCCACCCTTTAAAGTTTGATGGACTCCACGAGAACCACCAAACTTGTGTTGTACCTTTTAAAGTGAGTGCTAGTTATTCCTCGTTCTTCACATTTTTTTCATTCATTTTCCTGGAACTAGGGTACCAGTAATTGAGCTGACGCGGTGAGGCCCAACTGGACAGCGCTTCGCCCGCCATATGTGCGCAAAAAGATAGTAATAACCCCGGTTTTCAATTATAGAAATGGGACGATTTATATGCCCGGTTCATTGGGTAGTAGAGGTCTTCAGATGTTCTCTGATTATATTTACCACACCATTTGATATGTCAAAGGAAGTCACGTTCAAGTTGGATTACTTCAGTAGTTGCCGTGAGGAGAAAGTGTGGCGATCCCGAGTTTTGGGTTCGACCTGTCTTGTAACTTCGTAATCTATTGAAAAATGGTCCAATGAGATTGCATGTTCCATCCAGCCATTTGCAATTTACCAATGAAATTGCAATGACAAAATGATAACAAATTCCGCGCTACATTCGCCTTACTGTAGTGGCTAGCATTTTATGTATAGAACGCTCTAAATACATTCCAGATTGACGAAGGCCATCGGTGGAGCTGAGAATTGGGGTGGGTTTCTTTTCGGTGAATCATAGCTCCGGAGAACAAATACAAGTGCCGAATTCTTCTGCAAATGATGTCATTTCCTAACTCGGGTTCAAACTGCACGCATCAAGCTTTCTTTCTCTTCAAGGCAACTACTTACTGACGTAATCCACCGCGGTAAGCCAGCGCTCTAATTGACAAACGTACTTGTTAGATAAGTATCGAACATGTCAAGTTTGACGCATCAAATGGAGTGGCAAGCGAAAAACAGGTCTGACCACGTCAGCTGAATACTAAGGTGACCCTAGGTGTCAACAATTCAAGTGCGCTACAATGTGAGCTTGGTTATGGTAGTGTTCCTGGGGTCCATCATTTGGGTAGTGTCAAGTGGATGCCATGTTACAGAGTGGATCTACGGTTTATGAAAGTGTCCAAAACGACTTTACAGAGAAATGCAACAAGGTTGATGGGAAAAGAGGGTTTCTTGCCATATCGAACGGTATTAACAGTCTGCCCAGGGACTATGTTTGAGCATGCAGCACGCATATGGAATACTCGTATTGGAGATCACTGGCAACAAGGTAAAGCCCTGACTCCCTGGGTGCGAAATCAGGGTGACAACACCATAATACAAGAATTATGTACAGTGGCCAAGCACCAGGCCTTCGGTCGGACACTTTCCTCGTGCCCTTTAGGTTGAAACACAAATGCCTTTCGTCCCGAACCATATACGTGATAGCAAGCCGTTACGAAATTGAATGGAAGGCGTCCCTCCTTTTCGAGACGAGACAGCTCATATCTACCGTGTCCGATACAGTGAATTCCGTGCCATTTCGCCTGTCTCTTGCTTTGGCTTCGGCGAAAACCTATCTTGGGGAGATCCTATGATTTGTCGCGATTATTTGGCATAGGACTTTTCTTGTCCGGTAGCGCCACTTAGGTGTGCAGGTCACTTTAGAAGAGTGTTCAACACCCGGGGTGCAGCAGACATTTGGGGTTGGTAGCGTTTGAGAAAGGCATAAAGATGTTCACGTGAATTGTTAAGTTGTTGTACTCTGGTGTTTAAGCAATGTCATTTTTACGAATGAAAGATTATGTTGAGTGCGTGAGCCCTTGGAGCCAGTGAATTTATTGCAGTAACGTATGAAGTCTCGGTCGCACAATATAAGGACACATCCATAGAAACATAATAAACGAGCCGTTGGAGGGAGAGGAACCAGCTGATAGCGTTGAGAAAAATGAGGGCTGGAAAAACGAGGATGGAATGGCTAAATGCAGGGTAGCACGATATATAACGGAGCAATCGGAGGAATGCAAAGAAAGCCCTGAAAAAAAGTCACGGGAGTACTGACCGTATTTACAAGAGGTAGTGGTAAAGAGAGCAAAGGAAGAGGTAGTTCCCGGATCGAAGACAGCAAGAAAACGAGGATAGGCGATTCCAATGCAAGTAGAAGAAATCAATAATAGGCCTCGAACACGAGAAGAGGAATTTAAAGGTTCCAACTGTGGCTCAGCAACGAGCTGGAGTTCAGCGTTCAGAGGATGCAACGAGTGATCCAGCCTTTTATTCATCAGACACACCGATGTCGGTTCGTTGGCAGATATGTACAGGAAAAAAATAACCCCACGGAGAGGTTGAATGGTGCGCCATGTGTGCACATGACCGGAAACCCTGAAACATCTGTGGCTTGAACCTCACATGCACTGTCGAGGGGGGATAAGACGACGACTGAAAAATTATTGGACTGTGCCCATAATTATGTTTTCATTTTTAGGTCCTGAAAATATTAATGTAAACCCTGACAATTGAATTAGCCTAGGAAGAAAATCAGAAGGTTCGGGCTTCACTAGTAAGTGATTTCAAAATTGGCCCCTTCTACGTTCTCGTAAGAGTTAAATCTGGCAGAAGGTTCAATTATTTGAACTGGGGAGGGTTTTTGCTTCCTGCTGGAGTCGAGGCGGTACTGTGATGAGGCGTATATTATCGTTGTCGTGATCACACTTCGGACATTCGGGAACCATACCCGAAAACATCTTCGAACGGCGCTTGAAATTTCCACGCGTCACTGTAACCAGTTCTGCAGGAACGCTGAACGCACCCTTCACTCAATTCCTGGATACTTAGGTCCCCCATTTCAAAAAATCTCTTCTGTGATAATGTCTGTCCTGTCTCAGAAAATGGTATTTGGGCCGACTGGCCTCCAGGCAGGAAGGTTATTCGAAGCAGAGGGGAGGGGTTCTTATTACACTTCGAATTCTTGTGACCCCCCAAGTCTAGAGTTTAAGAACGCCCCCGATGGATTGCCAGCGGACGTGTTGGGAACCGCTCCCCATTTTCCTTCTTGACCCTCACGTTTTCCGGACAACAGGTTCAACTACACTCCCCATCTTCATGGACGAATCTACCGCAAAAGGTGGAAAAGGCATGCGCAGGGTACCAATCAACAAGGTTGTACCATTGAGAGTTTCCAACCGCCGGGACTCCTTGGGTATCGAGGGTTTTTCGAGTGTGGCCCCTCCTTGTTATAGCTCCCAAAGGGGGGCTGCGTCCTCCGTCGTGACATATGATGGTCCGCGGGGTGAGAACGGATCTGAGTTTGGTGAGGAGGACGATGACGCCTCGGTGTCAGTACACTCTTGCCCTGAACTTGGACAGGACGATGTTTTACCGTCACCGTATTCCACGGAAGACCTCCTGCAAGGTTACACTGCAGGTCATCCAAGGAATGATCATATGCACCCTGCTGCACCTCCTTCGACGCACCCCCGAAGCTGCGTTCACGGTTACACTCATATTCATAGTCAATGCACACGAGACATCACCCATGCTTCTGACTCCCATACCGTCGATCAGCACAACACACCCATCGCCGTTGTGACTGGTAGCGCCTTTCCCCCGGTGGCGACTCCTCCATACTCACATCACTCACATCGCGGAAGTAAGTCATACCTCACCCTAAGACCAATCAGTCCTTACGTATCATCTCGCTTTCTTCCCCCTGCAGAACGTTTTCCTTCTCCGCGACCTACGTTGTATCATCACTACCCCATGTCGTCTCCATCTGCTGTTGGCCATTTAACCTACCAAGGTCCCAAGCCTGACCATGAACGCCACTATAAATCTCAAGATAACGTTGGGGGTGACGCCGAAAACACTTCAAGGCCACCAGCTTCGACGGACAGTAATTTGACCTGTCTCCCAGAAGATGCGGCCGCTCATCATCGCCTTTACGAGTTCGACGCCAAGAGAAATCGTTTTGCCCAGGACAGGCCTGAAGTGCAGAGATCCTCACATGCATCAAACTTTGTCTCACTCTCCCGTAAAAGTACGTTGAAGAAACCCGCATTTTTCCAGCAGGTGGCCTATTCGTCTATTACCGGAAAATTTACAATCGACCCCAGTCTTCGTATTCCTTCGTCTCTCTTGAATGCTATCAAACCGCTTTCGTTAACTGGGATGGATAGTATGATCAAAACATCGACGGACCTTCCGGATACATCATCGAAGCGCTTGGCCAAGGCGCCGATTACTGGACCTGCCAAGACCCACCGAAAGAATTTGGTTCTGGAGGTTGAAAACGGAGGTATAGACGTTGATGTCTGCTTAGTGCCTTCAGCCAAGCGAACGGCTTTAAATTCCGACTCTTTACCTCCTCCAGGCGAGAATGACAAAATTGACGCGGGAACTCCACAGGTAAGTATCCTATCATCGATTTTGTGAAAGGATTAGTTTTATTAGTTTCAGAATTTCTATGTTGAACACAGACGGAGTTATCGTCGACCAGGATGTATGGTTTCATCCAAGCCTCTTTTTCTTCCTCAATCTCCGACGTTGCTTGATTTGCGATTGAGGGAAGTAAAAATTTGTCCTGCAAGGTCTTCATTTCCGAAAAAGGGAAGAGAGTTTCCACTGATGGCCCGGATTGTGAGTAATTTCGAATGTTAAATTCCAACAGAAATTCATGAAATCGTCTTTCCATAGCTTGCACCCAATCCACGACCTCCTTTCCATTTATTTGCATCTACGATAATTGCCCCTTGCTCAATTTCTGAGCCTGCAATTGAAGAAAGCGACCAAAGCCCATCGCCACCCTCGGCAGTTTCCGTACAACCACAGCGGGGACCCAGTCGACGCAAAAATAGAGCTCGAATTCAGGCCCCTCTATCCACGCGAACGCTCTCTCGATCTCCTGTGACACTTCAGCTCCCACGCACATTCCGCGGCCCGTTGACAGTCCATGTTGCGGCGGGCGATCTAGATGCCCACATCCACCTATCACGAGAATTGGCCGAAACTGTGATGGTTCTTGCCGAAAGTGCCTTTTCTCGGGGGTATTTCGTTGGACAGCTAGCCTCGTGGGGAGAGCGACGCGAGGACAGTGCCGATGATTGGGTTGTGGTGGATGATGAAGTTAGATCTCTGAACGGGATAACCCGAGAGGAGTTCGGCCATGGGGGTAAAAAACGCCACATCCAACGAGAGAGCGAAGACGAGGCGATGCGTGGGCACTCTGTTGGTGCGGGACTAGCCGGCAATGAAGACAAACACGAGGACGAAGAGTGGTCTGGGGATAAAGTCGACGTTGTCGTAGGCAATGGAAAGGTGTACTTGCAATTCCTCGACGAGGAGGATCCATTCGGAAAGACAGGCGGATTTTGGTATAACATCGGTTTGGGATGTCGATAACGTTACGGGGCCAAAATTACCCGACGAATAGTTCGGAAAATGACAATATTCCTTGCTCACTGCTTTTCTGTATCTACAGATTACAGGGCTAATTGGCTCCATACTCGTGCAACCCAGCATGTGTTTATGTCAAAAAAGTGACAATAAAGTTTTTTGTCATGGAATATATCTCGAAACAAGTAATATTCCTATTCCGAGCTGCTTAGCCTTTCATGCCCGAATGGTGCCTTGACTCGGGCATATCACTGGGAGATAGCAATAGGTACAGGTCCCAATGTGCGCGTCATTGTGCCTTCATTTTCGTGGTGATATGTTACCCCCAATCACGACATCCTTGTCAGATCGTTGTCAAATTAAGGACCGGCGCCTAATTTTATTCCATACTAGGCCCTTCTGGGATCATGTGTTTAACCATTATCCGACCAAAAAGAGACGAGCACGGCCACCTTCCCTGAAATATTACTGCGGAAAGGTTACAAGTCCACAAAAAACGAGGACGCTTTTTCGAGTCACTGAACTAAGAGGGTTTGATCAGGCCATAAGAACGGTTGAAGTTGGGTTCCATTCTGCACGCGCAGAAATGTTGACACCTCGATTCACTGCCCCGAGTCATCGTGAGTCACTAGTCCATCCAAATTAGGTGAAATCGCGCTCAGTATGCTTCTTTTGAGGTTTCCTCGCGCGCGATTCCCACACACGCGACCAACCATGGGCGTACATATGGTGGGCTGTTCTTTTCTTATCGCGACGCTAGATTGCGGTGCTGAAATTGGTTCTGCTTTGTTAGCATATAAGTACTACCTTACAGGGTCGTCCAATATCCCACCCCCCTATCCCCAGTTGCTGCTCCTACTGCTGATCGCTTTCGGTGCATTGTCGTTATTCTTCAAGTGCTCAAAGTTGTTATCATTCCCTTGGAGTCCTCGGTACCTTTCCTCGGCTAACCAAGATGTTCGGAAGCGACGAATCTGGGGCCATCGACCTCGCCGGTTATTTCCAACTCGATCAGTGGAGGGTTTCGCGGTTAACCATGATGTCCCCGTTGTCTGTTCAACAGAACAGATACATTGTCGCAAGGCTCTACCGCACCGACGCTTCCCAATTCGTAGACCTTCGCTTAGAACCGCTTCAGCAAAATTTGCCGCGCCTTTTGGAGGAGGTCTCCATTGCTCTCTATGCACTACCCACATCGGCTGGCGATCGATATACCAGTTCTCCTGATTCTTGGTCTTCTCCAACTCCCCCTACTACTCCGAGCGAGTATCCTCTCACAATCACATTCTCTCTCGCCCCAACTGCACAAGTAGCGGTTAGTTGTGATGCAAAGGAAGAAATTTTATACCAAATCCCCACCATAGACGAAGACCCACTGACGTTGCTTACTATTGCCCAAATCGCCTCCATTCCATCAACAAGATTACGCGGCGATTTTGCGTTGGATTTTGCCGAGAACTTCAAGAATCTTCCTCAATGGTACCCATTCATTTACCACGGCGATACCGGCACTACGAGCGAAACCGACGACACCATTGGCCGGATTCACGCCGCAGAACTCTCCAACATCAACCTTGAATTACAATGGTTGAGTGAGCTCAGGCTGAAACTGGCAGCCGAACTTCGCTCGTGCCTGTATAACGCCGAAAAGACCGCCATGGAAGTTCAAGCATTCAACACTCGGCAATGCGAACGACTCGGCGATGTCGGTGGTCCTCAGGTTTTCATCGACTTTCACGACGATCTCAAAGTGAAGCAGGACGCTGAGAATATGATCCACCGTTTGGAGCGACCGGCTTATATTCGTGGTTTGCGCCAGTGAACTTTGAAAATTTCCCATAGTTTCCTGTTATCTTGCTTTCGAACTGCTTTTACTGCTTTCGCGTTGCACTTGCTTTTGTTTTCTAGCTAGATTTTCCATCCAATTTCTTACGGGTCTTGTACGAACCCTACATGGACAATCTAGCTTTATACCACGTACCTTATACCCGTCGATTGTTGTCCTCGCTCATAAATGAATTTCTACATTCTCATGGTAATAATCATTGCTAAGCCAATTGCTTGAGTTTCAAGTCTGATGAAGGGTGCAGCTATACCACGCACCCTTCCTTCCTGAAGCTCGTAAAGATCACGATTTTCTACCAATTTTCTACAATTTTCTACTCAGAGAAACAGGAACAAGCGGTCCGATGTACCCGGAGACTATTTTTAGCTCCACCTGTCTCGGCAAATATCCAACATCTCCTTAGTCCTCGCCTGAAACCTATTTCCATCATCTCAACCACAACGAACTATACTAGATGGCCGACACGACTGACCAAGGTGATAATCCAAAAAAAAATAACACCATCTCGCGTCGGGCTGACACGGAAATATCAGAGCATTGGGACTTCTGTTTAGGACCACCACCTGTGGGTGTCGAGGAATTGCGGACTGAGGGAGAAATGGGAATGGGGAAGGAGGTTCCGTTAAATGCCTCGCCCGACAATCTGACCGTGGAGATGGCGCAAGAGGGAAGTGATGTTGTCGGACAGGCGAGCGGGCAGATGAAGGTTGGCGAGAAGGAAGCGGGTGAAACGAGTGCGAAGGGCCCCGTGGGCGAGATACAAGAGACAGCGGGTGACGAAATAGTTGAAGAAAGCGATAAAACGAAGGAAGGAAAGCCGGAAAAGGTGGGCGAGAAGCGCGGACGTGGGAGTCAAGGTCAGACGAGTGGGGAACAGGTGACAGTGGAGGAGGAGACTGGAAAGGAGGCAAAGAAAGCAAAGACCGACAAAGGTGAGGAAGAGAATCATGAGGGTAAAAAGAAAAGAGGTCGCCCTCCGAAAGCCAAGACACCGAAGACTAAATCTACGTCTACCGAGGGAAAGAAACGGCCGGTAGGGCGCCCCAGGAAAGCAACCATCGCAAGTGCGAAAGTCGATGTGACCATGGAAGACTCGGGGGATCCAGTTCATCACACACGCTCAAAGGACGCTACTAGTCGGGCATAATTAATCTTGAATGAAATGTATAAGTAAGTGGCTGGTGTAATATAATGAAGCGAGTAAACCAAGCTCAGGAGAGACTCTGAGTCAGTCATTTTCAAACCACGGTTGCAGTGCGAGAAACTGTTAACCGGGTGCCGAGTAGGCGTCCATATTTCTTCTGTCCTTTCTCTCCTTACTAGAACTGCCCACCTGAGGTATTTCCACTACTCCCTTGGGCTTGTTCGTTGAATTCGTCATTGAAATGTTTCAGTAGTTTTCGCGGCTTCGCGTTCATTGCCTTTCGGACGCGCCGGTGCTCTGTTTTTAGCTCCATTAATTTCACCTTATCCACAGCCATGCGTATCACAATCACGTCGCATCTTAAATGACCACGCAACCAGCAACTCGAAAACCGTCAAACGGCTCCAGCGGCTGTGTAAGGGTCAGGTCTTCGGACCAAGGTCTCTTTTAGGTATTTACGGACACTCTAGCACTTTCACAAACTTTTATGATTTATTCATGACTTCTTATGTACTTACGGACTCGATATTTACACGACTTAGCCACAACGGACTCTATACTTACATTCCGGACTTTTCCGGCTTCCGATCACATTCGGAATTCTCGCGTCCTTGCGGCTTTGTCGAATCAACGCCAGTTTTCGGGCACTCGTTCTCTCTCGTCGCTCGTTCACTCGTCCTCAAGCATCAAGACTTCGTCATAACGGATCACAAGCCTTGCCTTGCCCGTTACAGGCTGGTTGTGATTTGGTTGTGATTCTGAATGGTCACTTGGATCGATATGGGACCGAGTTGAATACGGTAGTACTCTTTTCTCCTGGACACCTCTACTGCGAGCACACTTCTAACAATTCACAACCGCTAACACTATCCTCCAGCCCGGCGCCCGAAGAAAGTGGATCCATAAGTCACGCATCACACCAGGCGATCACATTACCGAGGACCAGTCACGCGTAACGCAACACATTTTATTTCCGCTCCTCCACCTCGTTCCTTCCACAAACATGGTATCTCCGCCAAAACCCTGGGAAAGAGCGGGAGCGACTGCTACAGCATCTATATCGTCACCCACCCCATCCACGCTACCCAC
>Ga0307509_10008619_pt1 | contig 12948 bp, 13 predicted proteins | sample 10_EM_MG_FD_202245 | JGI IMG/M metagenome (GOLD analysis project Ga0307509, IMG submission 202245) | Populus trichocarpa ectomycorrhiza microbial communities from riparian zone in the Pacific Northwest, United States - 10_EM | ecosystem: Host-associated > Plants > Roots > Unclassified | place...
GCGGATGGTACGTGACAATCTTTTGTGGATTTCTGGAGTTGCTTACACTACAAACTTAGCCCTCTATTGCCTACACGAATCAGGGTGGGTGCATGGAGATTTCAATCCAGCAAACATCATCATGATCGGGAAGTGTTGAACTCGGAGACGTCTGAGGCCCACAGTTCTACTCAGACAGGTGTCGCATTTACTGCAGACACCTAATAGCGCCTATATACGGCAGCTCTAGCGCCTACACAGCAGCTCGGATAGATCCGGTGTGTGCACGCTCATCAGCGCAGCCCCCGGCAGTATTGCCATCATGCGCCCTTATGGCAGCTGATGTATACTTGCACCCTTAAGGTGCCAAGCACGACCAAACACATGGTCTGTGCGCATTATGATATGTATAAATACCTATGCTCACTATGCAATACATTATCCACTTCTCTTCTACTTTCCCCCCACTAACAAGAAGCCTCTCCCCTCATCCTAAGGTAAGAGTAGAGTATCCTGTTGTAGTATTAGATATACCACACATGCTGCTCAACAGGAAGACTGTGAAGATATCAGGCATGGGGTTGGCAAAGCGAGGGCCGGTGGATGAGTTAGAAGAACTGACGAGGCCAAAACACACCTCCTCATCCACCACAAATAATACTCGCACGGTGTGTTCACCTTCTGCAAGGTTGCGGATTACACTTACCTTGGTCAGGGGGACCCGCATTTCGCAGCCATCGAGGTCGAGTCTGGGGGCTACCTGTTCCGACCGGACAGTGGTCAGGACTTAGGAGGAGAGTGCATGGGAGTTACAGATGACTAGGAGTTCACTGAGGATCGGAGACCCTACCCCGAAGAGAACAGTGGACCAGGGACCAAACCACTCGGGGAAGGCAACGACGCAGTTGGATCACTGGCTGTGGATGGCATCAGGTGTACCTCCACGACTCATGAGACCCTCAGCCGGTTGGTTTGTCTGCGCCAATGTCATAAAGTAGCTTTGAGGTATGATACTTCTTATCTTGGATGGTAAACCGAAGTTCGAAGTCTGTTCCACTGATTTTTTTGATTCTTTTGTCAAAGCCGAGGTCTGCTCTGGAGGAGATACTGAGTAGAATAAATAATTTTATGAGAGAGTCAGGGTCCTGTGAAGTGTCAGATGTGCCGGCGGTGAAGGCATGAAACTGGACTGACCTTAATCCAGTCAAATGGCTGGAACATAAACGGCGCCGCTCTGCACAACAGCCAGATACGGAATGTGGAACCGTATACCGTGGCTCCGAAGGAGAAGGCGTGAAGGGGGTCGCTTCGCATGATGTGGGTTAAGCTCCAGACAGTCTTAGACTCGTTCCGTAAAGGATAAGAATCAACCAGCAAGCAATCAATTTGGGGTCACTCACGTCCTGGGGTGGGCCATTACCAAATTTATACTCCAAGGGACAGGTAGATTCTCCCCATGTGGGTTTGTCTGTCGGCGAAAACCAGCCATCTGGAGGAATGTGTCTGGACGACCGGCGTTCGTCCTGGTGGATTCCAGTCCAATGGGGCCGGCGTGGACCATTTTGCTGACAGTGGTGCTCGTCATTCGAAGTTTCGCCAGTACTGTGTTGAAGAGACTCGAGAAGAACTCGAAACACTCGGGTTCCTTCCTGCCTTTCTTCCAACTCTTGAATTCTCCGCTCTCAACATCAACCCATCCCCCTTGGCGAGAGAGCCACCCCTCCTTCACAAGGTGGGCTTTGACGTCTGCGAGGCGATCTTCCGCGCTGTATGCCTCCCATAATCGATCAGTTGCGATGTTGATTACGAAGGGCACCTCCTTCAGAAGCATACGTCTAGCCTCGGGTAGACCAGCGGCCCGAAAGTCCTCTGTCGCAAGCGTATTCTCCCGTACTGGAGTGTCGGGGCAGGTTTGTTTGGTGGGCGGCGGGGTTACCACACCAGGGCCGTCAGTGGACATGACCGAGCAGGCAGTGTTGAGGAAGGGGAGGAGGGCGAGGTGCAATCTTTGTCCGCGTGAGAGCAGGTGGGGGACGGTGAGTGTGGTGTGCCCTACACCAAACCTCAACGCCCTTCTGTGTCACATGTGATACCATGGAAAAAGTGAACCCAACCAACTTCGCAGTGGGCCGGGTATATCCGCGGGAACACCCGCTCCTCTGGGTTGGTTGGGGATTTGCTTCTGAGAACGCGACGGAAGGAGGGAGATCGTTGACTCTAACTGGACCTGCGTCGGGGTCGGGGTCATGATCGAGGACTCAAGATCGAACACCACGCCGTTCAAATCCAAAGTCCGAGTCGCCCGGGAGCCAATTATGGATACGGCTCATTTGCGAAGGTCTTCCAAACGGATCGAGCCAGACTCCAGATTGCCATCGTGCTGCCAATCGTCAGAGGATCCCGGCCGATCGAAAAAGGGTGGGTCACCATATCCCCTGGCCCTACGATCACTTCGTTTGTAGCTCGGGCGTCTATGATATCTCACGGCACCCGGCCCGCACTTGAAAGTGGGTGCTTGACTTTTGGGCTCCACTTCCGTACGTTTCTGCCTGCTTTTGGTCACCTTTCGATTGCTTTGAATTCCCTGGTGCGCCCCGCCCCTGTCACTGGACCTCCTCTCATTCAGCACCGCAGAACCCTTGCTCAGACGGCTGAGGGTGGCCCGCTCCACATGGGGATTATACCTCGCCGATTTTACTCGGAGGGCTCGGACCAACGCTAACGAGAAGTCCAACCACGCTGAAGCGACCGAGGAGACCCGCCAGGAATACGTGAACCTCACTGCGGAGGCTGAAAAGGAGGCCCGCCGCTTATCCGATCTGCGTTTCTCCAACCTTTGACCCCGGTTCCCTACTGTCCAGAAATACAAGCCCATGTCTCAGGCTGCAATAGTGACCAGGGAGAGGGTGCTCGCGGCTTACATGCGCACCCTCACTTCCGTAGATATCAAGCGGGGGAGGACTTCCCGGGCTGTCCAACGAAAGGCCGGGGGATCTGGAAAGGCCATCATGGAAGACATAAATGTGCCCCGGGAACCTCTCAGCACCTATCCCGTGTTCCTCCAACAGATACATTCAGATCCTGCGTTGGTTGAGGACGTTTTCGGTGATGAGACTAGAGCGTTCTTGCGGCCACAATTGGTATTCAACGACTGACGACGAGCGAAAGGTGCTGCACGTCCCCCTTATTTAAAACCGACACTATCGAAAATCTGCTTTTTTACTCACAGCTCTTTGGTAGCCATCGTTTGCTCAAGGAAAGCGGGACGAGTTGGAGTACGAGGGCAAGCTGTACGGTGCCAGCTTGATGGCTTAAAGTTTCAAATCGAGGACCGATTCCGGCACTCCGGACACTTGCACGACTAGGGAAACACGACGCGGAACCCTGGAAGCAAGCTATCCGCATCCCACTTCACGGTCCGATTCCACGAACCAACGACCAGTCCCTTATCCTGGCGTCCGGCTCTGACCACCCCCGACACCGGGACAGCGCACGGTGTGGCACGGACTCGCTCTACTTTCCCCGCCCGTAGACAGCATTAGATATTTATGCCTGGGGCAACGGTCGTGGTTCCAAACACTTCAAGGCCCGTTATTCTTGATTCCCTGTTTTCTGAATGCAGATTTAGCACACTGGATCCACTTTCGCGTAGTTCCTCACACATCCGCCGTCCCACGCGATCAAAGAACGTGTCATAAAACGTGAAGCAAACACACCAATACGATCACTGGCTGCGGTGAGATTTCAAGGTACAAGCGGGCTACCCAAGTTACCCCAAGTGAGCGTGAAGTGCATGATCATCGACTGACATTACGCAAAGGGGACCCCGAAGATTGGGGGGACACGGGGTCGCAAAGCAACAACTTCGTGGGTATTCGCCACAGGGCATAACCACGAAGAACTATTGGAAAGGATGGCCCAACGGATGAACTTCGTGGCAAAATGCATGAGCTTGGCGATGTGTAATCATTTGCGGTAGTACTACAGACAAGTTCGTCAGTGAGAAGTATGGGAGACTGAGTTAGTCCACCCACGTCGCGACGGAAGTTAAACCAAAGAGAAAGGCATCCACGATCAAAGGTACACTTGAATCCCCTAAAATTCTGCGCTGAGAAGACGAAATCTGGGATGGGAGGAACCACTTACTTCTTGTGTGAAAACTCCCAGTCCCGGTTGACGATTCTGAAAGCAATATCCTCGTAAGGTGGCCCAGCGGTGAACTGAAGCACCATTGTCTCGTCGTTGCCGGGTTCCTTAATCTTGTTATATGACGGGGTCTTCGCACCCTCGATGAGATCGGGATAAAATATATTAAACTTGTATCCCTGCACAACTTTTGGAGGAGGGTTATCCGCGCTGAGGAGGGTTCAGTAGGTTTCACCGTGCAGGGGCACGAGAATGCATACTCGTAGTGCGTCTGGTTGTATTTGTTCCACTCGTAGCCGGTGTGAACCTTGTTGAGGTATCGAGGTTTCCTTGGTCGATACTTGTCTTCCCAACTGTATGTCTCTGGGTTCGGAAGGCTCTCTTCGACGTTAAACAGCTCTTCCTCCTCGTCCATATCCTTCTCTGCCTCGGCTCGGAACATGGCTTCGGAAGCAAAGTCCGCATCGACGGGAGCCTCTGGCTTCTTTGAAGCATCTGGAGGGGGTGCGGTTGGTTTGACAACGAACTGGGAGGTCTTGACTGCCCTTCGGGACTCAATCTAAAGCACTAGTGAATACCGGGGAAGCCATAGGCTTGGCGAAAGGATATACCAGATTCCGTCTATCTTCAGAGGCTGTGATTATGTCAATTTGGCGTTCGTCATAGGAGAGTTTAGTGATGTCGATGGGTTCAGGGCTCATCGACCTGTGGTATGGTTCAGCCTTCTCGGTTACGGATTCTTGTTCCACCGTGGGCACGACTTTGTTGAGAGATAGGGATGCGGCTGCGCCAGCGAGGAGTTCTTGCTGGGCTTGCAGGGCTTCGTCGCGCTGTCGTTTGCGGAGTTGCTCCAGACGGTTCTGGACAACAACCTCATGGTGGACTTTGAGCTTTGACTACACATGATGTTAGTGGGATGGCCTTTTGATACTGCGGTGGGAAACTCACCTGGGCCTTGTACACCAAGAGTTTCTTTAACAGTCCTTCCCAGTACTCGACGTCCACGGGCTCACGACTCGCAAGCTTCGTCTGGATCTGACGCTGCAGCGTAACCAGATGTTCGTACGACTTCCCGGCCAACAACTTGGCTATCTCTGATTCCACGACAGCCGCGGCCTCGGCACCGATCTGTTGGCGTTGCTGGTTGCGCTCAACGCGGTCTTTACATACGACCATCATATTCTACGAACGTTAGTTGTTTATCGGTGGTGCGAAGGAGTTAACCCACCGTCCAGAATTCAAGATTGTAGTCCGACTTCTCCAGAGCTAAGTAGTTCTGGATATCTTCGTGGAGTTCGTCAATCTGTTCCGGAGACAGGTTCTGGGGACATGGTAAACACCGAACTCTGGTCACCAGGTAAAAAATGGACCTACGTCGAAAATGTTGTACGGTTCGTCGAGGTCGATCTCCACGCCAGCCGCATCGAGGTCGAATTCGCCTTCTTCGTCGGGGTCCGGATTGGCGTAGCGGAGGTTCAGAGCAAGGAAGTCAACGGCTTTCGCTCGCCTCTCCTTGATCCTAATAACAGCCCTTTGCCGTTCCTGGTCCAGTTGGAAGTCGTCGTCCTTTGCGAGCCACTCGGACATTTGGGCGGATTCGTTCAGCCTCTGCATCTTGATCTCCTCCTGTTCACGAAGTCGCTGTTCAGCTTCTCGGTCCGCTCTCCTCTTGTTTAGCCTTTCGAGTTCCTCCTTGGCTTCTTGTCTGCGAATGGCATCCCTACGTTGGGCCTCGGCCACGCTGAGTCCCTGCTTCCGCTCTTTCTCGGTTTTCTTGTGCCACCGGAACTGCTGACCGAGGTTGACGTCGTGAAAAGGATTGTCAGTGGCGCTATATACGCTCAGCTCCGCGATCTGGCGAGCCTCTTCTTCCGCTTTGGCGCGCTTCTTCTCGGCTTTACGAGCCTTGCGCTCTTCAGAATCCTCGTGTTTGTGCCTGTAACGGGTCATCACCTTTGGTCAAGTGGGCGAAACAATGGATGCCCTACCGTTTGCGGCTCTGTTCCCCATCTCGACTTCGGCTACGGTGTTTCCGCCTCGATGACTCCCTGTCGCGATCACGGTCTCCGTCCTTCCTATCTCTGTCCTTGCTCCTGCTCCTGCTGCGCCCTCTGTACGAACCTCCCCTGTCCCTGGATCGGTCTCGTCGTCGTTCGCGTCGTCGGTCGTCGTCGGGAGGTGATCGTGACCTGTCTCGACCCATTAATGACGAAGGTTGAGGAGGAGGTGTAAGCGTGGGAATCCGGGGCTTAACATGCTCCTCTCCCTGTTGGCGCCACCGACGAAAACACACGATTTCTTGACTTAGGTCCCTGCAGCTTCCGAGCCTTGTCCCAAAGCCTACGAGACAGTCATGAGATGGCAACCGCGTACGATCCAGTTTCGCAGGCAACTCAGGACGCAGGCGAGATATGCATACACGCAAGAGGAAGAACCCGGGATGTCGTACGTCCAGAGGTCTGGACTTCCGACCCCTCGTCAAGTGAAGCAGCATCCTCACGTACGAGAAGAAAGTTTCTAAGCACCATTTTCAGCTCGTGAAGTATCTGGATCAGTTCGTGGTTGGACAAGCAACCGCCAAGAAGGTGTTGTCGGTGGCGTGAGTTTCCAGCAATCTCGTGTTACTTCCAAAGCTCAAGCTCACGGCATTCGTGGCGTACAGTGTCTTTAATCACTACAACAGAGTCCACGCGAATCTCGAATCACAGTCGGACTCGAGATATAGCCAAGGCGAACGTGTGTCCAAACAACCATCGATGCGTCTGGGCTTTGTCTAAGCATTTGTGTCCCAGAAACGGAACCGGAAATAACGACCGCACAATTGCAACCCTATCCTCGGCGTACCAGGCCAACATCTTTCGTATCTTCTGGCCACGGCCTGCCGTTGTTCGAGAAGAGCAACGTCCTGGTGATGTATGCCACAAACCTCTTCTTGCACCCCGCGCTTTCCATTACTTAATTTCATTTGAGAGGTCCTACTGGCTCAGGTACATCGATCCACTTCCTCGTATTGTCTCTCGATTCATGAAAACGTCTGGTTAGGCAAAACATTGTTGGCAAGGACACTGGCCAACGTGATTGATGTCCCCTTCTCAATAAACGACGCAACCTCGTTTACACAAGTATTGCGTTTTGCTCTTGAAGCCACCACTGATAGCTAAACCCACGTTTAGGCCGGCTGTAAGTCAGAAACAGTTACCACCGTCAATTGTCTTAACCCCGCCAATAGATGTGGGGGAAGACGTTGACATGTGTGTGCAGCGGCTGTTGCAGGCAGCTAATTACGATCCGTACCACGCGGGGTAAGCCTCTCATCGTATGCCAAGTCCGACTCCGCATCGTTTACGCGATCACAGCATGGGCATAATCTACATTGACGAAGTCGACAAGATTGCGCGAAGAAGTGGCAGCGGTGCTGATGGCACCCGTGACATCGGTGGAGAAGGCGTTCAACAGGCTCTCCTCCGCATGATAGAAGGTTCGGTCATATCCGTTCAGGCAAAAGGCGCTCCCGTAGAAGCTACGAGCGAGGGCCGAACACGTCCCGGCCAACGGCCTCCACACCCTTGTTCGTTCCATCATTCACCGTACCCTGCGATTTTCTCCGTGGCTGAGACACCCAAAAGCAACAAAAACGGACACCTACCATATTGACACCTCAAATATTTTGTTCATCTTTAGCGGTGCATTCGTGGGACTAGATCAGATCGTCAAGAGGAGGGTTGCGAAAGGGGTAGGTGTTGTGGGGTTAAACGCTTTCGGGCACCTACTAATGCCCTCCTAGTCGATTGGTTTTACCGCGAACATATCATCAGAAAGCGACAACCCGGGTGGTTCGATGTCTTTCTTTACCCCGAACAGCAGCGTTGGACGTTCTCCCCCCAATATATTAGAGCAGGTTCAACCGGATGGTGAGTTTTTCGCCTACCTCCTCGCAGCACACAAGTTTACACGACTTCCAGACCTAATGAAATTTGGGTAGGGAAAACCTTCATCGACGAAACATGACCGTCACTCAACAATATGTTTAGACTAATACCAGAATTCATCTCACGAATGCCCTCCGTCACGACCCTTTCGCCACTCACAGTAACAGACCTCCGGCGAATACTTACGGAGGTCAAGGGTTCGCTTGTTTCGCAATACACGGCGCTGTTCGCCTGCTCCGGCGTCGAGATAAAGTTCACGAACGCTGCTCTATGTGCTATTTGTAGAAAGGCCGCCGAGAGGGGTGGTGGTGCGCGCGGATTGAGGGGTCTCATGGTATTGCGCCCTTGAGCCGCTGTTCTCGATTACTAACGAAGTATCCATAGGAATCTATTCTCTTAGATCCAATGTACGAAGTACCGTAAGTCTTTCCCTATGCCGTGTTAGAAGTTGTCGCTGATAGTTTACATCTCCCCAGTGGTTCGGTGAGTTGAAAGAACTTCGGCGGACAATCCCCTCTGAGACCCTCGCAAGGATATACGGCACGTCCTCATCACGCGAACCGTTGCTGAAGGGCAAATACCTGCATTGACGTGGCCACAGGGTGAGGGAGCCGCGGCGTGGAACGCATTTGCCGAGGAAGAGAGACTATTTGGGGATGAGTTACCATGATAAACATCTCAACACGCAGCACTGTTGTTTGTGGGGATCCGTGTTGGGCATCAACTCGCGACAGTGAGTATATAATAGTGTACTTCCGATTTCTACCCTGTAAAAATTACTCGGCCTTGGTCTCCTCTTTCGTCGCCTCTTTCGGCTCCTCTTTCGTTTCTTCTTTCGTCTCTTCCTTGACCTCCTCCTTGGCCTCTTCCTCCTTCTCTTCGACCTTGGTTTCAGCAGGGGCAGGTTCTGACTCATTGGGGGCGGCACGCTTAGAATACAACTCCAAGTTGGATTTCTGGGCATCCTCAAAGGCTTTCTTGAAATCAGCGGCAACTAGGGAGTGGCAAGTTAGCTTTGGATTGACCCAGAATTGGTTAGGGGCGCACGATCGGAGTTCGCGAAACGGATGGCCAAGGTCTCAGAGGTGGGAGGTTCCTCCGAATAATCGGCAGCAACCTTCCATACCCAGCTTCGGTCAGAGCCGACATTTGGCTGCAACTTCATATCAGATGTAACTGTAGCTCGTGATCAGCACCGACGCGGGGTGGGGTATGCCGACAACGCGTACGGAGGTGGTTGGCGCAGACTTTGAGGGTCTTATCGCGCCTCATCACGAGACGAATCTTCTTGGATTCCTTGTGCTGAAGCAGACGAACGTCTCCGGTTCCTCTCTCCTTCCACTCATTGCTCTCGGTCGCGAACCTGAACAGCTTGGAGCGTCTGGGGTGGTGGGGAGATGATGGTCAAAGGTGTGGGGCGGTATCGTAGATGAGCCTACGTACAGTTTAAACAGGACCTCCTCGTTCTCTTCGTTCGTCTTCACTTCGACCTGCTCGGTCAGCTTGATGACTGGTTCGAAGTGGGGGTCGTGCTCATCCTCTGCCTAGATCAGTCGATTAGATATCGACCATGCACGGACAAGGACGAGAAAGACTAACGCGAGTGGCTAAAACACCTTCAGTAATCGCGGACATTTAGGATATCGAGAGGGAAAACCGTTAATCGCCGATTGAGAAAGAGAGGCAAGGTGCGGAAGGCGAAAAAGAAATTTGGGATCTAACTCGCCCGAACTGAGGGCCACGTGCCACAACGCGCAACTTGAAATCACCTATGACAAGGTCCCTCTCCCCGCTGGTCGCCTTCTTCCTGCTGCTGGTGGCGCCATGCTTGGTCTCAGCTTATTCGATAGAGCTGCCAGCAGCTACAAAAGAGTGCTTCTTTGAGGACCTACACACAAACGACAAGGTCTGTGGAAAGCAATACACCTGCTCGTTATTTCAGACGCTGAACAGTCGGTTTTAGATGACAGTAACCTATCAAGTCGGCGGAGGAGGACACATGGACGTTGATTTCTGGGTTTGTGACCCCTTCGGACTGTTGATGCAGCTAACAGCTGACCTCCCCGCAGCTGACAGATCCGGATAACCACGCGCTGCACAAGGATGTCAAGCAGTCAACCGGCACCGTGTCAATTACTGCGAAAATGGATGGGAGACATGAATACTGTTTCTCGAACCTCATGAGTTCGGTCTCGGACAAGGTCGTCAGGTACGCTGAGGTCGGTCCTCTGGATGAACACATCCCTCACCGCTCACGCAGCTTCAATGTCCACGGTGTTATATTTGTTGGCGAGGATGGCGAGTCACTTCTCTCTCCGACTCGGCCCCCTCTTTCTGACCGGCTATTGTAGACATCGTCGCCCCAGTCGAAAGAGAGATCCGCACGTTAGCAAATGACCTCAAATCCGTAAAAGACGAGCAAGAGTACATCTTGGTTCGAGAAAGGAGACATCGGAACACTGCAGAGTCCACGAACTCCCGTGTCAAGTGGTGGTCTATCGTTCAGAGCATCGTGCTTTTCCTGGTCGTCGCATGGCAGGTTTACTATCTTAAGGCAAGTGCGAGCTGACGTTCAGCCAAACCGTCCATTGACCACCTCCCTCTTTTCCAGTCTTTCTTCGAAGTAAAGCGTGTCATCTAATGTTCCATAATGATGATCGCTTCTACTCCTGGGTATATGACAAGTGAACGAACTAAACAACATATCGACAGACACGACTTCCATCATACAAGAGATCCTCCGTGTAGGTGTGGAGAACTGGGCATATTAAACAACACAGAGCGGGGGGTAGGGAGGACAACATAGTGCAAGGGGGGGGTGAGATGGGAATCAAATACAGGACCGACAAATGAGGTATAAAACAAAGCATCCCGCCTACTTCCAAGTCGGTTTATTACCTCGGGCGCTCAGATCAGCCATGCTAGCGTCTCCTGAGAAACTGAGCATCCCGAGTGTGCTCGGTCGCCGAAGCTTCCCTGTTGCTCCCAGCCGTGCGGACAACAGAGACAGCCTCTTTGGTTTCCCAGGGGACCTACGAGCCGAGGACTCTGTCAACACCCTCTTTGGACCGATGTTGATGGATGTGTTCGCGTCCTGGGGCAGCTGGTGGATCAGACTCGACCTTCGCCGCACCCTCTCACTCCTCATCGGTCCTATGTTCGACCTCCTTCTTCCAGATTTAGTCCCAAACGACCTCGGTGTGGGGGGGATACGCTTGGCAGGACTATCTAGATGGGCATCCCAGACCTTGGGAACGTGGAGGGCACCCATCGGTTTGATTCCGCCAGCGGAAGTACTTTCTGAAGGAGTGTTGACGTTCATGCATCGATCTGAAAGTGGGGAGACCCGTCGGATGGTGCGAGCAGACCTGGGAGACTCGTTTTCGCGATCGTCCTCAGTTAGGCTCGCCAGTGTTGAACCCTTGGATTTGAGGAAGCCGGGGTCCATGCGACTTGAACGGGGTCGCTTGCCGGCCAGCGAAAGGGAGTCCCGACCTGGCATCGAAAGGAAGCTGAAGTTGAAGCTGTCGTCGGATTTCTCGTCCTCCCACTCGCTCTCGGAGCCCGTTCGGGAAGTACTTCGTGGTGGGATAGAAGGGACCTCGAGCAAGTCGGAGGCGCTCTCGACTGAGGGTGATACGGAGATGATCATGGATTCGGACTCCGCCAGGTGGCCTTTGCCAGCTTCGTCCCTCCATTGGACCCCCTTCTTCTCCCGCTTCTCCTTTTCCCTTTCTTTCTGGAGAGCCTTCTCCTGATCGGATAGTCGGCGCTTGGGAATGGAGGTGCGGCCCTTCTTTGGTGAGTTACGATGTGACTTCTTGGAAGGGGATGCTAGGTGGGCCTTGATCGTGGGTATCGAAGGGATGGTAGAAGCCCTGCGACTCGAATAATCCTTGTACGAGGTGGGAGGGAGGTCCAGCGAAACAGAGTTCCCGACCAGCGTCCTCAACGCCTCGTCTGTGCTGGTGGAAATAGTCTTCATCGAGGAGGCGACCACGCCAACCGTATCCTCCAGGCTCTCCCTCTTTTCCTCCAATGATGTCTCCAACAGCTTCCCGGCCTCCGAAGATACCACCTTGTACTTCCCAATGATCCCCAGAAGCCCAACAATCGTCTTTGCCTGTTCTGCGATGACACCTTGCGCGGCCTCACGGAACCCCTCGGCTTTGGCTCGCTCCATCTCAGATCTCCTCCAGCGGACGTCGAGTTTGAGGTTCTCCATTGATTGTTCGTCCAAGCGGTCTGAGCGCCTCTCGACTACCGCACGAAGCATAGCTTCGAACATACTGGTCGAGTTGTTGGATCGTTGGACACGGGTAGCGAGTATGGAGTCGGGCTTGAGGGCCTGCTCCTCGGACTGAAGCAAAGCGAGTAATAACGACCGTTCAGCCGCCAAATCCGCTGAGAGTCCCGTAGGGGACAAGGATCCAGCATCGATCTGGCTCAGTCGGGCACGGATAGCATCGCATTTGGACTTGGCTGCGACGATCCTGCCCTGACACCTGGAACCGTCGGTGATCACTGAGATTGTCTGGTCGGCCTTCGCCTGGAGATCCTTCTTAGCCCTCTCCACTTCAGCAAGTGCCTCGGTCTTTTTCCGGTTGGCGATCTCCTGGTCCTTCCTGACCTGCCCAGCAAGTTTAAACTTCAATTCCGCAACCTCTTGATTCAGCCTGTTGATCGCCTCGACGTACTGGCCGACGTGGCGATTGACGTTAAGGACGTTTCTTGTAACGACCTTTGTCTTAATCCTTGTGGCTCTTTCGGCGTAGATGAGGGTATTGTGGGTATCGTCAAAGTGCTGTGACGTGGGGGCTACGCAAACGATCATCACTGTCTTACAGTTTCCTCCTAGCGAGAATTTGAGGAGACGAGTGAGCTTGCTGTTACG
>Ga0307509_10008620_pt1 | contig 12947 bp, 18 predicted proteins | sample 10_EM_MG_FD_202245 | JGI IMG/M metagenome (GOLD analysis project Ga0307509, IMG submission 202245) | Populus trichocarpa ectomycorrhiza microbial communities from riparian zone in the Pacific Northwest, United States - 10_EM | ecosystem: Host-associated > Plants > Roots > Unclassified | place...
CCTCCGAGAATCGAATTGTATATTTGAAGCTGTCAAAAATGTTGCAACAACTAAACTAAGAAAAAGCCTGAAGTTAAATAAATACAATTAGTCAGAAATCACAGAAGCACAATGTCCACATCCATAAGCTGACCATCGTGGAGGTTGTCTGAGGCAGTGTAGAATACTAGAAACCGACCATTTTCTTGACTGCGTCCCGAGCATATGGGATGTACGAGAGTGTGTACCATCCGTAGGCCAGGAATTCGACGAACACAAGCACTGGGGAACAGTTATAACCATTGGAATTGTTTGATAACGGGAAAAGCTCACCAAGACATAGGATCTGAAGACCATTAGAAACAATTCGTAAGTGAATAGAAATATACAAAGCAACGGATATGCGTACCGCAATCCGGAGGACGAATGCTCCAACCAATACCATACCAATTGATCCTATGAGGATAATTGTAGCAACAACACGGACGGGTTTGAACATCTACAACATTCATTAATTAAACACCAATCTATGAGACATGGGGGGGGGGTCGGCATACCATTTTCAGCTGTCGGAGGAACTGTTCACAACACCACAAAGCGTCATCAGCACTTTGAACATCAGAGTGAGAGAAGAGCGGTTACTCACCCCGATGATGAAACCTGTTCCTATGAGAGAGATGACAGTGCCTAGCACATAGAATACTGTATTTTTTTAGTCAGTTCAGAGAGAAAAAAGAAGTTATCTTTCATGGGACGAACTTGAGAAGCTAATCAAGGCACCAAACGTAAGGAATATCGTCCCAAGTAGACTGAGCACGAAGCCTGCGATAAGGCTGTAACAAAGGGTGGGTCAACAAAATTCGCTGAATGTCAGCAGAGTGAAACTCTTGAGTTGTATTGGCGTTTTTAACTCACCAGCCCGCAAACCCATATAACCTTGTAGTTCTTGACAGATTAAGGAACTTGAAAGCAGGTTCACCCTCGAAGAATGTACTATCTGGAATGACGCCTGTCCCTGCCTCCAGATTGAACCATCCTCGTCCTGGTGCCATTACGTTTCAAGTGTTGTGTTGAGAAAGGGTGGTAAGGCTGTTCAAGTTGCCACTTGCAGGCAGATGTGATGTTTTAGTTACTGCGCAGTTTATTATACGTTCCAAAGTCGCAGAGAGTTACTGTGCCAGCAGCCTGTTTTGCAAACGAGGGTAGCTTCTGATCTGATGACAACCGTTCTGCGTGCCTGCCATTTATAGCAACAGACTGTCGTGTCAGGCCGGCCCACAAGCCGGTCAGGTCTGTTATCAGACCTCAGACCTCTTGTTCTTTCCGTGTGGGTACTTGCAAACGGTCAATTATTTAAGATAAAGTTCAACCCAGTTCAAGAGAAGAAAATGAATTGATACAAGTCAAGCCATACAGAGCCTACAAGGTGCACAACATCAGAGAGAAAAAAGTAGCACTGTTCAACAAGCTAGAGCAGCAGAAGGAAACGTAGTAATACTCGTGATAGGTCATGACAACATGGAAACATGGACGAGCAAACATCGAGAAGGTGAACAAGAAAAGAAAAACTTTGACGACAGGCCTAGACTGAGATTTTGCGGCGGAGGACCTCCTGGACTTCTGTCAGCTGTCTGACAGCCTCAATTGTTCCAGATCCTCCAGGCAAAATGGTCAAGCGTTGCTTGGTAGTGTTAAGGGATTGCTGAACTGTAGGAACGACTCGCGGAATGAAGTCGGCAATGAGTTTGTCGTCAGGGCGAACAAGGTTAACAACACGTTGCAACCACCACAACATTGTCTTGAAAAAGTCGTCATTGGGCGCCGTCTCACTGATAATTCCGGACAACTTGTGACACCATTTATCAGTTACTAGTCTGTGAATGAATTGACAGCTGGAACATACCCTGTGGACGAGAGTCAAAATGACAGCTTGCGAAACGAGGGGAGTTCCGCTGAGGGGAACAACAACCTCCGGATTTGTACGAGACAAAAGACTACGGAGCCTGGTAGGATCCTGGGATGTCAAAACGTCCAGATACATGGCATCCCATTCCTCTACTTTGGGCGGTGGTGTTTTTTCATCCTGAGCTCCAGATGAAGTTTGGGGAATACTAGTAGGATGAGAGGCTTGAGGAGCAGCGATACTTGGGTACCACTGTTGGTGAATGGTTGTCTGTGGCGGAGGAGCCTGTTGGAAGTTCTGGAGAGGCTGACTATAGGAGGGTTGAGAATTGGTAGCAGGAACATTGACTTGACGGAGGTGTGAAGTCCCGACATTTGGTTGAAGTTGAGGCGCAGCTGCACCAGAGGAGGAATTCTGAGTAGGCTGTGTTTGCAGCTGGTGCAAAGCAGAGGAAGATGCATTGATGCTGAGGAATTTTACTTGTTCGGACAGTGAGCGAACGGTGCGTTCCAGATCACGAATGGTAGCCTGGCAAAATGTTAATTACAGCGAAATCGATAATGATATTGCACTCACTTCCTGGCTTCGCAAGGCCTCGTTGTGCCAACTACCAAGATCGGACTTGATGGCGAGAATCTCTTTCCTCAACTCTCTCATGATCTCCTGCTGCAAGTTCGCACTATGTTGGGAGTGGAACTGCAAGAAAGCAGAACTCAAAGTCTCTTTGATCTGTCGCTCGATAACGGGCATCAACGCCTGGGTCAACAGATTGGCGTAATGATTCGAAACATTTGGACGAAGGAGGATTTTCTCGATCTCGCTAGGCAAACCCTAGTCTTGAATCAGCACGGAAATCAGATATGGCCTGTGAAAATGAGTAGCTCACCCTGTTGACGACCTCGATCATGCCATTGCTAACTTGGTCATTGAGCACAGCTTTTACCTCAGCACGCGTGATGCTCTCAAGCGACGGTAGAACGGATTGCTGAACCTCAGCTTTGACAGCCTGCTCGACCACGCGAGTCGTATTCCTTGTCAGTTCACTTGAAATGAGTTTCAGGATCTTCTCCTGACGAGCGAACTCTTCAGCTTGTTCATGCATGCGGGTTTCTTCGAAGCGTTGATCTAGAAACAACGAGTCAAAACTCAGTTTAGCGCTCCTGACCGAAAGCGGCAAAAAAAAGACACGCACGTTGCTTGTCCATCTCCTTCCCAATGAGTTTGCCGATCTTGGTGTGCAAGCTGTCCTCCGTTTTCTTAATCTCCCTGGTCAAAGCCTGTCCTAAAGCCGAGTCGTTTATGATTATTGAATCGCTTGCTTTAGCTTTATTTTCCTCCTTCTCTTTCCAGTTAACGTTCTTGCCCTTAGGTCGACTTCCCTTCTGGTCACTCGACAGATCATTCTCGAGGTCGTCGGAAGGAGGCGTCCGACCACGAATGGTATTGAGAGATGCTTGAGAAGTAACAAATGAGGGCGGGAACCCCTGCTGAGGCTGTGGCGCCGCAGTTGGAGGAACAGGCAAAGGGTTTCGCTGACTTTTAGGCTCTGGTCCAGTATTAGGCTGCAAAGTGGGTTGCATAGGAACGTCCAACGGGAACTTGCTCTCAGCGTGTGCAAGCCCAAGGTCATACCATTCTTTCCTGATGAGAATTTGGTCCACTCCCGATGAATGGACAGAGAATGCAACAAGCGCTAATTCGCCTGGAGGGACCTTAGCAGCAACGCATGCTGCATGGGCCTCATCACCATGTGGGTCAGAGTCAGCCGTGAGGATGACAAAGTGGATTGTTGACTTGATGCCTGAAAACTCTGCGACCTGCTCGATGAAACAACGGCCGTCCTCACCCGCGATGTAGGGCGGTTCAATGTGCAGTTTAAGAGCAATAAGACTCTCGCGACGGCTATTGGCCACCCAAAGAGTTTGAATGCGAGAGTCGTAGTTGATGTGCCCGAACATGTCAGGGTATTCTTCGGCACTGCTGATGAATTTGATTGTAGATAAGACGTTCTTCGTCGACACGGCAAGAAGTTGGAAGATTGTTCCATTCTTTCTTCCGACTATGATGCCACCATCCACGAATGTTAAGGATGAAGGAACGGCTTCACCGTAGATTTTATGGGAAGCGTTAGGGAGGCCATCTTGCGTATTCCAGACGGTGAGGCTGGAATCCTCAGAGATAGTGGCGAGTGAGTCGTTTGCAACATCAAAATCGAAAGCAACAATAGCCTAGAATTATTCTTAGAAAATGAAATTAGATCTGAAAAGAAAAATTATACATACAGAAGGAACATTGAACACCTGGCCAATGTGATGAAGATCTGAATGAGGCAAAGATTGAACATGGAGAGCATGAGTATTCGCCAAATCAATTAGGAACATTTTGTTATCCGAAGCAATAGCAAGCGTGTCAGGATCTTTGGGGTGCCATTTGACGGCACGAATAGCATCATGATCGTTGGTAGGGGGCAGACATAACAAGATGCGTCCGCTGTGAGAACAAATTCAGATGAACAATGCGCCGAAAATATAAAACGAGGAGGCCAACATACGGAACATCATCCATGATCAACTCCGGTAGTTCCCACACTACAAAACCACCATCGGAAGTGACGCCAGCCAATCTATTGCCATAGACAGCCATGTCGATCACACTCGAGATTGGTGCAAAGACCTGAGGCAGCTGGAGCAGAGTCCGGTCTCCGCTTGAACGCGAGATGACGCGAACGCGGCCTCGTGTCATCGCGTAAGCTACCCAATGAGTGGCACCAATTGTTGTCCCAGGGAGGAAAATAGGATCTTGTCTAACGAGTGCGATGGCCGTAGATTTGACGGAATCACGGGCTTGGATCTCGTCCAATGGTTGAGACACATCAAAAGCAATGAATTGTGATTGAGGCCTTCAAGAGAAGATAAATCAGCATCCTGATCAAATTATCGAAAACTCAAGTTACCCAGGGCTAGAGGGAGGTTTGGTGAACTTTCCTGGAGGTTGTTGACCCCTTTGCGAAGCAGGTTTACCTCTCGCGGGCGAATTCTCCTTATCACGGCGATTACTGGTGCCAGAGTAAGACATTTGCTGGTTGTTGTTTATCGCCTGTGAGCGATGAAGAGGCTTAGGAGAACCACCTCGAGGCGAACCGGTCACATTGGGAAGAATTTGGATCCCATGCGGCTTCTGGTTGCTCGGAATGGGAGGCAGAGGAGCACGCGTAATAGGCTGGACTGGTTCATGCTGCTGGAAGTCGTAGGGCTCGTAAGCGGGAGGCTGGGCTAAGGGAGGCTGGGCCAAGGTGGGCTGAGGCTGATCACGCGCCAGATTTACCAGTAGAGTCTCGACAGACTGTCGCTTCGGATCCATGGCAGTATTCCAAGCATCCTCTGCCTGGTTAGGCGGGGGTGCAGCTTGCACAGGAGAAACCTTTTTCTTTATATTGGTCGCGCTGAGGTGATCGAAGGCCGACGTATATTCAAACATAGACCTGCGGGGAGAAGGTGGTTGAGGTTGAAGGGATGGTGCCATTGGAACTTGCTGGATAGGACGAGTTCTTGGAGATGCGTCAGCAGGATGATCAAGAGGGAAACTTTTGTATTCATCCCGTTGATTGTACGGGGGCGATGGTGCGTTGGCATTGCCGCGCTGAGAATCGGAATAGGTGGTTGAACGTGAGCTAGTTCTGACAAGAAACCTGTAAGACGATGTCAAAGAAAGAAAGGTGAGAGAAAAACATACCCGCCGCCCATTATCTGATCCAAGAGTTTCTGAGAATCGGTGGCTTGTTGCGGTGATGCATTTGAGCGCCTGCTAGACCCAGGTGGTGTCGGAACCTGTTGCGTTTGAGCCTGAGGAGACGGGGCCAATGGCTGAGAACGACCAGGAGCAGGCTGATTGAGCAAAGACAGCAGCGCATTTTGCTTTTTAGTCGCGGAACTTGCCCCACTTTGAGAAGAATCACCAGGCAAAGGGGCATTTGGAGCTACTGGTGGGGTATCATATTTTTCCATAGGATGCACGTCAACACCTTTGTTGACGTTAGACAGCTGGTCCGACGCAGCAGGGGCCGCAGCGGGCAAATTTTGGAACAGCGTATCGATAAGACTGGGTGACGAATTGGCGCCGATGTGTGGCGAAAACGGATGCTGGTCGGGCTGCGGTTGGGTTGGTGGAGTTGTGTTCCTAGAAAAGAGAGTCTCATGCAAATTTGGACGGTTGTCCATGGCCGTATGAGATGGGAGATTGAATCAGACGCCTTTCCCAATTTTCAGGACAGAACACGCCTTCAACACGAGGCTGCCTACCATTTAAGGTAATCTACTCCGACCAAGCGGCTCTATTTTAATTGCAAACACCTCCAAATAACGTATCCAGCTATATAAGACCTGCGATCTCTTACAGACAAGCCCAGAAAATCTACATTGCTTTTCTTCTTGACCACCATCACCATGTCCACTGTATGTCCTCTTGTAATTACTGTCTTCATCACTCGTTCATTCTCCTTACAGATTACTCACGTTCCCGTTAACCAAGCCGCCTGCGGAAACAACAGCTGCAACTGTGGCGCAGAGTAAGTGCTTCCATCGTTGTGCCCATTATTTATCTTGGTCTCATTGCTGCCATGATTAGCTGTGCCTGCAAGCCGGGCGAATGCAAATGCTGAACATTGAACCCCTGACCACCGGAACCTGACATCTGTCACGGACCTGTGTAGTTTTGTACATCTGAACTCGGATTGGCTATAAATTTGAAACGAATACATTGAATTGGTTGTTATCGTCCCCATTGTTCCTAGGATCATTGCATAGAGATGCCAATTGATCAATCAAATGGACCATTCAGTGAACAATCAGTCACGCACCTAATTCTCTATACCTCATACACCTTATCGGATTTAATCGCTCCAGCCACTTCACATGCTCGCTTTGTCAATTGCTTGACATCGGTCTTGGATGCCCAGTCCCTCAGCAAAAGTCGCTTATAATGAACGATTGATTCAAGACCCTTAAAGCGGAAAATTAGCACAAGCTCACTTGCTATCGCGTCGATTTCTCTCACCAGCATATCTTTAGGCACAATTGACTCAATGATGAGGTCATGGGACTGATTGGACTCAACGATGGTACCACACGCTCTGATCATTTGGATCCGTGTAGTAATTCGAAGTCTGTCACGCAACGTCATAGTAATGGATGAGGCAATATTGCGTGGCTCATACCTTTCGTTAAGCTCACCTTGCGCTCATAAGGTCTTCGATCGTTGGTGGCACACAGAGAAGTTCGAGAAATTGGCTTCGATCTCCTTCGAAGTGTATAGAAGTTCACTAGATTCCGGACGAGGGGTCAGCATTCCCGACAGAATGTAATACCATGCGACTAGTGAGCACAGCATTTTCAACTGAATGGAGAGATTACTCATAGATGGAGACTCACAATTCCTTGGATCTACATCTAGCATCTTCTCGGCCCAGCCATGGAAAACTCCCTCTAAGCACCACCTCCAGTTATTCCAAATCCAGTACACTTTCGGATATGCCTTTAACGCGGACATGGTCATGACCTGACAGGACATCATGGATGGTCTCTGTGGGACTGCTGTCAATTCAAATCAGGGGATCTAGGATTAACAATAATTCGAATGATTTACCTATTCGCAAAAGTGCCGTTGAGAAGTATATGGCGCCTGTAATCCCAGACAGAATAGATTCTGGATTAATTTGGAGCAGTTGCGTGCCAGTGGTACTTAACAAGGAACGCAATCTCGTTCTTTCTTCTGTATTGTAGTAGGAGTAAATGGGTTAGTAACCTCAAGTGTGCAGTACTTACTCGGAGACAGACCTTAGATAAGACAGCCTGGGTTAGCTTGTTGAATTCTTCAATCTTGAACTTCCGGCCTCTCCTTCTTCTTCGGATTGCCAGGTGTCTAGAAGAGAACGCTTGAGCCACCCACGACCTCTCCGCGTGGCAATCAAAGATGCGAACTTGTCCTACTTCGTTGACCAACTGTTTGGCGTGATTCCATCAATCAATAAAGCGCTTCCAGTTAAGCCTCCCTTGGGTCACCCTTAGCATGCTGTCTTCGGCCCTACCCTTGAAGTGCACTTGTCTTGGGCCACCCTTGACATGCCTTCTTTTCATATCTCCTGTGCGATCGAAACGAAGACATGGCCATATCGAGTGTTAACTGTCCTGTCAAGCTTCGCGACTTTGGAGAGTTTGAACGTCGTTGCCCAGAAATGCAACTACGGGGAAAATATCAAGGGCCAGGTAAACAGACTTGATTTTCTTATTGTCTGACTGCTAACCTACACCTGAGGCCAGAACTCTACCATTTGATGAAGAAGAAGACCGATGTGGTTGTCTATCGGTACGTCGGTTTCTGTGGAGTAAATTATCGTGCGAGAATGTCGACGATTTCATTTGTAGAGCCGCGACATCCCCGGCGCGACCTACAACTCGACCTCATAAAAATGGTACCCCAGTCTGGTCGTCATTGCTCTCCCTACTTCATCAGAAGGAGAAAGGCTTGGGCTGGAAATATAACGTGACGCAGCCGCACACCGTGCCCATCACAGTTGGTGTTATTATGGTCGGGGTTATGATTCACTTCCCAAGCTTTTCCAGTTACACCATCCACCCTCCTCCATCTCAGGTGGCTGACTATCCGTGCTGTCCTTCACTACATTGCCAAATGGCACAGTTGGGAATCTACTCCCCCATCCCAGCGATAAACCGGTTGTTCTCTAGCAATACACCATCTCTCGACTTCGATTTCACTATCCTAAGCCAAAATTTGGTTCAAACCGTGTCGTTTCCCTGGTCTTTGCTTTTAGAGGTCATTTGTACCCCTCTCATCCATCTTCTATCGACTTTATCTGCATTCCAGTGCTCAGGTTCCTTGGACCGCTGGTTACGGAGAGTGAACCCTTTACGACGGATAAAGCTTATTAACTGGATAGTTCCTGATGATCAAGTGAGCTCTTCTATTAACTTATCTCTTTCATACTCAATTCTGCATTGCAGTCTTCTATTTCTGGTTACAAACGTCGACCCACCCTCAAAAGAGAATGGCTGATCAACGCCCCCCGTCCAGTCCTGTAGCTGCTGCTGGCTTACAGCATCAACGAGCAGTACCCCCGGCTCAGTCAAAAGTCCACACCAAAGCGGCTCTCCCAGATGCCCACCAACCAACCCATCACTGGCAATTTCAATGATCTCCTCAACTTCTCGTTGCCTCCTAAGCGGCAGCGGTCTATGGGTTTTTTGCCTCGGAGGAGCAGGAAAACGGGTACTGTTCGAAGTGTTTGGAATAAGGAACGTACGTGTTATCATTTCTATTTTCAAGCAGTCGCGTAATGTTAGGATCTTCATAGGGTTTGTAAATGCACAGTATCGATTTGTCATGAATCAAATGGGCGACTACACTTTCATTTTGCTGACCCTGATATGTTGGTTCTGAATTTATCATATGCATCCATGATTCGCTTATCGACCACCTCAGCTTCTTCCAGTGGCAAGATATCCTCCAGGTTATAATACCTCGGTCATCAGCACTGGCTTCCGCGTCAGCTGGTAGTGACCTCGAAGAAGGTCTATCGCCTCCAACGGCACCAAGAATGACGAACTGTGGACATATCAGTCACGCTTTCGCCATCTATTGCCTTAATCTAACCCTCCCTAGGTTTCTGCGTACCCATGCATTTTCCGAGAACAAATGGGCAAGATGCCCTCTTTGCTTTGATTCTGTCAACGAACGCCAGCTCAATTTGAGGGTCCGATCGAATGTCCCTCGTCAGGGTTGTCTTCTGAGACAACACCTCAGGAGGGTTCGTTGCTCAAGATGAGACTCATTCAGCGTCCTCAGATCACGACTCTTGCTTCGACCACACACCTGGCCTTTGGATCTCTTGCCACCGCATCCAACGCCTTTGCACTTCCTTCCAGATGTCTATAATTTTGCAAAATCCATGCTTGCGACACCAGCCTATCTCATTTCTGACGACGAACATGATGCTGAGCGAATTGATAATCGCTTCCAGTGTTCGTCTTTCTGGTGCCAGGTCATCCAGATCTCGGGTCAGGATGCTGCACTTATAAAGGTTCGAGAGCAAATCGAAAAGGTTTCTGCCCTAGAAACACCAATTCTCAAAGATGAGATAGAAAGGGCACATCGTGATCAACAAGAAATCAGCGATCGATTTGCCCACTGGCAACATCAGGAGGCGTTAAAGATCGAACTTCTTACATTGCTCTGAAGGAAATTCGACACCCCTCCCCATTTCCGCAACGACTGCTCCTCGATCACAATCCCGCAACCAATCACGTCAAAGACGAAACCTTAATCCGTCACCGCCACTTTTCCTCCATCCCCTTGATATTCGCATCCTCCCGGCCCATTTCCACAACTACCCTTCTTTCCCTGATACCATGACCGTCCGGGTTGAATCTGTCTCTGAAGGCACCTCCGGAAGCGATCCAACTATCTCGCGCATATGCCCGAAGGCGCCGATATGGTCTCTATCGAGACCGATCTGGAAGGTGTCGTTGGTGCCGATTTGAAGAATTTCGAGACGGCGTTGAAGATGCGAATGGCAACGTTTCAGTGGGCCAATTCGACGAGACTGGAACATCAACCCAAGGAGGGTTTCTCTGCTCTGGAAGATGTTCCCTGTTGGACGTACTGGCCTCAGCCTCAACAACACCAGCACTGGCTCCCGTTGCCTCGGGAACTTGGGGCTTCGCGTCGGCGCTGCATTCTTCTCCTTCGCGATTTCGGGCATGGGCGCTATATGGACAGACGGAGGTTTCAGATCGGGACCTCCCTCACCTCACCAACAAGATATTTGAACAATACCTTGAAGACCACCTCGTTCAGAAAGACAAAGATACACTCACCCGGGTTTCTTTGACGTCAGATATTTGGAGCGATCCCAATCTTGCCCCATTCTTTACAATGACCTGCCACTACCCCTGGAAGTCTCGAGGTTGTTCATCATCTCCTTGACAGCCCGAGTTTCGGCCTTCGTTTGGTTCAGTATCCATTGGATTCAACACCTTATTTCACGTTCATTTACAATCAATGGATCGGACTTATCATGGCTGCACTGCTTATGAGGTCAACGTACTGTTACGTTGCTTCATTCCAACAAGGAAAAATTACTCGCGCTCGGTGGAAACTCTGGAAATCTCATCTATGATGTGCGTTCCTTCTGTTCAAATTCGAGGAAACGATACACACCTTTTTATGTAATTGCAAATAATGTATTCAGGACCCGCTATCTCTTACTGACGGTCCCAACTACATTGCTTTCTTCTTGACCACCATGTACACCATATGACCTTACAATTGTCGGCATCACTCGTTCAATCTCTGCCATCTGGACAGATTCAGTCAACCAAGCCGGCTGCGGAAACGACAAATGCTTGTGTGGCAACGAGTAAGTGTTCCCGATGTTGCGCATTATTTAATCTGCATTAGCTGCAGATGCGGATGTGACCTACCATCCTGAATCCGACATCTGTAATGGACCTGTAGTTTTGTTGTACAATCGAACTAGGATTGGATATGATTTTAAAACAAATACATTGAATCAGTTGTTGGCGTCCCCAGTGTTCGTAGGATCATCTAAGACTGAGACGTCACTGATCTTGAATAGTGACGCACCTAACTCTCTATACCTCATACACCTCATCGGATCTAATCGCTCCAGCCGCTTCAAAAGATCCGCACACTCGCTTCTCAATTGCTCGACATCGATGTCAGATGCCCAGTCCCTCAGCAAAAGTCGCTTATAATGAACGATTGATTCAAGACACCCTTGAAGTGGAAAATTAGCGAACATTTTACGCAACGGAACATCTATGGAAGCAAGCTCACACTTGCTATCAGGCTGCTCGTCCAGCAACTCTTGGATGGCGTCGATTTCTCTCACCAGCACATCTTTTCCTCTATCTAGGCCACAATTAACTCAATGGTTGAGTCATGGGACTGATTGGATTACCTGTTCCCACTAACCATCGATGGTACATCCACACACTCTGATCATTTGGATCCGTGTACATGGCGTTGCGCAGTAATTCAAACTCTGTCAAGCAATAACGTCGTCGTAATGGATGAAGGAATATTGCGTGGCTCATACCTTCTTGTCTTGATTGTTTTTCGTCAAGCTTACCTTGCGCCCATAAGAACGCCAAAGTCTTTGATCGTTGGTGCCACGCAGAAAAATTCGAGAAATTGGCTTCGATCTTCTTCGAAGTGTATAGAAGTTCACTAGATTCCGGACGAGGGGTCGGCATTCCCGACAGAATGTAACGTCGATAGTCCCATGCATGGACTAGTGAGCACAGCATTATCAACTGAATGGAGAGAATATTCATAGATGGAGACTCACAATTCCTTGGATCTATAGCTAGCATCTTCTCGACTACGGATAATTCTTTATCCCAAGCGGCTTGCCTCCAGCTATGGAAAGCTCGCTCACCCTCCTGTTCAGGACCCCTTGGAATGTTCTCTAGGCACCACCTTCGGTGATTCCAAATCCAGTACACTTTCGGATGTGCCTTTAACGCGGACATGGTCATGACCAGTTCGTCTGACAGGACATCACGGATGGTCTCTGTGGGACTGTCGATTCAAATTAGGGGATCTAGGATTAACAATAGTAGAGAATGATTTACCTATTCGCAAAAGTGCCATTGAGAAGTATACGGCGCCTATAATTCCAGACAGAATAGAATTCTGGATTAATTTGGAGCAGTTGCGTGGTAAGAAGGAACGATTCTTGTGACCAATCCCTTTCTTTCTTCTGTATTGCAGAATGGGCTTAGTAACTTCGATTGTCCAACTACTCGCAGACAGACCTTAGATAAGACAGCCTCGGTTAGCTTGTTGAATTCTTCAATCTTCACCAACTCTCGTCGCCTTCTAGCCTCCCGTTCTTCTTCGGTTTGTCGGGTGCGTCTAATGCCGTGCTAAGGTGTTCTGAGTGTCTAGAAGTAGAAGGCTTGAGACGCTCGCCTACCATGACCTCTTCGTATCAATTATCGAACGATGTTGTGGCATATTTGGACAT